>Ga0207657_10001620_pt1 | contig 24220 bp, 31 predicted proteins | sample KBSC33metaG_FD_184316 | JGI IMG/M metagenome (GOLD analysis project Ga0207657, IMG submission 184316) | Corn rhizosphere microbial communities from Kellogg Biological Station, Michigan, USA - KBS C3-3 metaG (SPAdes) (version 2) | ecosystem: Host-associated > Plants > Roots > Rhizosphere > Soil ... | reverse complement strand
CAGCGGATTGCACATCGCCGCGGTGATTGGCGCCACGATGCTGCTCACCCTGAAGCTCCTGGCTTTGTCGGAACGGCTGGCGCTCCGCTTCAACCTCGTCCTCGTCGCCGCCGGAGCGGGGGCGATCGCGGGAATCGCCTATACCTTGTTGACGGGGGCGCAGGTGCCGACGGTGCGGAGCTGCATCGGCGCCTTGCTCGTGCTTGCCGGAATCGCCCTCGGGCGCGAGGCGCTGAGCATGCGGCTCCTGGCGGTCGCTGCGCTCGCAATCATGCTGGTCCGTCCCGAATCTGTCGCGGGCGCCAGCTTTCAGTTGAGCTTCGCGGCGGTGATGGCGATCATCGCTCTTCACTCGACCGGATGGGCCCGGCGAACCTTCATGAAGCGCGACGAAGGTGTTGTGGCGCGTTTTGCCAGGGCAGGCCTGGCAATGCTTGCGACCGGCCTGGCGGTCGAAGTCGCACTGATTCCGCTCGCCCTCTATCACTTCCACAGGTCCGGGCTGTACGGAATCGGTGCGAACCTCATCGCAATCCCGCTCACCACCTTCGTCATCATGCCGCTCGAGGCATTGGCACTGCTGCTCGATATGGCCGGGCTCGGCGCTCCCGCCTGGTATCTCACGGGCAAGTCGATCGACCTGCTGCTTTGGATCGCGCACAACGTTGCAAGCGCGAGCGGCGCAGTTGCGATGCTTGCCTCGATGCCGGCATGGGCCTTTGGATCGATGATCGCCGGTGGTTTGTGGCTGAGCCTCTGGACGGGGCGAATCCGGGTTGCCGGACTCGTCCCGTTCGCGATCGGCGCGGCAGCCGCAGCGACGGCGGCTACCCCCGATATTCTTGTCACCGGCGACGGCCGCCATCTGGCCGTCGTCGCGACCGACGGCACACCGCATATCCTTCGTGACCGGACTGGCGATTTCGTCCGCGAAATCTTTGCCGAATCCTCGGGTTTCGACGGCGACCCGGAAGCGCTCGAATCGGCCCCGTTTGCGGACTGCTCGCATGACAGTTGCGTTGCCAGGATCATTCGGGGCGGGCGCTCCTGGGGCCTGCTCGCAACCCGGTCTTCGGCCTGGTTCGAATGGAGCGATCTGGTCCGGTCCTGCGCGGCCGCCGATATCGTCGTTTCCGACCGGCGGCTTCCGCGCGGCTGCAAGCCACGCTGGATAAAACTCGATCGTCACTCGCTGGGACAAACGGGCGGAATCGCGATCTATCTAGCCGGCAGGCCACGCCTGGACACGGTTGCGGCGCGGGTTGGCGAACACCCCTGGGCCCAGTGACCTGCGGCCGCAAAACGGCTATTGGCGGGCAATCCAGTAAGGAGCGCAGACAATGCCGGAATATGTGATCGAGCGTGACATGCCCGGCGTCGGAAAGTTGGGGGCGCCGGACCTCAAGAATGCATCGCAGACGAGTTGCAACGTCCTTCGCGAACTCGGGCCGCAGATCCAGTGGGTCCACAGCTACGTTACCGATGACAAGATCTACTGCATCTATCGCGCGCCGACCGAGGAAATCATCCGCAAGCACGCGGAAATGGGCGGTTTTCCGGCCAACAGGATCAGTCAGGTGCGAACGGTCATCGATCCGACAACCGCGGAGTGAACGTCACTCGCCCGTGCTTTGCCAGACGGCGACCTCGTTGCCGCTCGGATCACGGAAGTGGAAGCGGCGGCCGCCGGGAAAGTTGAACGTCGGGCGGATGATGTCCCCGCCGGCAGCTTCGACCGCCGCGGCGGCCGCGTCGACATCCTCGACACGAATGACGGGAACCGGGGCCTTTGAAGCGTCCGCCGGGTCGGCCTGAAGGCCGATGTCGGTGTCGCCGGTCGTCGTCGCCGCATAGGTCGGGCCGAACCGCGACAGGCTCCATCCAAAGGCTGCCTCATAGAAGCGGACGGACTCGTCGAGCCCAGTGGTCGGCAGCTCGACATAATCAAGGCGGGGCTTCGACATTGTCGCCTCAATATCGCCGGATCAGGCCGCTTAGTCGACCCTGTATCTTGACCCGGCCCTCATCATAACGCTGCGGTTCGTAGCGCGAATTGGCGGGATCGAGCCGGATGATTCGCCCCTCGCGCCGATAGGTCTTCAGCGTGGCTTCCTCATTGTCGATGAGCGCGACCACGATCTCCCCGTCGCGGGCGGTGTCGACCTTGCGGATCAGCGCGAAGTCGCCGTCCAGGATGCCCTGCTCGACCATCGAATCACCTGACACTTCCAGCGCATAATGCTCGCCCGGCCCAAGCAAGGCAGCGGGCACCGCAAAGCCTTCGCTTCCCTGCAACGCCTCGATCGGCGTTCCCGCCGCAATCCGGCCGTGAAGCGGAATCTCGATCATATCGTTCGCCGGAGCCGGAACCATGGGCCTCGTGGCGGCGGGAGCGGAGGATTCGGGAAGCTTCACGACCTCCAGCGCCCTCGCCCGGTTGGGAAGCCGACGGATGAATCCGCGCTCCTCCAGCGCCGAGATCAGCCGGTGGACCCCCGACTTGGACTTGAGAGCGAGCGCCTCGCGCATCTCGTCGAAGCTCGGGCTGATTCCGCTCTCGCCGAGCCGCTTCTGCACGAAGAGGAGAAGTTCGCGCTGTTTTGCAGTCAGCATGACATCAGCCCCCTATGGACGTGAACGAACGGGGAACGTGTAGGAAACAAACAGCCTCACGTCAACCGTGCCGGTTACTCCACAGCGGGGCTGGTGATCCGCTTCTTTGTCGCGGCGATGACCGGTTCGTTGCGCCGCACCCCGACATCCTTCTTCGCCGCGGCGAGGAATTGCTGGGCCAGTTCCTGGGCGAGGGGCTGGCTGAACTCGTTCTGCACCTCGCCGATCAGCCGCGGCTGGTTGAGCGCATTGCCGGGGATGATCTTGTTGACCTTGACGATGAAATAGCCGCGCTGCTGCGGATCGCTTCCGACCTGAGCCTTGCCCTGCGGAGTGCTGAACAGGACCCGTAGCGGCGCGGGCACCTTGTCGCCCATCTCCGAAAGCTGGATCCGCCGGGCCTGCGCAGCCTGGATTGCCGGCACCGGCACGTTGGCCTGCCTCGCGGCGTCGGCGAGCGATGTCGCGCCGGTTGCCCTGAATGCGATCTGGTCGGCTATCGTCTTCGCCCTGGCCGACGCCTGGGTCTGGGTCCAGTCCTGCACCACCTGGTCGCGGATGCTCGCCAGAGGGGCGGGGGCCGCCGGAATGACCTGCGCCGGGGCCACCATTGCGAAGCCATTGTCGCCGGTGAGCTGCTCGACGACCGGCTCGTCGCTCGCTGCAAGCTCGAAGCCGGACTTCAGCGCTGGGGCGAGCTCGGCGGGGAACTTGTAGGCCGGGTCGGCGCGCGCGACTCCGGTTGCGGTAATGATCGGCGTGGTCGTCACCGTCAGGTTCAGCGATTTCGCGGCCTCATCGAAATTGCTTCCGCCGTCCAGCTCGTCTTCGATCTTGTTGACCATGTTGGCGAGCGCCGTCTTGCGCTTGTCAGTTGTGATCTGCGCTACGATCTCGCCTCGCGCCGCGGCAAGCGACTTGCCCGGCTTGGTCTGCGACGATTCGATCTTGATCACGTGCCAGCCGAGGTCGGACTGGATCGGTCCGACGATGGTTCCAACCTTGGCTGCAAAAGCGGCCGCGGCCACCTTGTCGCCGGCGAGATCGGTGAACTGGGTCCGGCTCTGCGCCCCGATATTCACGTCCGCGGCGGCGAGTCCGGCCGGCTTGGCGGCGTCCGCCATGCTCTGGCCGCTACGCGCCCGCTGGGCGATCTGGTTCGCGACATTCGGGTCCGGAACCACGGCCTGGCTGATCGTCCTGATGTCCTTGGCGCCGTAAACATCCTGGTGAGCGTTGTAATAATCCTGGACGTCCTTGTCGGAGGCCTGGATGTTCGCGACCTGCTCCGGCCCGATCCTCGCCAGCCGGAGGACCCTCTGCTCGGGGACCATGTAGCGGGTGCGGTTCTGGGTGTAATATTGCTGGACCTGCGCGTCGGTCGGATTGAAGCCCTTCATCAATGGTGCGATCGGCACCAGCGCCACCTCGCCGTCGCGCTCCTCGAGAAGCATGGATGCGTAAGGCGTAGCCACGCCGACCGGCACCTGCGCGTTGCTAGCCGCCGGAGTCAGCATCAGCCGCTGCAACAATGTTCCAGTGATCAGCTGCCGAACTTCCGAATCCGTCATCCGCTGGCGCGAGAGGAACGCCTGGTAAGCCTGGGCGCTGACCTGGCCGTTCAATCCCCTCACTCCGGGGATGTTCGCAATTTCCGCATCGATCAGCCGCTTCGAAAGGTCGAGGCCGTGCTTTTGCGCGAAAGCCGAAAGGGCCGCCTGGTCGATCAGCTGCTGCAGGATCGGATCGAAGTCGGCCGCAAGCGTGCTGTAGTCCGCCTCGGGGTTCTGCTCGCGGACCTGGGCGAGGCGCCGTTGCATCGCCGAGCTCATGTCGCGGTCCGTCACTTCGAACGACCCGGCCTTTGCCAGGTCGTCGCTGCTGAGCCCGGGGGTGCCGATGCTGAGGCCCTGGATATCGCCAAGGGCGAAGCCGATCAGGATCAGAAATCCGACCAGGCCGATAAGGCTCGTCCCGATCGTGGACTTGGACATTCGACGGAACGTGCTGAGCATTTGCAATAGGTCTCGCGCAGGGAAGATCGACGGCCGCTTTAGCAGCCCCGCTTGCGCCTTCAAGCGCGGCGCGGCTACGGGCCGGTGAAAGCAGCGAGGGCAGGGGAATGGCGCGAAGGATGCTGGTCGTCGGCAATTGGAAGATGCACGGGGTTTCGGCCGACATTGCCGAGATTCGCGCCATCGCGGACGCCTCTTCGGCCTTTCCACTGGTCGATTGTGGCCTGTGCGTGCCCGCAACCCTGATCGATCGTGCGGTGCGTGCAGTCCCGGGATTCCCGATCGGTGGGCAGGACGTCCATTCCGCGGAATCCGGCGCCCATACCGGCTGCATCTCCGCGGCGATGCTGGTCGATGCCGGCGCCAGCATGGTGATTGTCGGCCATTCCGAACGGCGGGAAGCGCAACGGGAGAGCGACGCGGACGTCGAGGCGAAAGCCCGGGCCGCGGTCCGGGCCGGACTCCTCACCATCCTCTGCGTCGGCGAATCCCTCCTCGTGCGGGAGGCAGGCGACGCGATCGAGACGGTGGAGCGCCAACTCGATTCGTCGCTTCCGCGCGATTGCGATGCCGGCCGGCTGGCCGTCGCCTACGAGCCGATCTGGGCAATCGGAACCGGCAAGACTCCGACGATCGATGACATTGCCGAAATGCACGCCGCGCTTCGGCAGCGGCTCCGCGCCGCCTATGGGGATGCCGGCGATTCGATCCGAATCCTCTACGGCGGTTCGGTCAAGCCCTCGAATGCCGCCGACATCTTCTCGGTGCCGGATGTCGACGGCGCGCTGGTCGGCGGAGCCAGCCTCAAAGCGGCGGATTTTATCCCGATCGTCGAAGCGGCGGCGTTGAAAGCCTGACCGTGGCTCGCTAAGTCCCCGCCGCAACCCAGGAAAGTCCCTAGATGTTCACCTTCCTCCTCGTCGTCCAGACCCTTGTCGCCACAGCGCTCGTCGGAACCATCCTGATGCAGCGGTCGGAGGGCGGCGGCCTCGGCGTCGGCGGAAGCTCGTCCGGCTTCATGACCGCGCGCGGCGCCGCGGACTTCCTGACCCGCTCGACCGCGGTGCTTGCGACGATCTTCATCGTCCTTGCCATCCTGCTCTCCGCGATCGCCGGGGTCAGCCGCAAGCCGACGACCATCGACACGTCGCTCGCCAACCAGGTCGCTCCGCAGACTCCCGCTACCGGAGTGCCGGTGCCAGGGCAGCAGCCCGCGCAGCAACAACAGCAACAGCAGCCGTCCCAGACCGCTCCGTCGAACCAGACGGCGCCCGCTGTCCCGCTCGCGCAATAACGGCCCGCAGGCATGCCTCGGCATGCCGATCATCGTATCCCGGCAAACTTTTTGTTGATGACGGGGTTGCCCATTCGGGCTTCCCGCCCCTAAGGCTTAACTCCCATGGCGCGGTTCATTTTTGTCACCGGCGGCGTGGTGTCTTCCCTTGGAAAAGGCCTGCTCTCCGCTTCTCTTGGAGCCCTGCTGCAGGCGCGCGGGTACAAGGTCCGAATCCGCAAGTTCGACCCCTATCTGAACGTCGATCCGGGGACGATGAGCCCCTATCAGCATGGCGAGGTCTATGTGACCGACGACGGGGCGGAGTCCGACCTCGACCTTGGCCATTACGAGCGCTTTACCGGCGTTTCCGCGCGCCAGACGGACAATGTCACCACCGGCCGGATCTATCGCGACATCATCACCCGGGAACGCCGCGGCGACTATCTGGGTGCGACCGTGCAGGTGATCCCGCACGTCACCAACGCAATCAAGGAATTCGCGCTCGCCGACACTGAAAGCTGTGATTTCGTCATCTGCGAGATCGGCGGCACCGTCGGCGATATCGAGAGCCTACCGTTCATCGAGGCAATCCGGCAGCTTCGCAACGACCTCGGCCGCGACCGGACGGTCAGCGTCCACACGACGCTGGTCCCGTGGATCAAGGCCGCCGGAGAATTGAAGACCAAGCCGACCCAGCATTCGGTCCGCGAGCTATCGAGTCTCGGAGTCCAGCCTGACGTGCTCCTCTGCCGGACCGACAGGGAGCTTCCCGACAGCGAGCGCGAAAAGATAGCGCTGTTCTGCAACGTCCCGAAGTCCGCGGTTATCCCGGCTCTGGACGCGCGTTCGATTTACGATGTTCCGCTCCAGTACCACGCGGCCGGACTCGACGACGAAGTCCTTCGCGCCTTCCGAATCGAGGACGCGCCGGAGCCCGGCCTCAAGCGCTGGATCGAGATCATGGACCGGCTCGATAATTACGAGGGCGAGGTCACCATCGGAGTCGTCGGCAAATATGTCGGCCTCCCGGACGCCTACAAGAGCCTCAACGAAGCGCTCGTCCACGGCGGAATCGCCAACCGCGCCAAGGTCCACATCCGCTGGCTCGACGCGGAGATGTTCGAGCATGAGGACGCGAATCTCGCCGAGGAGCTCGAGCCGCTTCACGGAATCCTCGTCCCCGGCGGCTTCGGCGAACGCGGGAGCGAGGGAAAGATCGCGGCCGTGAAGTTCGCCCGGGAGCGGGAAATTCCCTTCTTCGGGATTTGCCTCGGCATGCAGATGGCCTGCATCGAGGGCGCTCGCGAGGCCGGCGTGGAGAATGCGTCCAGCACCGAATTCGGCGCCACAAGCGAGCCTGTGATCGGCCTCATCACCGAGTGGATGAGCAAGGAAGGGCTGCAGGAGCGCGCAGCCGGAGGCGATCTCGGCGGAACGATGCGGCTCGGCGCCTATGATGCCGAGCTCGGCGGCAATAGCCGCGCCGCGAATATCTACGGCGCAACCCGCATCAGCGAGCGTCACCGCCACCGCTACGAGGTCAACACCCATTACGTCCCGGCGCTTGAGAAGGAAGGGCTCGTCTTTTCGGGAATGTCGCCTGACGGCCGGCTCCCGGAAATCATCGAACGGCCTGACCATCCCTGGTTCATCGGAGTCCAGTTCCATCCCGAGCTGAAGAGCCGCCCGTTCGATCCGCACCCGCTCTTCGCCAGTTTCATCGAAGCGTCACTGGCCCAGTCGCGACTGGTTTAAGCCGCCGCGGAACACGCCCGCCCGTGGACGGTTACGCACTCGTTTCGAATCTCACGAAAGGGCGAATTCATGCTCCTCACTATCGCCATCATCCTGCTCATCCTCTGGGCGCTGGGCTTCTTCGCCTTCCATGTCGCGGGCAGCCTCATCCACATCCTTTTGATCATTGGCATCGTCGTGCTCATCTGGAACTTCGTCGCCGGCCGAAGGGCAGTGTAGCCGCTTCCCCTTCATAATGACGGTTTGAGCGTTGCGGGGCGCCTGAACCGCCCCTAAATCCCGCGCATGACGAACAGCATTTCGACGCGCCTGGCCGTGCTGGGTTCGGGCCCGGCCGGCTACACGGCCGCGATCTACGCGGCGCGGGCCGGCCTCCAGCCGATCCTCATCCAGGGCATCACTCCGGGCGGCCAGCTCACGACCACGACCGATGTCGAGAATTATCCCGGTTTCCGGGACGTCATCCAGGGGCCTTGGCTGATGGAAGAAATGCAGGCCCAGGCCGAGCATGTCGGCACCAAGATCGTGTGGGACCATATTGCCTCGGTCGATTTCTCGCGACGGCCGTTCCTGCTCGTCGGCGACAGCGGCAGCGAATATCACGCGGACTCGGTCGTCATCGCGACCGGTGCCCAGGCCCGGTGGCTGAACCTTCCTTCCGAGGAGCATATGAAGGGAAGGGGGGCCTCCGCCTGCGCGACCTGCGACGGATTCTTCTATCGCGGCAAGAAGGTCGCGGTGATCGGCGGCGGCAACACCGCGGTCGAGGAAGCACTCTACCTCACCAACCACAGCCACGACGTGACGCTGATCCACCGCCGCGACAGTCTGCGCGCCGAAAAGATCCTGCAGGACCGATTGTTCGCCCACCCCAACATCAACATCGTCTGGGACAGCGAGGTGGTGGAGTTCGTCGGTGGCGGCGACCCGGAGGCTCTGGTCGGACTCGACGTGCGCAACAAGCTGACCGGCGAAGTCAGCCGGATCGCGGCGGAAGGCGCATTTGTCGCCATCGGCCACACGCCCGCGACCGAGCTGTTCACCGGCAAGCTCGATCTCGACAGCGATGGCTATATCAAGGTCCAGACCGGCACGACCCGCACCAGCATTCCCGGAGTGTTCGCCTGCGGCGACGTGATGGACAAAATCTACCGCCAGGCGGTTACGGCAGCCGGCACCGGCTGCATGGCGGCCCTTGACGCGGAGAAGTATCTCGCCGCGCTGGAGTATGAGGCGCTGGCGGCGGAGTAGTAGTCATCCCGAGGTCGGGATGGCGTTGAGGTAAAGCGACTGACGCTACGGGGATTCACTCCCGTGACGGCTCGGCCTTCACAAAAAAGCGATTGCCAGGCCGACGCCGAACACCGCCGCGGTCAGCCCGAGTCCGAGCATCGCGTTTCGCCAATTCTCGAATGTTCTGCCCATGGCCACCCCCCACTGACGGCCGCAAACTAACACAGTCTGCCGGCGACAGAAGGTGAAATGCTGACATGGCAAGGACTTACCTTTTCTTTGAGCCGCGCCGCGGCCGGGCAGGCCCCCGTGGCGGCAGCGCACGGAAGCCGTGGTTAACGAAAGAGTAGGAGGTTCTTCGTATGTCGCTTCTCGAAGGTTTTGGGGAGCGGGCTCGGCAATGGCCACACAGGGCATCGAGGAAGTCACCGAGAACGCGATCCGCGCGGTCGCGCGCGATTGCGGCTCCTTGTCGATCGAATGCAGCGACGTCGCCGGCTACGTTTCCGGCGTTTCCGGGCGAATCAGCGAAAGCCTCAAGATGCTGGATGGTCTGGAGGAGGTGACTACGCGCCTTCTCGCCGACCAGGGCCGGGTATCGGATTCCACTGACGAGGCGCGGCTTCTGGCGGAGCAAGCGAAAGCCAAGCTGGAGAGCGGGCGCGACGCGATCGAGGGGACGATCGCCGGCTTCAAAGGCCTGACCGAGCTGGTCGTCCAGCTTGGCGAGCGCATGGCAGGCTTCGCCTCGGCCATGAACCAGGTCCAGATGGTTTCGTCGACAATCGAGGCGATTGCTCGCAAAACCAACATGCTGGCCTTGAATGCGACTATCGAGGCGGCTCGTGCCGGGGATGCGGGCCGCAGCTTTGCGGTCGTTGCCGCGGAGGTGAAGAAGCTCGCGCACGACACGCGCGCAGCGACCAGCCAGATCGCGGCGACCATCGGCGAGCTGACCCGGGAGGCCGGCGCCGTCACCAGCGAGATCAAGACCGGCGTCGACCGCAGCCGCGAGGCTCAGAAGGGTTTCGGCCAGATCAGCGACACCGTCCGCGAGGTGAGTGAGATCGTCGCGATGGTCGATCGCCAGACGGAGGGCATCGCCCACTCAACCAGCATGATCCAGACCAGCGTCGATCGCGTGAAGGCTGGCCTCACCGACTTTGCGGGCGACGCGCGCGACAACGGCCAGGAGCTGCTGAGCGCGAAGGAACGGCTTCAGCACCTCGAGCTGCTGTCGAACACGATGCTCGACACGCTCGCCAATTCCGGCGCCGAGATCGATGACACGCCGTTCATCCTCAAGGCGCAGGAGGCGATGCGCGCGATCCAGAGCGAGGTCGAGCGCGGGATCGCCGCCGGCGAAATCACCGAGCAGGACGTTTTCGACCGTAATTACAAGCTGATCGAGGGCAGCAACCCGGCCCAGTATGACACCGGCTTCTGTGACTTCGCGGACAAATATGTCCGGCCGATCCTCGACCGGTTCAAGGCGACGGACGGGCGCATCATCGGATCGGCGATCACTGACGTGAACGGCTATCTGCCGACGCACCTTAGCGAACGCTGCCAGAAACCCGGCCCGGACCCCGTCTGGAACGACGAGCACTGCCGGAACAAGCGGATTTTCATGGACGAGACGACGCGCAACGCGATCAACTCGAACAAGCCGGCGATGCTCGCGACCTACCGGATGGAGCTCGGCGACAAATATATCCCGGTGAAGAACGTGTTCGTTCCGGTGTGGTTTAATGGCCGCCGCTGGGGCAATTTCGAGCTCGCCTTCAGGGACGAATGATCGGCTAGCCGCGCTGGCGGTTGCTTGCAGAACGCTTTGGCTTCACATCCCGGGCCGTGACAGCCCGACCGATCGCGACCGCGCAAATCCTGACCGGCATCGCCGCCGCGATGGCACTCCTCTATTTCCTCAGCGGAATCCTCATCCCGCTCGTTATTGCCTTCGTGCTGGTGGTGCTGGTCGATGCGGTGGTGATGTTCATCAACGCTCACTGGCCCCGGGCTCCGAAATGGGTCGTATCGGCCGCGGCCGGGCTGGTCGTAATCGTGTCGGCATCGGCCGGCATGTTCGTCCTCGCCCAGGGTGCGGTGCAGGTCGTGCAGCAGGGCCCCTTGCTCGTCGGCCGGATCGACACACTGGTGCAGGAGATAGGGCGATCAGCAGGCCTCAAGCAGACAATCAACCTGCAATCGCTGGCAGGCGACGTCAGCATCCCGCAGCTTGCCGGGTCGATCCTGTCGGCGGTGCAGGGGATCGCCGGCGCCGTGCTCCTCATCGTCATCTATTTCGGCTTCATGGTTGCAGGAAGGCGCCGGATCAGCCGCAAGATCGACGCCATTGCCGGGACATCCGGCAGGCGCAGCGCGATCAAGGCGATCATCGAGCGGATTACGGTGGACATCCGCATCTATCTTTGGGTTCAGGCGGTGACCGGCGTCATGCTTGCCGCCGCGGCCGCCGCGGTCATGCTTGCGGTCGGTCTCGACAATGTGCTGTTCTGGACGGTGATCTTCTTCCTGCTGACCTTCATCCCGAACATCGGGGTGACTGTCGGCTCGATTGCTCCGGCCCTGTTCGCTCTGCTTCAGTTCAATACGGTCTGGCCGGCGATTGCCATCTTCGCCGTCATCCAGGTCGCCGCCTTCATCGTCGGAAACCTGATCTATCCCAGGATGCAGGCCGATACGCAGAACATCGACCCGGTGACGACGATCGTCGCTCTGTCGCTGTGGACGTTCCTGTGGGGGTTGCCCGGTGCGTTCCTCGCGGTGCCGATGACGCTTATGGTGATGATGGCCTTCGCGCAGTTCGACAGCACCCGGTGGATTGCAGCGGCCTTATCGAACGACGGCCTGCCTGACTTTCAGAAGAAGCGCGCGGCTCAATAATCTCCGCGGGCGGCGGCGCGGGCCTCCAGAAGGTCGAACAGGCCGCGATTCTGGAGAAGCATCTGCTCCCCGCCGAACGCCATCGCCCGCTCGCTGGCCGGAGTGTCGCACTCTGCCTCGATCACCTCGAGCACGGAGGATTCGTCGGGAAGTGACGGTGCAGGCGCCTCGATCCCGGCACGGGCCGCTGCCCGGTCGAGCAGGCGGCGGACCGGCCACCAGTCGGAAACCAGTGCGGTGGCCGCGCCGAGCGCGCACCCACGCCGTTCCGACTTGGCAAGGATCTCAAGCGCATGGCGCTGGGCGACCAGGGTCGACTCGGTTTCGGCGGCGCCGGGGGTGCTTGGGATCGGCCCGACGGCTGCTGTCAGCCGCACGAGGTAGAGCCGTTCGCGCTCGAAGGCCGCGGCGGCGCGGTCAAGCCACTTCTGTCCTTGGCCTTTCGGGCATGTTCCGAGCGCCTGCTCGATGAGTCCGGGATAATGGCCGTGCACGCTACACAGAAGGTGGACGGAATCGGCCAGATCGCGAGCCGAATGCGCGCCGGACGATTCGATTAGCGCGGTCAGGTGCGGATGACGCGCGCTGCCGTCGGCGGCAACGCGGACAATCTGAGCCTGGGCAGCGCTAACCGACTTTCGATCGACGAACCGGTTGGTTGCCATTCGCGTCCTTTCCTCTGTCCTGGGGTTCCAGGACGGCTCTAGGGGGACGGCGTAACGCAACGGCGTAAAGACGAGGTTTATGCCGGGTTAGGATTTCGGTGACCGCGGTAAACGGCGAAACCGGCGCGGCTGAGCAGTCAGGATATCCACAGGCTTATCCACCGCTTCGCCCACGCTTTTGTCTGATTCTCGGGTGAATCGGACTCGACTCAAGCGGCAACGGCGCTATGGTGGTCTCGTGCTTCGGACTTTCGGGTCTGAAGTATGGGAACCCCGCCGGGTCAAACCGGCGGGGTTTACCGCATCTGGGGCCGGAGATTTTCCCCGGGGCAGCAGCTGGCGCGAACCGCGCCTGATCAGGCTGCCAGCAGCTCTTCCGATTCGCGACGCTCCACCATGGCCGCAGGCTGCACGGCCTGACGGGTGGATTCGGTCGTGACGGGCTTGGCCGTGGGAAACAGCCAGCGCGACAGGGCAACGACCGCTCCGAGACCGAGATAGCTGCCGATTATGACCGGCGGATTCCACAGGATCAGCGCCGCGAACGGGATCCGCAGGAAATTGGGGTGGAAGCCAAGATCCTGGCCGATCGCCTCGCAAACACCCAGGATCGTGTCGGCGCGCAGCGGAAGCGGGGGCTGGTTGCTGTCCGCGGCGACATTCTGGATGGCCTGAAGCTCATTTGCGGCGGCACTCGACATTTCAAAAACTCCTGGTGGCTAGATCGCCATTATCAAAGCAAGTGTTGTGCCAAATTTGAAAATACAACTATAACAGGTGGTTATGTTGCTACCCGGATCATAGTTTGGGGAATTGGCCCACGTCCGGATGCCGACAGTTGGGAATTCCCACCTCGTGCTGCAAGTGCGATATTGCAGTGCAGCACTTGATTTGGTCCGCTAGGCTACAAATGTTTCAATCGAGCGTCGCAGACGAAGGGAGCGGCCGAGTGATCCGCCTGATGCTGAAATCGAAGATCCACCGCGCCAAGGTGACCCAGGCCGACCTGCATTATGTCGGCTCGATCACCATCGACCGCGAACTGATGGAGGCCGCCGATCTGCTCGAAGGCGAGCAAGTGGTGATCGCCGACATCGCCAACGGCGCTCGCCTGGAGACCTATGTGATCCCGGCGCCGGCCGGCAGCGGGACGATCGGGATCAACGGCGCCGCGGCGCACCTGGTGAACGAAGGCGATCTCGTCATCATCATGAGTTATGCCATGGTCGAGGATGCTGAGGCGCGGACGCTCAAGCCGAGGGTCGTGCATGTCGACGAGCGCAACCGCATCGTCAGCCTGGGCAGCGACGCCGCAGAACCGGTCCCCGGTGCCGAGGATCAGAAGAGGGCGACCCCCGTCGCCTAGCTCCCAACGGAGGACTCAATGGCCGACGAAGAAAGCTTCGATCTAACCCCGCCGAGCGAGGGCCAGCTTCGCGAGCTCGCATCCGGACTGACCGACGAGGAGCGCCAGGTTCTCCTTCATCACGGAACCGAGGCGCCCTTCTGCGGGGTGTTTCTCGACGAGAAGCGCTCGGGGGTCTTCACCTGCCGGCTGTGCGGCCTGCCTCTGTTCCACGGCGGCACCAAGTTCGAAAGCGGTACCGGCTGGCCGAGCTTCACCCAGCCCTTCGCCGACCGCCATCTCAGGACAATCCGCGACGCCAGCTACGGAATGGTCCGCACCGAGATCGTCTGCGCCCGCTGCGGCGCGCATCAGGGCCATGTCTTCCCCGACGGCCCGCCGCCGACCGGGGAGCGTTATTGCATCAACTCTGTAAGCCTCGACTTCACACCGGACGGCGCGCCGCTGCCCGACAAGCTCGGCCGCGGCGCTCCCGAAGGCGAGCCCGCCGCCTAGCCGGCCGGATCGGCGGTCGCGGGCGGCGCTAGTCTGCGGCCTCGAACACGGCATGGAAGTTGGCGGCGAGCTCTGCGGGAGTCAGCGACCGATAGAATTCGAGCCCGGCGCCGGCCTCGTTCGACCAGGCCACGCGAGCGGCGACGAACATTGTTCCGCGCTTCAGAATCACGTCCTCGCCCACCCGAACCGAGCGGTCGCCGGCAATCCGAGCGCCGGCCGAGGTGAGGTCCTTGACCCGGACCTGCTGGGTCCCGTGGGCGTCGATGATGGCCGCCTTCATGAATACGCGCTTGCGGGCCAGATTCCTCAGCCCGTGCGGTTCGATGGTCAATCCTGCCTCCATCACGAAATGCATGATGGAGGTCCGCTGAGTGGGGTCGGCGGACCTCCCGCCACTCGGTTCCAAAGCCGGAATGAAGTAATTCCATCTCTTATGGTAGTTATCGAAAGATAGATTCGACAATTCACAACAGCAATTTCGCTATTGGTGCTTAGAAGACGTGAGATTTAGCGAAATAATATTCGTGGTTAAATTAACGGTTACTGTGTAATAGCCTGTTTTTATCTATTTAATAGCAGAGTATAGATTGCAGCACCGGCACCTGGAGGCGAAAGTCCCCGCGGACAGGGGCCCCATTTGCGTGCGCGAGCGTGAGAAGGTGGCGACGCCGCCGGAGCTCACTACAGTTCTAACGGCGCCGCCGGCTATTGGTCTGCGTCCCGGGGCTTAATCCGCCACCAATGAGCATGGTTGACGCGGCGGTAGGGGCTTCGGGGGCCGCGGGCGCGATACGAACGTTGTTGACCTTCGCAGGCAAATCGAGTTTCCTGCGAAGCGCTCGGTAAGTCTGATTGGATCACGGGACAGCCGGGCGTTCCCGATATGGCTAAAGCGGACACGGCTTCCGGTGCCACGCGCGCAATTGCGCAGCGCGAGTATGCGTCCTCGCCTTCGATACCGGGAGCTGGACATTGAGAGACACCGACCATCCCTATGTCTCCGCGATTGTTCTCGTCGCCATTGCCTTTGCAATTCGTTACGCGCTGGACCCGATCCTCCTCGAGAGATCGCCGCTCCTCCTGTTCACGGCATCGGTGGTGATTGCGGCCGGGCGCTACGGCAGCCTTCCGGGCCTTCTTGCCATGGTACTGAGCCTGATCGTTGCCACGCTGTTCTTCCTGGCGCCCGGTTTTCCGCCGGTCCTCTCGCCGGACGATGTCGCCAGCATCGGCGTGTTCATCGTCACCAGCGCGGCGATGCTCAGCTTTGCCGCTCACCTGAATCGCGCGCGGGAGCGGGAGCGGGAGCTGCAGGAAGCGCTGCAGCAGCAGCGCACGGAATCGGCAATGGGCGCGATGGCGGCAACGCTGGCGCACGAGCTCAATCAACCGCTAGCAGCGGCCGCGAACTACGTCGGCGCAGGCAAACGCATGGCCGCCAAGTTGCGCGGCGATGGCCAGCGGACGCTCATCACCGGTCTCAGCGAAGCAGAATCTCAGATCCGCCGAGCAGGCGACATCATCCGCTACGCTCGCGATCTGGTGTCGAACCCGTCCGGGGCGCGACAACGGACTTCCCTTCGCTCGATGACCATGAGCGTGCTCAAGCCGCTTCAGGCGAGCGGAACGTGCGAGGCGTTGAACGTTCGGACAGAAATCGGGCCCGAGGCCGACGATCTGATGGTGAACCGGATCCAGATCGAACAGGTCCTGCTGAACGTCATTCGCAATGCCTGCCAGGCTGCAGCGCCCGACCAAGATCCCAGGATTATCATTTCAGGCAAGTTGCACGGAGAATTTTCGCTCATTGAGATCCGCGATTTCGGTCCGGGCATAGATGGTCGGCGGCTGCAGACGCTTTTTTCGCCTGGCGCCAAGTCGGGCGGCACCGGACTCGGACTCGGCTTGCCCATCAGTCGCACGATCGTTGAAGCCCATGGAGGGAAGTTATGGGCAGAGAACAATGCCGAAGGTGGCGCGTCCTTCTTCTTCACCGTGCCGAAAGCCGGCGCACAGCAATCCTAGCGCCTTTCCGCTCCGAAACTGGAAAGGCAGCGGTCGAGGGTCGAGCTAAGTTCGTCGGCCGTGAAAGGTTTCCGGAGATACGCCTTGAATCCGGCAGCGGTCGCCTTGGCCATGGTCTCGGAGCCGTTTTCGCTGGTGATCAGCACGGCGGGCCAGTGAACCGACCTGCTGGAAAGTGCCTGCACAAGCTCAAATCCATTCATTTCCGGCATCCTGAGGTCGGTAAGGATGCAGCCGGGCGTCAACGAGTCGACGACCGCGAGGAACGACTGCGAGGCGGCAAAGCATTGGCAATCGTGGCCCAGCGACGACAGCAGGAACTCGATGGACCGAAGGACCGCAGGATCGTCGTCGATGACATAAACGGGCAAACTTGCCATCACACCAAGCTCCTACGCCGAAGTCGTTTCAATCGGGCCAGCGGCGAACTGGCCGTCGTTCGCCAGGCGCTTTGGCACGCCCGGGATTCAGGCCGCCTGCAGGACGTCGTGTACCGATCCGAAGCTGTGGCCGCTGGTGTCGATCACCGGCCCGTTCGTGCTCGTGAGTTCCGGCAAGGCTGGCCGCCTGGTCCCGTGGAGCAGCTCGTGCATCGAGCAATAGTGGCGAGCGAGTTCGAGATAGGCGTTCCGCGAACGCTCCGACGGCGCGCCAACGGCCTTTTCAAGGACCTCCGACATCCGCACGATCCAGAAATCGTTGCTCGTGGTCATCTCTTCCATTCCTCAGATCAGGACGGCACGAGTGCCGGTTTTTGTAAAATAGCGGGTGATTGCCGCGATCCCCGCGGGCGACAACTCGACCATCACACTCCTGCGATCGAACCGATCCGTCGAGCGCGTGACCAGTCCGGCTTCGGTGAGCGTCGCAAGAGTCCTGAGGAGCGTGGTTTCCGCGATCCGGGTCCGCTTCCGAAGCCTGCTGATGTTCACCCGGTATTGATCGAGATGCACCGCATAGAGATGGAGCAGCACGTCCCAGCACGAATCACTGCCAAGTGCGCCAGGGAAATGCTCGACCCGATCCTTGCGCACGGCGCAAATCAATTCGATGAGGCGAGCCGTCACTCCATGGGGCACGGCTGCGCTTCCCGTGAAAGGATAGATTGTTCCGCCTTGGCCACCGTAGCGATCGGTGGAAATTTCGCGACTAGGCTCTTCTGTAACCTTTGCCAGTGTCGACTGGTGCATGGTAGCCCCCCGATTGGACATTCGGCAGCTGCGGTTTCTGACGGCATTCGTTCCGCAACGACAGCTAGGGTCGCTACTTACAGTAGTCCTACCGTGCCTGTCGGCCTCGCCTCTGGGAGCCGAACGTGAAGCGCGCCTACATTGTCGATGACGACGAGGCATTTCGCCAATCGCTGGTGCTGCTTCTGTCGTCGAACGGCTGGCAGGCCCAGGCGTTCGACTCGCCCCGGGCTTTCATGGATGTCTCGGCACAGCTCCAGCCCGGTTTGCTGCTTCTCGATCTCAACATGCCGGGGAACACTGGTCTCGACCTGCTGGAATCGGGAAGGCCGGAGCTGGATCGGTTTGCGGCGGTGATGATCACCGGTGCGGGGCGGATCGAGACCGCGGTGCGTACAATCCGCGCCGGCGCCCTCGACTTCATCGAGAAGCCGTTCGCCGGCGATGAGCTTCTGGAGCGGCTCGACCGTCTCGACGTTGCATTGCAAGAGTCGCTGAACTCGAAACGGCACGCGCTGAAAGCGAAGCAGTTGGTCGATCGCCTTTCGGCACGTGAGCGCGACGTGCTCGTGCGCCTGGTGGGCGGAGCGTCGAACAAGCTGATCGCGCGCTCGATCGCCATCAGCCCGCGAACGGTGGAGATGCATCGTGCCAAGATGCTGCAGCGGCTGGGTGTCGGCACTACAGCCGAAGCACTCGAAATCGCGAGGCGCGCGGGGTTGAAGCCTGTTGCTGTCGAATAATGCGCTGGGCGCACAGCGAGATTCGCTGCGCTCAACGCGGCGCGGGCGCCACCTCGAGGCTGCCGGGCGGGAGCGGCCTCAGCAACTCGCGCGCCGGTGCGTCCTGGTCGAGCCACGCACGCCAGCTCTCCTGCGGAAGCACGCACACCTGCCGGTTATGATAGCGAGCGACGTCCGGCCCCGGCTCGGTCGTCAGCATGGTGAAGGCTTCGCCGACCGGCTGCTGCTGCGAGCGAATCAGCCCTGCGATCCCAAGCATGGATCCGTCCGCGGCGGTGAACAGCCAGCGATCCTTGCGCTTCTGCTTCGGATCGGCGGGCGCGGTGAACTCATAGAAGCCGTCCGCGAGGATCAGGCAGCGGCCCGAAGGGAACTCGCGGCCGTCGGAGCGGAAGTTGTAGACCGGCTTGCCGCCGGGTCCCGGCCAGGACCAGCGGCGGACGACCAGCTCGTATCGACTGGGCGCGCGAGCATCCGGCCCGGCCGCCGAAGCCCGGACGATCGGCCCCGAATCGGTGATCGCGATGTCCCTTGGCGCGAGGTTCGGCGCGCCTTCCGGAAAGCCGAGCGGCATCTGCAGATCACGGAAGAGCCGTGCGACTTCGTCCAGTGACCGGGTCTGCGTGTACAGGTTGCACATCGGCGCAGCGTTCTAGCGCGAAATGTGGCGGGGGCACACATTCCAAGCCGCTCAGTTGCTGACGACGACGCGCTCATAATCGATGCGGATCCGGACCCAGGCACCGACCATCGGCACGCCGTTCTTGCGCGGCGGGCGGACCCGGAATTGCCAGGCGGCCTGCCGGACCGCGCTGGCGAGGTGCGATCCGGGCGGGTCGTTGCCAAGCTCTATGCAATCGTCGACCCGGTCGTCTGGGATCGTCCTGCAGGCGATCAGGCCCCAGCCGTCCGGAGCGTTCCTCGGAAGATAGCCCGAAAGCTCGGCATCGGTCGGATGGCGCGCCCATTCGGCGGCGTAGAGCGTCTCGCCGTTCGGTCCCTTGCCGACCGCCTCTGAATCGCCGGCGCCTTCCGAACCCGACTTGGGCAGGTTGGAAATGTCGGCGGCGGCGAGGTCCGCCTTGCTCATTTCCAGAAGGTCAGTCGCTGGAAGGGGTGGGGCCGACCGTCGCGTCGGAAGCTTCACGATTGGCGGCTTCACGAGCGTCTTGGCGGCTGTGCGGGCGGTCGCCTTCATCGCATGGGCCGGAGCGGACGCCGCTGCGGCGCTGTGCGATTCGGGCAGAAAGTCGACGATCAGCGCGCTCGAGGGCCTTTGCGGCGGGAGCTTGATGACGCCCAAAGTAAGCAGCGCCAGCAGGAGCAGTATGTTGACCCCGACCGCGAGCACGAGCCCCGACGCCCGGCGGCGAAGCGGAACCTGGTCCTGCGGGGAAGGGAGCCGATAGGCGGGCAAGGGCCTCTGTTCTGCGTCGCGTGTGCGCCGCTCCTAAACCGAGGCTGCGTGAACGGCGAGTGAAATTTCAGCCCGATTTCTTCAGTGATGACAGTCTTTTAATGTTCCTGTCACCCGCCGTTCGTCGGCGCTCGGCTAGGTCTTTGCGTTCCCATGTGTCGAGGGAGAGGAAAGCATGAAAAAGCTGATATTCGCATTGACCGCGCTCAGCCTGTTGGCGGGCTCGGCGCCATCGCTTGCGGCTCCATGCAAGGATGCCAAGGGCAAGTTCGTCAAATGCCCGCCCAAGGCGACCGTGGCGGCCAAGCCGACTGCGGCGGCCAAGCCGAAGACGTGCCACGACGCGAAGGGCCACTTCACCAAGTGTAAGTAAGCCAAGGAGGCTCACATGAGACACCTGATCCTGGCGGCCGCGCTTGCGGCCGGATGTACGCTCGCGTCCAGCTCACCGGCGCTCGCCGCTGCGAGGAGCTACGATTGCTCGAAACCCGGCAACGCCAGCAAGGCGGTCTGCAAGGGCGGCGCCAAGGCCGCTCCGGCCAAAGCCACGAAATCCGAAGCGAAGGCCAAGCCCGCCAAGGCGGCGAAGGTTGCCGCGGTCAAGGCAGCGCCGAAGCCCGCAAAGGCGACCCCGGCCAAGGCAGCGCCCAAGGCTGCTCCGGCCGCTGCTGCGGCCAAGCCGACCCTCATGCAGCGGGTGGGCGGCATGTTCGGGCGGAATTCCGCAGCGAAGGCCCCGGCGGCAAGGCCGGCCGCGGCCTCCAGGCGAACCGCTTCGGCGGCGCCCGCCTCGGCCGAGGACCGCAATCCGGCGGGCGCAATCGCCCAGTGCAAGGACGGCACCTACAGCCACTCGAAGACCCGCAGCGGCGCCTGCTCGCGCCACGGCGGCGTCGCCAAGTGGGGCTAGGCTGAACAGTCGCGAACGAAAAACGCCCGGCCGAAGCCAGGCGTTCTCCTTCGTGACGAAACTTCAAAGGACTGGGCGGCCCCCCGGTGGGGCCGGCCCGGCCCTGGCCTGTTAGATCGTCTGCAGGTTCACCGCGCAGGGCTGGCGCTCTGCATTCTGTCCGACGTCATAGGACAAACGCTGGCCGCTTGTCGGCAGCTCGTCCTTGCCCCACGAAAATGCGCTGCGCTCAAAGCGGAGCTCGTCACCGCCGGCTTCCGGCTTGATCATTCCATGACCCTTGTCGTTGTCGAACGACTTTACCGTTCCGAAATATTTCATGATGATTTCCTTTGGTCGAAGACGCCAGAATCGGCGATCCTCCCGCTAGGAGACGTTCAAGGATGGAAAAAGGAGCGGCGTAGCGCCAGAAACCGTCGGATTGCGACTGATAGCAATGAATCATGTAGGCTATCGCACATGAATGCGCAATAGAAATATTTACGAAATACAAATATCTATTTGGAATATCTGGCAGAATTATTTGCCAGAATTTCTGGACAATTTACGTAAACAGCAGCGTTATTACGACTGTCCGGGCCCGCGATCGCGCGAAATATCCCGCTTCGGCTGCGAAGGGATTACGCTCCTGATGAACGCCTCGCCTTCCCGCATGGTGTGGCACGGCTGTTCGGAGGTATGGCCATCTTCGTGGGTCAGGACGACCTTGTAGGGCTGGCCGGCCCCGCCAGCCTGGACAATCCGGCCGGACACGATCCGGTCGGCATGGCGGTTGCCGCGCGGAACCCGCTGATCGACGCTTCCGCCCTCATCCTCCCAGGCGTCGCGACGCTCGCGCTCGCGATCACTGGCTGCCGCGGGGATGCGTCTGGAGGAGCGATCGTTTGTCATGGAGTTCCGAATTGGTAACTCGCGAGCGGGGGGACAAGTTGCCCCTTTGAAGAAACCCGGCGAATTCCCGTCCCTATTAGGGAACGCGGGCCCGCCATGGTACAAGACGTCATTGCGCGAACCCGCCCTGAGCATCGCGCGACAGAGAGACCCGGCACGTGCTCCCGCTTGAATCGAGGAGCACCCGAATGAAATTCCTTCCATCGCTCGACAACGACCTGACCGCGAGCCTTCGCTCGAGCCAGAAGGGCCCCGGCAAGCGCGAAACATCCGAGCTGTGCCGCGAACGCGCCGCCGACGACCTTCTCGCATCGGTGGCGATGATCAACGCCCACCAGCGCGCGCGCATGGAGACCAGCGCCGCGATGTGGACCGAGCGTGCGGAAATGCTCCAGCGCGTTGAGGACAGCCTTGCGCGGAGGGCCAGTGGCATCGCCGCGAAAAGAGTGGTCATCGGCGACGAGCCGGTCGCGGAGTCGAGTGGCACCAGTCGAATCGGGTAGGACCCCCTTTATCGACTGGCCCCAGCAGTCGAATCGGGGGAGGACCCCCTCCGTTCACTCGCCCCACGAGTGAATTCGGGGCTCCTTCTATTTCTTCTACTTTGTCACCCTGCCCGAAGGGGCACCGCAGGCGACGGCGCGCATTCCAGGGTGACAAATCCTGGCCGCGCCAGGGTAACAGCGAGGGTGACAACAGCGCGCCGACGGGCCTGAAACCGACACATCCGAGGTGATGATCCGCGACTCGCATCGGCGATTCTGAAGCACAAACGGGCGGCTGTAGGACAGGGAATTTTGACCGTGCGGGGCACGGCCGAAGAGGGAGCCGTGTCGAAATGCCGAGCGCAGGCCGCGCGAAGGAAATTAGTGCCCTGTCACCGGAATCCCGTAGTGCCGGGCGATGATGTCGGCGATCGCGCCGTTCTCCCAATAGGGAATCAGGAACAAGAGGATTAGCGTGACGAGCAGCGCGATATTGGCGCGGCGGCCGCGTGCGAAAAACAAGGCGATGAAGCCGACCTTGATCGCCGCGTTGTAGGGCAGGGTGTAGAGCCAGAAGAGCGCCGGCCGGTGCTGGTATGCGTCAATGAACACGCCACGAAAGGTGTAGTTCACCAGGAACTCGGCCACCAGCAGCATGGCGATGACGAAGCGCTTTCGCTCCGCGTAATAATCGGGAAGCCGGGTGAACGCCTTGGGATCTCGCGGGAACACGACCGCGGCGGCGAGGAAATAGACCGTCGCGAGCAGGATCGGCGCCCACAGTTCGGCGAAGTCGAGCGTGATCGTCCGCAGCGTGTTCCAGGCGTCGATCCACGTCGCGCAGATGATGACGAAGGTGAGAAGCCCCAGCAGGGCCGTCTGCGGCTCGAGCTGCTTCAAGGCGCGGGCACGGACCAGCCCGGCGAAACCGCTGAGCAGCTCGGTCACGGCGAGGCCGAGGATCAGCCCGTAGAAGGCGAAGAAGAAGCCGAACTTGTCGATGCGGAACCCCCGCGCGCGAAGGTGTCAGAGGCGCGGGGTGAAGGGAAGGGGGCGCGACCGCCCGCCGCGAAAGGTGGACGCTCCGGGGTCCCTCCGAACCGGAGCATTATTTATCCGCTTATTCACTGGCGGCCGCCGAAAATTAATTCCCCAAACCGTGAAAGGAGCAAGGAATGACGAAGAAGCTGATTGCGGCCGCCATCGCGGCCGCAGTGATTGTCCAGCCGACGGCGGCTCTGGCCGCCTCGAGCAGCGGCACGGGCGGCCTTTGCAAGATCGTGCCGCAATGGCACTGGCTCGCCTGGGCACCCTGCCACAGTTGAGTCTGTTCGGCGGGTGCGTCGTTCCGGCGCGCCCGCCCTTTCTTCTCCCGTGACGGCTTAGGGCCGCCTGAAGAACCACAGATAGCCGACGCCGAACAGCAGGACGATGACGGCGTTGGCGATCAGCCTTGCCGTGAAGCGGTCGCGGAAGACGGCGAGATCGACCGCGACGATAACGACCACCATCGCGGCGACGTAAAGCGCGAGGGCGAAGGGCCTGCTCATTGCGGCGGGCTTAGGCTAGATTGCGCCGATGTTCGAGCAGTGGAGCGACTTCCCCACACTGCGAGACAGACCGACGGCACGGGATTTACTCCGTTGACCGCGTTGCTACGTTCCGGTTTGTCGCGGGAGATCGATATGCGCGCAAACTATCGAGCGTGGCTTGAGGGCCAAGGCTACGGGGCGAATACCGTCAGCACTCAATGTTCGAACGCGTCGCGCATCGAACAGGCTTACGGTAATCTCGACGAAGCTTACGATAATGATCGGATGGACAGCATCTTAGCGTCGTTGAGATTTTCATCTGCCGATGGACGCCGAGGAGCCCCCAATCCGTCAAAGGTGCAGATCGGCGGTGACCTCTATAAGTCGCTAGCATCTTTTCGGACGGCAGTAGGCTTGTACTGTCGTTTCAGGGACCAGGGCGCAGCCGTTCAGGACGACGGCGAGGAAAACGTTCTTGGGGAGCGGCAAACGTCGCCGGAGGTTCGCGAGCGGTTAGGCTTAGAACGTGACTTGCAGAAATCACTTCGCAAAGAAATCGAAGAATTAGAGGCGGGTCTTACGATCATTGACGAGGGAGCCGAACGACCAGTGCCTTCTGGCTGCGTGGACATCACGGCGAAAGACCTAAACGGAACTGTTGTGGTGATCGAACTCAAGGCCGGCACCGCGGATCGAACT
>Ga0207657_10001617_pt1 | contig 24237 bp, 22 predicted proteins | sample KBSC33metaG_FD_184316 | JGI IMG/M metagenome (GOLD analysis project Ga0207657, IMG submission 184316) | Corn rhizosphere microbial communities from Kellogg Biological Station, Michigan, USA - KBS C3-3 metaG (SPAdes) (version 2) | ecosystem: Host-associated > Plants > Roots > Rhizosphere > Soil ... | reverse complement strand
CTGCGCCGAGCCGTCCGCCGCCTGGGCCGTGACGGTCCAGAGGCCGGTGGCGTCGTCGCGCGACATGGCCGTCGCCGTGCGGCCCATCAGGACCTGGCCGCCCAGCGCCTGGAGCTTGGCGGCGCAGGCGTCCCACATCATCCCGGGGCCGCGCCGGGGATAGCGGAAGGACTCGATGAGGCTCTTGGCGGTCGGGTCGCCGGAACGCACCCCCAGCGAGCGCTTCAGCCCATCGAAGATCGCCGCCGCCAGGCTCAGGCCCTTGATCCGCTGGGCGGCCCAGTCCGCGGAGATCTCGTCGCAGGACATCCCCCAGACCTTCTCGGTGTAGGTCTTGAAGAAGATCGAGAAGAGGCGCTCGCCGAACTGGTTGCGCACCCATTGGTGGAAGGTCCGCGGATTCTTGATCGGGAAGAGCTTGGCTAGGCCGAACGACGCCATGCAGAGCGCGCTCTCGTAGAGGCCCAGGTTGCGCAGCGCCTCGAAGGCCCTCAGCGGATAGGCGTAGAACTTGCCGCCGTAGTAGATCCGCGACAGGCGCGGCCGCTCGATGAAGTCGTCGGGCAGGATCTCGTTCCAGAGGTCGACGACCTCCCTGGACTTCGAGAAGAAGCGGTGGCCGCCGATGTCGAACAGGAACCCGTTGTGGCTGGCCGTGCGGCTGATGCCGCCGACGTAGGTCGGGTCCTGCTCGAGGACCACGACCTCGCGGCCGGCCTTGGCCAGGGTGTAGGCGGCGGTGAGGCCCGCGGGGCCGGCCCCGATGACCAGGTTTTCGATCACCTCGTCGCGCCAGGCGAGATCATCCGGCACGGGCCTGGCCTCCCGGCGCACACAGGAAGGCGAGGCGGGGTCGCGCCGCGGCGCGCGGATCTCGGCGTCTGACCAATGAACCCCCCGGTCCTCAGATGTTTAGAGATGTTAAGATAGATTCTTAACATGCCATAGACTTGAATTACGTTGATTTATATTTGGGATTTTCCGGAAAATCCACCGACTGCAACAGTCGGGGGAAACACTGTCGCGAGTATTAAAGGCGCGCGGTCATAAGCGGCCGCCTCTCACCGCGGCGCCATTGCTGCGACTTTTGGCCGCCTTTATGCGTCGAGCGCCGGATTGAGGCGGGGTTGCAGCGAAGATGACGTGGCCGCCCCGGTCCGCACGAGCGGGGTCCGCGGGTGCGCCGGGACGGATATGGCGCTCCACGAGGGCGCGTGGGCCGAGGTCGTCGATGCGCTCCAATCCCAGTCGCGCCAACTCGGCGTGCAGGTCCGCCGGTTCGAAATAGGTCAGGAAGGGCTCGCCGAGGGCGGCGACCCGCTCGGCGCGCCGGGCGTGGGCCTCGCGGGCCTCGCCGCCAAGGGTCCCCACAGGATCGCTGTAGTCGAAGACCACTTCGCCGCCGCCGGGCAGGCCGCCGATCACGGCCAGGGTCGCGCCGATCGCCTCGCGGGTCAGGTAAGGGACGACGCCCAGCCAGGTAAAGAAGCTCCGCCGCTCGGGATCGAAGCCCGCCGCCTCGAGAGCGGCCAGCAGCCCGTCGCGTTCGAAGTCGACCGGCACGAAGGTCAGGGCGGCCGGGACCGCGATGCCGGCCTCGGCGAGGCGCCGGCGCTTCCAGGCCTGGGTCTCGGGATGGTCGACCTCGAACACCTTGAGCGCGGCGCCGAAGGGGTTGCGGTAGGCGAAGGTGTCGAGGCCGGCGCCCAGCACCACGAGCTGGCTGACGCCGCGGGTCTCCACGCCGGCCCTGAGCGCGGCCTCGGCCACGCGGCTGCGGGCGGCGATGAACAGGCGCATGCCGCGCGTCGAGGGATCGGCCGAAGTGGCCACGGCGGCGGCCTGGGCGACGGCGCCGAGAATCGGGCCGGCCAGCGGATCGGCGAAGATCCGGCCCCGCTCAAGGACCTGATGGGCGGCCCGGTGCGCGGCGGCGGCGAAGGCGGTGCGGCTGGGCTCTCTTTCGCGCATCGGGCTCCCCACGAACGGCCTGGCCTTGAACATCGGCGCCGCCGCCTGCGGCGACAAGCCACGATAGGTTGGTTTGCCCGGCCCCGGCGGGCGTGGCATCCTGTTCGCGGAGTGGGGTTCCATCGCCAAGGCTGGCGATCCAGACGCGGATTCGCATCAGGAGGGCACGGGCTTCCTCGCCCGGTCGCGCCTGCTACCGTCGCGGCAGAGCTGGAGCCTTGATGACCGCGTCTGACCCGCCCGACCCGAGCGCCGAGCCCAGCTATCAGGCCCGCCTGGAGGCGGTGCTGGAGAGCGTCAGCGACGCTTTCTACGCCCTGGATACCAACTGGCGTTACGTGGTCTTCAACCGCGTGGCCGAGGAATACTTCGGCGTTCCGCGCAAGGCTCTGATGGGCAAGGTGATCTGGGACGTGTTTCCGCAAGGGCTGGGCACGCCCTTCGAGGCGCACTGCCGCGCGGCGATGGACAAGGGCGTCTCGGCCAGGTTCGAGACGCCGTCGCGGATATGGCCGGAGCGGGTGGTGGAGCTGCGGGTCGTGCCGATGCGCGGCGGCGGCGTGGCGATCACGCTCACCGACATCACCGAGCGCAAGACCGCCGACGCGCGGCAACGACTGCTGGTCAACGAGCTGAATCATAGGGTCAAGAACAGCCTGGCGACCGTGCAGGCGATCGCCGCCCAGAGTCTGCGGGGCGCCGACGTCTCGCCCGAGGCGCGCGAGCGGTTCATGGGCCGGCTGATGGCGCTCGCGCGGGCCAATGACGTGCTCGTGGCCGAAACCTGGACCGGCGCGGGACTGATGGCGGTGGCCGCCGAGATGGCCGGGCCGCACGGCGGGGCGGAGCGGTTCGCGATCGAAGGGCCCGATCTGCATCTCGGACCGCAGGCGGCGACGGCGATGGCGCTCGGCCTGCACGAACTGGCCACCAACGCGGCGAAGTACGGGGCGCTCTCGACGGAGGCCGGGCGGGTGTCGCTGACCTGGACCGTGGATGGCGAGGCCGATGCGCGACGCCTCATGCTCACCTGGCGGGAAAGCGGCGGGCCGCCGGTGCGCGCGCCCAGGTCCAGGGGATTCGGCAGCCGCCTGATCGAGCGGGGCCTGGCGGCGGCGCTGAAGGCCGAGGTGCGGCTCGATTTCGCGCCGACGGGCGCGGTGCTGACCCTGGCCGCGCCCTTGGGCGAGGGGCTGAGCGAAGATCGGGAGCGGGGTTGAACGGTTAATCGAACCTCATAAGGTTTATGGCCTGCGCGGATCGCGAACGCGCGCGCCTAAGGCGCGGGTTGCTCGAGCGTTTCCTGGGCGGCCACAGCGCGCCAGGCGCCCTCGCGGTAGAGAAAGACGTCGGTGAAGCGGATGCGGGCGCGCGCTGCTCCGTCGGCCGCGCGGATGGTGTTGAGGCCGCGCGCCACGGCGGTGTCTCCGTGCAGGGTGACGGTCATGTCGCCAAGCTCGATCGGCTCGGAGCCACGGGAGGCGAGGGAGGCCAGCACCTGCGGCTTAGCCCGGCGCTCGCCCTTCCAGGTGGTGTCGACGAAATCCGCGGTGAGCAGGCGGTCGAGCGCGGCGGCGTCACGCCCTCGCAGCGCCGCCACCCAGGCCCGCTCGGCGGCGATGACGCCGGCTTTCGTGCGCGGCTGATGGGGCGGGACGGCTGCGGCCAAGGCGGCGAGCGCAAGGACGGCGGCGGCGATCGGCATGGCCTGCTCCGACGAAGCTGCCGGAGCATCTGGCGCCTGACGGCCGCGCGCCGCAACCGGCGACTATTCGCAGCCGCCTATTCGCAGGTGGGGGCCTGCACGCCTTCGAAGAAATAGGTGATCGGCACGTCCAGCGCGCAGGCGATCTTCCAGAGCTGGACGGCCGAGACGCTGCACTCCGCGGCCTCGTACTTGTGGACCTGCTGGAAGCTGACGCCGCACGCGTCAGCCAACTGCCGCAGGGTCATGTCGATCAGCCGGCGGCGGCGGCGGATCGCCAGGCCGACGCGCGTCTGGATATGCTGGGTGGTCTCCGGAACCAGCCGAAGCTGGCGCAGGCCCTGTGGCTGACCGTCGAGATCCGTCTCGTCGGCTTCCCAGGACTGGGCGGCGTCTGACGAGGCAATATTGAGGTTCACGGGAAGCTCCTTAGGGGCGCGCGACGGCGCGCCGGTGATTGCGCAGGATTGCGCCCATTCCGCCGAAGCCGACGATCATAAGTCCCCAGCTGGCAGGCTCCGGCAGGCTGCTGCTGATCGCTCCGAACGGCGTGCGCGCGAGGCGAACGGAGCCTGCCTCCTCAAGGCTCTTCGGCGCTTCGCCCGCGAAGGTTACGGCGTCGCTGCAGCAAGACGCGTCCTTGCCCTGTTCGGGCACAAGCCCGCTCGCCGGGTCGGCCAGGGCCGGACCGGCGATCAGCACGGCGACGGCGGCCGTGAAGGCCGCAGCGATGGACTTGGACATGAGCAGCACCCTAAAGCCCCGCGGACGTGCGGCGATTCACACCGCCGGCAAATTCCGCAGCGTTCAGTCTGACTCAATGCTGCACTGCGGCCAGATGCATCAAGCAGCATAACGATGCACAATGTTGCACATTTTCGTGACGAACGAATGATGTTCAGCGAACAATATTATGCGCGTTCGCGATAGGCCGGGCCGCGGCTGAGGGAGCGGGACAGCGGCAGGTTCAGGAGCAGGTCGCCGCCCTGCGCGACCTGGGCGGGCCCGAAGTCGCCGGTGAGATGGCGCCGCAGATGATCCGGGATCGACGCGTCGGGCGCCACGGGATCGAGGCCGGCGAGTTCGGCCAGGCGCTGGTCGTCGGCTTCGGCGTCGCCGCTGAGGTCGCCGATCCGCTCGAACACCATGGCGTGGGCGGTGGGCGTGCGGCCGGCGTCGAGCGCCGGCGCCAGGACCAGGCCGTCGACCACTTCGGCGCGGGCGGCGCCGACGCCATTGAACAGGCCGAACAGCAGGGCGCCGCTGGTGACGTCCACGCAGATCGCGGCGAGCTGGTTGCCGAACGGCAGCAGCCAGCCGTCCACCACCGTGCCGCCTGTGCCGATCCGCAGGCGCAGGAGCCCGCAGGCGTCGCGGCGGATCATGCCGTGGTCGTGGACGAAGCGGCCCGGCGCCAGGACATAGGGCCGGGTCGAGCGGAAGAAGCCTTCATAGGCCGCTCCGCGCAGGGCGGTGATCGCCAGGAACTGATCCATCTGGGCGAGCGGCAGCCCCTGGAGGCCGCCCTGGGCCCCGCCGGACACGGCGCCGAGGTCCGCGCCGACAAGCTCGGCGAAGGCCGGCAGGCTGCGGTCCCAGTCCAGCGCCGTAAAGCCGCCGATCCGCGCGGCGATCAGCGCGCTCAGCCGCGAAAGGTTGTGCGCCGAGGGCTGCACCGCGCCGGTCACCCAGCGCCCGACGACGGACTTGTCGACGCCCAGGTCCGCCGCCAGCCGCGCGCGGCTCATCGACAGCACCTTCAGCACCAGGTCGAGCTTCTTGGCGAAAGACCCGCTCATCCGTCTCCTCTCATCCCGTTCGGATAAGCCGGTTGTGATTCCCGAAACCGAGTTCCTCGAATAGCGGAATTTGACGCCGGTGGCGCGAGCGGAGCAATTGGCGAGATGAACCGTTCCGCCGATCCGCGTCCGCTCGCCCTGGTCACAGGCGCCTCGGCGGGAATCGGGGCGGCCTTCGCCCGGGCCTATGCGGCGAGGGGATACGACCTGGCGCTGGTCGCCCGACGGCTGGACCGACTGGAGGCGCTGGCGGCGGACCTTTCGGCGACGCACGGCGTGGAGGCCTTCGCAGTTCCGGCCGACCTGGCGGGCTTCGAAGCCCATGCACAGGTGCTGGCGGCGGTCGAAGGGCGCGGGCGCAGCGTCGAGGCCCTGGTCAACAACGCTGGGTTCTCCATCGCCCAGAGCTTCACCGGCGTTCCGTGGGCGCGGCAGCGGGACTTCCTGATGACCCTGGTGGTGAACGCCTGCGGCCTGGCCTACGGGGTGATCCCGGGGATGGTGGCGCGCGGCCGCGGCTCCATAGTCAATGTCGGCTCGCTCGCCGCCTTCGCGCCGGGGGTCGCGGGCCACAGCCTCTATCCGGGCGCCAAGAGCCTCAGCGTGAAATGGAGCCAGGCCCTGGCCGCCGAACTGAAGGGGACGGGCGTCAAGGTGACGGTGACCTGCCCGGGGTTCACTCTGACCGAGTTCGCCCAGGCCAACGGCACCAAGGCGGTGATGGACGAGGCGCCGCGGCGCTTCTTCCAGACCGCCGAGGCGGTGGTCGCCACGACGCTCGCCGCGCACGACAGGGGCCAGGTGGTCGTCGTGCCGGGCCTGCACAACAAGCTGGCGGCGACCGTGCTGCGCTATCTTCCCGAGTCGCTACTGCTGGCCATCCTGACGCGGGCGTCGGCGAAATATCATCTGGAGGGCTAGGCCTATGGCGCACTTCGACGTGGTGATCATCGGCTCCGGCGCGGGGGGCGGCACGCTGGCCCAGAGGCTGGCGGCCAGCGGCAAGTCGATCCTGATCCTGGAGCGGGGCGAGCAACTGCCGCGGGAGGCCGAGAACTGGAGCTCGCGGGCGGTCTTCATCGAGCACCGCTACCGCACCCAGGAGAAGTGGTACGACAAGCGCGGCAAGCCCTTCACGCCCAACACCCACTACTGGGTCGGCGGCAACACCAGCTTCTACGGCGCGGCGCTGCTGCGCCTGCGGGGGCGCGACTTCGAGGAGGTCCAGCACGCCGGCGGCGTGTCGCCGGCCTGGCCTATCAGCCTGACGGACCTGGCGGCCTACTACATGGAGGCCGAGACGCTGTGGCAGGTCCACGGCTCGCGCGGCGACGATCCGACGGAGGAAGGAAACGAGCCGCCCTACGCCTATGCCGCGGTGCATGACGATCCGGGGATCGCGCAACTTCGCACCCATTGGCAGGAGCAGGGCTGGAAGCCGTTTTCGCTGCCGCTGGGCGTCAAGCTCGACCAGGCCCATCCGGTCACCTCGCCTTGCATCAAGTGCAAGACCTGCGGCGGCTATCCCTGTCTGCTGAAGGCCAAGTCCGACGCGCGGACCATCGCCATCGAGCCGCTGATGGGGGCGGCCAACGTCACGCTGTTGACCGGCCGGAAGGTGACGCGGCTGGAAACCGATCCGCAAGGCCGCTCGGTGACCGAGGTGGTCTGCGAGACCGGGCAGGGCGAGGAGCGCTGGACCGGCGACATCGTGGTGCTGGCGGCAGGCGCGGCCAACAGCGCCGCGGTGCTGCTGGCCTCGGCCAACGCCGCGCATCCGAACGGCCTGGCCAATGGATCGGATCAGGTGGGGCGCAACTACATGTTCCACACCCTGACGGCGATGGTCTCGCTGACCTGCGCCCACGTGGACGTGACCTTTCCCAAGACGCTGGCGTGCAACGACTTCTACTGGCGCGATCCGGACGGGAGCTACGACAAGCCCATGGGGCATATCCAGCTCCTCGAATATATGAGCGGCCAGACGCTGGAGGGGCAGGTCTCCGACTGGCTGCCGCCGGCCCTGGCGCCGGACGTGGTCTCCGAAGGCCTCGCCGAGCGGATGCTGTCCATGCTGGTGATCAGCGAGGACCTGCCGCTGGCCGAGAACCGGGTGCGGGTCACGCCGGACGGGCGGATCAACCTCGACTACACCTACAACAACCTGGAAGGGCACGAGCGGCTGGTGAAGAAGCTGCACGCGTCGCTCGACGGCTTCGTGGACCAGGCTCACCCGTTTTCGCAACACCACTTCGAGTTCAGCAGCCTGCTGCCGCTCTACGGCACCGCACATCAGGCCGGCACGGTGCGGTTCGGCGCCGATCCGAGGGCCTCGGTGCTGGATCCGTTCTGCAAGGCGCACGAGCTGGACAACCTCTATGTGGTCGACACCAGCTTCTTTCCGTCGATCGCCGCGGTGAACCCGACCCTGACGACGGTCGCGAACGCGCTGCGGGTGGGCGACCACCTGCTCGACCGGCTGGGCTGCGCGGCGCCCGCGGCCAAGGCCCGCGGCGTGGCGCGCCCGCGGTCGCACAAGGAAGCCGAAGGATTGGCCTGACGCAGAATGCGAGGAACCGGCCTCCTCAAAAAGCGTTGCCGTACAGGGACTATGCGGACGCGGCTTGGCCGCGCGCAGGGACGCGCCTGTGGGGGATGGACTTTGGGGGCAGTGAAACGCAGCGCGGCTCTGGGTCTGGCGCTGGCCGCGGGACTGGTCGGGCAGGCGCACGCCGAAGAGCTGGCGGCCGATCAGGCGGCGGAGCGCGCCGTGGAGCAGCTTCGCACCTATTCGCTCGAGGACCTCACGAACCTGCGGGTGACCACCGTGTCCAAACGGGCCGAGCCGCTTATCCAGGCGCCGGCCGCGATCTACGTCATCACCGCCGATGACATCCGCCGGTCGGGGGCGACCAGCCTGCCGGAGGCGTTGAGGCTCGCCCCGAACCTGGAGGTGGCGCGGATCAACGCGTACTCCTATGCGATCACCGCGCGTGGCATGAATTCGGCGGAGTCGGCCAACAAGCTGCTCGTCCTGGTCAATGGCCGCAGCGTCTATGAGCCGATCGGCTCCGGCGTGCTCTGGCAGCAGGTCGACGTGGTGCTGTCCAATATCGACCGCATCGAGGTGGTCAGCGGGCCGGGCGGCACGCTGTGGGGCGCGAACGCCGTGAACGGCGTGATCAACGTGATCACCAAGAGCGCGAAGGACACTGACGGGCTGAGGGTGGATGGCGGCGCCGGCGACCGCCAGCGCAACCTGGCGCTGACCTATGGCGGCGTGCTCGGCGGATCGAACTACCGGCTGTCGCTGCAGACGTTCGAGCGCGACGGCCTCGACAAGGCTCCCGGCGATCCGACCGACGACAGCTTTCGCGGCTGGCAGGGCAGCGCGCGCCTTGGCGGCGGAAGCCCTAGCCTCGGCTACACCCTGGTCGCCAACGCCTACGACAACCGCGTCGGCAACGACGGCGGAAACCTTTGGGGTGGCGACGTCATGGGCCGGGTGTTCAAGACCCTCAGCGGCGGCTCACGGATCGACGCCCAGGCCTATGTGGCCAGCGACGACCGCTCCGCGCGGGACACGCACGAGCGGCGCGACACGTTCAACGTGCAGGCGCAGATGGCCTCCACCTTTGGCGCCCATGAGGTCGTCTGGGGCGGCGAGTACCGGCTTTGGCGCGAATATTTCCTGTCGACCAACGCCTTCCACTTCGCCGACCCGCGCGCGACCATCAGCCTGGGCTCGCTGTTCGCGCAGGACGAGTGGGCGCTGCGGCCCGACCTCAAGGCGACGATCGGGCTGAAGCTGGAGGAGAACAGCTACTCCGGCTTGGACTGGCTGCCGAACCTGCGCCTCGCCTGGGCGCCGAGCCCGGATTCGCTCCTGTGGGCCGCGGCCTCGCGGGCGGTGCGCACGCCGAACCGCATCGAGCGCGAGCTGCAGGCCGACGGCTTTCTGGCGCCCTCGCCGGACTTCCAGTCGGAAACCCTGTGGGCCTATGAGGCGGGCGCGCGCGTCCAGCTGTCGACACGGGCTTCGCTTTCCGTGTCCGGTTTCTACAACGTCTACAACGACCTGCGGATCGACGCCTTCACCAACGGCGGCCTGCCTATCGTGCTGCGGAACGGAGGCGAGGGCGAAAGCTGGGGCGTCGAGGCCTGGGGAACATTCGACGTCACGCCCTGGTGGCGGCTGAAAGCCGGCCTCAACACGCTGCGGAAGGATTTCCGGGTGAAGGCCGGCGAGACCGACCTGGCGCGTCTGCAGATCGCAGGGATGGATCCCAAGTACCAGGCGCAGTTGCGCTCGCAGATGGAGTTGGGTCCGAGCGCCGACCTCGACCTGGCGCTCCGCCGGGTCGGCGAGGTCACGAGCGCTGGCGTCGTCGGACCGGTGACGCCGGCTTACACCGAGGCCGACGCACGGATCGGCTGGCGGGTGCGCCCCGACCTGGAGCTGTCGCTCGCCGGCTTCAACCTGCTGAACGATCACCACCTGGAGATCGACGATCACACCACAGCCCCGCTGCGCACCATCCCGCGCTCGGTCTATATAGGGTTGAGGTGGGGCTTCTGATGCGACCACGCGGCCGGAACATGCCCCTGGCGCTGCTGGGTTATGCTCTGGCGGTGATGCTGACGGTCCTGGCCGCGACGCCCGTGTCCGCCCAGACCGATGGCCTCGAACTGGCGGTCAAGGCGACCTACCTCTATAAGCTCGCGCCCTTCGTGAGCTGGCCGGCGAGCGCCTTCGCCAGCCCCACGGCGCCTCTGGTGATCTGCGTGCAGGGGGCCGGACCCTTCGGCCAGATCCTCGACCGCGCGGTCAGCGGCCAGGCCGTCGGATCGCACCCGGTGACGATCAAGCGGCTGGCCCGCGTCGACGCCGACTCCGGGTGCCACATCGCTTATCTTGCCGGCGGCCCCGGGCAGTCGCCGGCGCAGGCGCTGCAGGCGATGGAAGGCCTGCCCGTGCTGACGGTCACCGACGAGGCGCGGGGCCCGGCCAAGGGCATGGTCCACCTGCTGCTGGCGCGCGGAAAGGTCCGCTTCAGCGTCGACGCCCAACAGGCCGAAGCCGGTGGCGTGGTGATCAGCTCCAAGCTCCTGGCCCTGGCCGTGGCGGTGAAGCGATGACCCCGCGTCCGCAATGGGGCCAGCCGGGCCGCCGCCTGGTCAACGTGGCCTGGGCCAGCGCCGTGGCGCTGCTGGCGATCGGCGCGCTGCTCGCCGGCCGCACGGAGCTGAGCTACCGCAGCCAGGCGCAGCGGCAGGCGGAGGTGCAGGCCGATATCCTGGCGGCCAGCGTCAGCGCCGCGCTCGCCTTCGACGACAGCACGGCGATGCGCGAGTACCTCGACGCCCTGCGGGTCAACCGCCGGCTCGCGGCTGCGGCGATCTACGACGCCGCCGGCGAGGCGGTGGTGGTGTTCCATCGACCAGGCGCCGCGCCGCCGCCCGCCCACATTGAGGTCCTGAGCTCGCGGTTCAGCCATCGCCATGTGACGGTGACGCGGCCCGTGGCCCAGCAGGGCCAGCGGCTGGGCGCGGTCTACCTGGAAACCCTGCCGGAGCCCTGGACCAGCGTGCTGGGGCGCCACTCGAGCCTCGCGCTGCTGACGGTGCTGGCCTTCCTATTGCTGGGCGTGGTCACGGCGGCGGCCTCGCAGCTGCAGGCGCGCGCGCGCCTGCTCGCCGAGGCCAACGATCGGCTGCGCCAGGAGATGGCGGCCCGCAGCGCCGCCGAGGAGGCGCTGCGGCAGAGTCAGAAGATGGAGGCGCTCGGTCAGCTCACCGGCGGAATTGCGCATGACTTCAATAATCTGCTGCAAGTTGTTCAGGGCGCTTTCGAGCTGATCCGGCGCAAAGCCGACGACACGGCCAGGGTCGGGACCTGGGCGCAGAACGGGATCGCCGCGGCCGAGCGCGGCGCCAGCCTGACGCGGCAGTTGCTGGCGTTCTCCCGCAGCCAGAAGCTGGAGCTTCGGCCGTTCGTGGTGGCCGACCTGATCGGCGAGATGCGCGAGCTTCTGGTCCGCACCCTGGGGCCCGACATCAAGCTCAGCGTCGAGCTCCAAGAGGGCCGGGCGATGGTGATGAGCGACCGCACCCAGCTGGAGCTGGCGGTGCTGAACCTGGCGATCAACGCCCGCGACGCCATGCCGGCCGGCGGCGGGCTGACGATCCGCACGCGCCTGCGCAGCGTGCCGCCGGGCGATCCGATGCTGGCGGCGGGCGAATATGTCGAGCTGAGCGTCGCCGACACCGGGCAGGGCATGTCGCGCGAGGTGGCCGAGCGGGCCTTCGACCCGTTCTTCACGACCAAGGGCGTCGGCAAGGGCACGGGGCTGGGCCTCAGCCAGGTCTACGGCGTGGCGCGGCAGGCGGGCGGCGCCGCGCAGATCGACAGCGAGCTGGGCCGTGGGACGGTGGTGCGGCTGATGCTGCTGCGCTCGAGCGCGGCCGCGGACGTCGCGCCGGGGCCTGGCGAACCGCCGCCGATCCTCGCGCCCGCGGCCGGCCGCACCGTCCTGGTGGTCGATGACGAGGCGCCGGTCCGTGCGCTGGCCGCCGAGACCCTGGAACTACTGGGCTATCGGGTGCTGCAAGCCGACAGCGGGGCCGCGGCGCTGGCGCTGCTGGAGCGTGAGGTCCCGGACCTGATGCTGTTCGACTACGCCATGCCGGACATGAACGGGGCGGAGCTTGCCGGCCTCGTGCGGGCGCGCCTGCCAGACGTGCCGATCGTCTTCGCCAGCGGGCACGCCGACACCGCCGCGGTCGAGGCGGCGCTGGGCGGCCAGGCGACGATCCTGCGAAAGCCGTTCAACATGGAGACGCTCGCGCGGATCATCGCCGAACGGTTGAGTTAGGGCGATTGGAACGCCATAGGCGGCGGGCCGCTTGGACCCGCCGCCACGGAGGAGAGATCAGGAGCCGGTTGGGCGTGCTCGGCTACATTCCTCGTGTACAGCCTATAGCTGTCGGCCCGAGGCGCTGCAGCCTAGGGAAGTTACGGAGCGACAGGATGTCTCACGGCGAAGCTTGATCGCCTATCGGCGGCTGGCGAAGCCGAGGCGGGTCGGCTGGGCCGCCGGCTCGAGCGGCGCGGCGGCGCGCAGCCTGGCCAACTCGCGGGCGCGAACGCCGCTCAGCACGGCGCTGACGCCGGCCATCAGGGCGACCAGGAAGCCCAGTTCGCCCTCGCGCAGCCCGCGACGCCAGACATAGGAGGTCCAGAACCGCCCGAGACCGCGCGCCACGTCGGCGGCGAGGCCGCCCCCCTCGCCCGCATCGGCGAGGTCCTGCGCGCGCAGCGTGGTCTGCAGGTCCATGCGGGCCAGGAGAGCGCTGACATCGGCGTCGGCGTAGCGGCAAAGCGGCGTCTCCAGCGCGCCGGCGTGGCGGCCCGCCAGCGTCACCGCCGGGCCGACGCGGCCGGCTTTCCAGCGCTTGACCTCCTGGCGATAGAGGCGCGGTGAAAGCACTTCGCCGAGGTCGGCGCCCCAGCCGCGGCGCACCAGGGTGTTCCCCACGAAATTGTCGATCGGCACGTCGAACCAGTCGCCGCACGGCCGGCCGTGGATGGCGGCGCGGACCTCATAGGCCAGCGCCGCCCCCACATGCTCGTCGGGTTGGACCTCAAGCACCCACTCCCCCAAGCAGGCTGAGACCCCCGCGGCCTTCCGCTGGCTCTCCAGCGGGAATATCCCGTCGATCACCCGGGCGCCGAAATGGCGGGCTATCTCCTGGGTGCGGTCGGTGCAGCGGTCGGCGACCACCACGATCTCGTCGCAGAACTCCAGCCGGCGCAGGCATTCCGCCAGATGCGCTTCGTCGTTGTGAGCGCAAACCAGAGCCGAAAGCTTCACTGGTGACCCCTGTCCCCACGACGCCGGCGTTAACTCGCCGTCAACATAAAGACGCCGCTGCCAAGCTTTGCCCCCCTATCGCCACAATTCGATTTCGCGCTCTGCGTCAGCGCGCCGCAGCGAGTGTGTTCAGAAGGCGGCGGCGAGGCGCACGCCGATGGTGCGCGGCCGCTGGGGGGTGACCTGGCGAACCTGGCCGAACGTGAAGGGATTGCCGTAGGCGAAGGTGTTGCCGGAACTGTCCGCCGGGTTGGTCACGAACACGCCGGCGTTCCAGCGGCGGGTGACGATCTCCGCCAGGATTTCCGCGTTGACCACCGGATCTGTGCGCGCCGAGAGCGAGGGATCGAAGGTAAGGCGCGCCGGGCCGACATAGCTGGCCTGGGCCACCAGGCGAAGGGTGTAGGCCTCGCCAAGCGGCCGGTCGTACCTGACGAGGGCCCCGCCCGAGAACCGCGGCGCCCCGGGCAGGCCCGACCCCAGCAGCTGGGCCAGGATCGGATTGTTCTTGAACAGGTCGCTGTCGATGCGGGTGATCCGGGCGTCGGTGTAGAGCACGTTGGCTTGGGCCGAGAGGCCGAACGGCCAGTCGTAGGCGGCTTCCGCCTCCAGGCCCTTGACGCGCGCGTCCCCGACATTGGCCGTGTAGGCGACGCCCGACGGGCGGTACTGGTCCGACTGGAGGTTGGACCAGCTGTCGTAGAAGGCGGCCGCCCTGAGCACGAGGCGGCGGTCGAGGAAGTGGCCCTTGGCGCCGGACTCGAAGTTGCGGAGCTGGTCCGGCTCGAAGGTGGTGCGCCGCGCGCTGATTCCAATGAAGTTGGTGGTGTTGACCCCGCCGGGCCGGAAGCCTTCGGAGTAGAGCGCGTAGACCATGGAGCCGTCGGCGAATTCGCGCTGCAGGGACAACTTTGGGGAGACGCCGGAAAATGAGCGGTCCACGGCCACGTCGCGCAAGGCGGTGGGGGGCGCGCCGGTGACGGCGGCGCGCACCTTCAGGCCGGTCTCGAACGCCCGCGCGCCCACCGATGCCGTCCAGCCGGGCGCGAAGCGCCAGGTCCCTTCGCCGTAGAACGCCAACTCCTGCAGATGATCGCGACGCTCTTCGTTGTAGACACGTATGAGCCCCGTCGGGATCCGCGGCGGCGCCGCCTTCACCAGCGCAGTGGGCAGCACGTCCAGCGACGACGGCGTGCGCTCCATCGACAGTGAACCGTAGACGCCCGCGAGCCAGCTGACCGATCCCGCGCCGGTGGAGGTTACGACCACGTCCTGCACCAGCCGGCGGATGCGGGCTGCCTCGGAATAGATGCCCACGCTGCCCGGTATTCCGACGAAGTTCGCGGCGGCCTGGGTGGCGTCGTAGAGGTTGGCGTAGTCGTGCTGCACGTAGGACGTCGAGGCGCTGACGTCCGCCCAGCCGAGCTCCCCGCGCAGGTCGGCGGCGCCTTGCGCGAGGTCGTTCCTGGATGCCTCCCGAATCGGATTCTGGCGTGCGGGCGGCGTGGCGACGAGCCGCTCGGGGTCGATCTCGGCGAGCAGGCTGCTCGCCGCGCCGGCGGTCACGTACTGGCTGTCGCGCGAGTTCAGCCGCTGGCCGGCGGCCGAGAGGTCCAGGGTCCAGCGGTCGCTGAGCGCCAGCCGCAGGGCCGCCCGCCCGCCCGCCCGCGTGGTGGAGTCCACGTTGGAAAGGCGCAGGTTGGTATTGTCGAGGTAGCCGCCCTGATCGTCATAGTAGGCCACCAGCCGAACGGCGCCGTGGCCGTCCGCGACGGGCAGGTTCACATGGCCTTCGCTCTCATAGCTGGGCGAACCCCCGCGGGTCACGCCGATGCTGGTCTGCAAGCCGGCGGAGGCCGCGTCTGGATCGGGCTTGTTGCTGACGATCCGGTAGACCCCGCCCATCGCGCCGGAGCCGTAGAGCGCGCCCTGGGGCCCGCGCAGGGTCTCGACCCGTTCGACGTCGGCGAGCCGCAGGTCCGGATCGGGGGCGTTGTAGTTGATCGGGGCGTCGTCGAGGTAGGTGGAGACCATCGACCGCGCCCGGCCGGTGAAAGCGCCGTCCGAGAGCCCGCGCATGAGCAGCTTGTCGCGCCCGGGGCCCAGATTGGTCATCAGGACGCCCACGAGCTGGCCCGCCGTGTCGCGCACGTCCATGGAGCGGGTGGCGAAGAGCTGCTCGCCGGAGATGACGCTGACGCCGGCGGGCAGGGTGTCCAGCCGCTCCGGCCGCTTGCGGGCGGTGACCAGCACCTCGGTGACCAGGGTGGTGGGCGGCGGCGCGGCGCGAGGCGGTGGCGCAAGCGCGGTCACGCGCACCGTCTGGGCGTCGACGATCCGCCAACTGCAAGGCGCGCCGGCCAGCACGCGGACGAGCGCATCGCTGAGCACATAGTCGCCCGACAGCCCCGGCGCATCGCCGGTTCCGCAGGCGGACGCCCCCAGCAGTGAGACGTTCGCCTGGACAGCCAGGTCGATCAGGGCTTCGGCGTAGGGCCTCGGTGCGATCTCGAAGCGGCGGCGCGCTTCAGCAGCCCCGGCCCGGTCGGCGAGCGCCAGGAGGCACAGTCCGCCAAGGGACGCGCGCAGCAAGACCGCCGGCCTGGATATGGCCCTTTGTCCCCCTCATGGCTTCGCTGCCGGATCGCTGCGAAGCACGATGCCGTCCTCTGAGGGTAGCGCCTTGATCGGCGCGAGCAAGGCGAGGCGGCGAATAACCGCGGCCTGGTCGTCAAGCACCAGAACGCCGGAAACCCTGGTCTGGCCGAGCGCCGGATCGTCGATCAGGATCTGGCGGGGGAATTGCTGGTTGAGGTCCGCCACGACCTCGCTCAGGGGTTGGTCCCGGTAGATTAGTCGCCCGCTGATCCAGCTCTGGGCCTGGGTCGGGTCGACGGCGCTCACCTGGACGCCTGACGCGCCCTCGGCGTGGTCCAGCTTCTGGCCGGGATGCAGGCGCCACGCGCGGCCCGGCGCGCCGTCGCTCGGACGGACCTCGACCAAGCCACGCTCGACGGTGACCGACAGCAGGCCCGCGCGGCGGCGCACGTCGAAGCGGGTTCCGACGACGCGCACGGTGCGGTCGCCCGCGGCGATCAGGAACGGCCGCGTCTTGTCGGCGGCGACATCGAACACCGCCTCGCCCTCCGGCATCACCACGCGCCGCTCCCGCGCACCCAGCTTGACGGTGAGGCGCGTACCGGCGTTGAGGTCGAGGCGCGAGCCGTCGGCGAGCCGGACGCTGCGATGCTCGCCCTTGCTGGTCGAGAAGGTCTGGCCGGTGGCGGAGGTCTGGCTGGGGGGAACCAGCAGGCTGAAGGGGGTGAGCGCGATCGCCACCGTTGCGGCCGCCGCCAGGCCCCCGGCGGCCAGCCAGCCACGGCGCGATACGGCGGTTCGGCGGGGCCGGGTGGCCTTGAGCGCCTGTTCGATGCGCGGCGCGGACCCCTCGACCTCCAACAGGACGGAAAGCGTGGCGTCGTAGGCCACCGCGTTGGCCGGGTCGGCGGCGAGCCAGGCGTCGAACGCCACCGCCTCGGCCTCGTCGAGGTCGGCGGCCTGCAGGCGCACAAGCCAGTCGGCGGCTTGCGCGCGCCTGGCGTCCTCACCCCTGTTCCAGGCCGCGTTCATCGACACATCCAGACCGGCGCAGACCCGCGCCCGTTACCCACAAAGACGGCGCCGGGCGCCGCCGCCCCCCCGTCCAAAATCGTCCGCGCCTGCAATTTGTGGTTGATCACCGGCCGAGCCTCGCGGTGAGCGCCTTCAGCGCGGCGGAGACGTGCTTCTCCACGGCCTTGACCGACAGGCCCATGGCGCGGGCCGTCTCGGCGTGGCTCAGACCTTCGAGCTTGTGCAGGCGGAAGGCGCGCCCGGCCTGGGGCGGCAGATCGTGCACAGCGGCGACGAGCTGACGCAGACGCTGGGCGGAGGCCGCGGCTTCGTCGGCGGGCGGCTCGTCAGCCACGTCCACGCCCCCGAGCTCGGTGCGGGCGATCTGGCGCCAGGCGGTGTCCCGGGCCGCGGCGCGGGTCTCGCCGCGCGCGCGGTCGAGCATCAGGTTGAGCGCCATGCGGTAGAGCAGGGCCGTCGGATTGCCCACCTCGGCCTCGCGGTCCCGGGCCGCGAGCTTGAGATAGAGCTCCTGCGCCAGGTCCTCGGCCACCGCATGGGACCCGGCGCGGGCGGCCAGGAAGCGCACGAGGCTGGGCCGCCGCGCCAGATAGGCGGCCAGCAGGGGATCGTCGCTCCCCGCGTCGGCGGCTTTGTCGGCCATCAGACTCCCGGACCAGAAGCCCCGGTTTGCCGCATTCGCGCGCAGGCGCCTAGGTGATCAGCCCGGCGGCGTTCAGGAAGCCCAGCACGGCCGCGTTGAAGAGGGCCGGCTGGTCGATGTTGGCGCTGTGCCCGGCGTTTGGGATCACTGCCTTGCGCGCCCCGGGGATCTTGGCGGCCATGTAGTCCGAGGCGGCGAGGAACGGGGTGTCGTCGGCGCCGACGACGACCAGCGAGGGGACGGCGATGCCAGGCAGGCTCTCGATCACCCGCGCGTTCTTCTGGGTGAGCATGCCGCGGGCCGCGCGGGCCAGGCCCGAGGCGTCGCGGTGGCGCGCCAGCCGCACCTCGGCGCTGGCCCTGGAGAGGTCGCCGAAGCCCTCGGCCTCGTAGCGCTCCGCGCGGGCGATGGCGTTGGCGTTCCAGCCGTCGCGGGCCTGGTCGTTCTTGTAGCCCGGGCCGGTGTCGATGATCAGCAGCGCGCGGGTGCGCTCAGGGTGCGTGGCGTGGAACGCCAGGCTCATGTAGCCGCCCAGCGAAAGCCCGCCCACGACGGCGTCCCTTGCGTCCACCGCATCGAGCAGCGCGGCCATGTCGGCGACGGTGGCTTCCTCCGAATAGGCGCCCTGATCCTGCGGATAGTCGGACTGGCCGTGGCCGCGCATGTCCCAGGTGACCACTTTGAAGTGCGGCGCAAGCGGGTCGATCTGGCCGGCCCACATCTGAGAGGTGGCCGAATAGCCGTGGGTGAGGATCAGCGCCGGACCCTCGCCGTGGACTTCGTAATAGAGTCTGACCCCGTCGCGATCGAGCATGGGCATGGCGTCTTGTCCCTCCTCCGGCTCTGGCGGAGCAGGTTAACCTTGCCGGGCGCGGAGCGCGAGGCTCAGACGGCGCGGTTAATCCTGTAGGGCGACCCCGGCGAGGCGGACTGCGGCTCCGCGGCGCGCTTGATGGCGTCGAGCAGGCCGGAGACCAGGATTGGCTTTGACACGTAGTCGTTGAATCCCAGGGCCTTGTAGTCGTCGGGCCGACGGCTGGTGACGTCGGCGGTGAGCGCGATCACCGGGGTGTTGCGCTCCGGCCCTGGCCGGTTGCGCAGCTGCTCCACCGCCTCGACGCCGGTCATGCCCGGCATGTGGATGTCCATCAGGATCACGTCGAAGGCCTGCTCGGCGATCCGCTGCAGCGCCTCGGCGCCGGAGTTCGCCTTGACGGCCCGGTGGTGGAAGGCGGTGAGGATTTCCTCGACGACGCGCAGGTTCATCGGGTCGTCGTCCACGTGCAGGATGACGAGCGATCGACCAACCGTGGGGAAAGGCGGTGACACCTCTGCCGGGCTCCAGATTCAGCCTAAACCTGACGCCAGAAGGCTAAGGTAAGGCTGACAAGCGCGGTTAATGGAGATTAATTGTGAACGTCAGGGGCCGGCGCGAACCGCCCGGAAAACCTGGCTATTGCGTCTGCAGCTCTTCGCCGGTGATGGCGTAGGCGCCGTCGAGCCAATTCGTCACTTCGCGGGCCGCCGGATGGTCGAAGGCGGCATAGGCTTCGCGCAGCTTGCCGCGCCGCGCGTCGGAAAGGCCGTCCAGGCCAGCGTCGTCCAGGGTGAGCAGGTCCGCGACGAGGCGAGCCGCCAGGTCCGGGCCGCAGACCGCCTCCGCCGCCTCGCGGAACGCCAGGCCGTAGGCGTAGGCCGGACCCTGTGCGTAGCTGGCGGCCAGGGTGAGCATCGGGATCGCGCTCAGGGTCGGCTGGGAGGCTGGGTTCACGGCGTGGGCGGCGATGTGCGAACCGATGGCGGCGGGTCGCCCGGTGAAGGCGCGCAGGTGCAGGTGGCGGCTCATCCGCGGGCCGTCGTTCACCGGATAGTTGTCCCAGATGAAGGGCTTGCGGCCCATTTCTTCGGCGACGCGGTCGAGGTGGCCCACGGAGAGTTCGCGGGCGCAGACTTCCTCGCCGGTCCACATCAGGTCGATGGCCGGATCGAGCGCCGCGCTAAGGTCCCTCAGGTAGTTGGCCGGTCGGCGGCCGAAAACGCGGTCGAGGACGGGGTCGTCGGCGTAGTAGCTCGGACAGACGATCAGGCGCTCAGCGCGGGTGCGCTCGGCGCAGAAACCCACGATCTCCGCCTGGCGGGCGGCCAGGTCGGCCAGATCGCCCTTCATATCGTCGAAGAAGATCGCCAGCCATCGGCAGCCGACGTCGTCCAGGGCGGCGAGCTTGTCAGCGAGGGCGGCCTTGCCCTGTGCGGTCACATCGAGGTGCAGTTCGAAGGGCGAAAGCCCCACCCCGAAGGCGACGGCCGCCTCATGACAGTCGGCTGCAAAGCCCGCTAGCGCTTTCAGGTCGTCGGCCGGATAGGGCTCGCGCCAGCGGCGGCGCAGGTAGGGATCAGCCTTCGGGCCATAGAGATAGAAGCCGTAGCCGTGCGGCTGCAGCCTGCGCATCAGGGCGGCGCGCTCCTGCCAGCTGTAGGGGCGCCCGAAGAAGCCCTCGACGGTTCCCAGGGGCGGGATCAGGCTCGCCGGGGTCATGGCTTGAAGGTCGCCAGCAGGACCATCAGTTCGGGCTCATCCACCATGCGGGCCGCCTCAGCGAGCGGGAGCCAGGCCTTCTCGCGCTGGCCGATCTCGGGATAGGCGTCCGCCTCGCTTTCGACCTGCAGGCCGAAGACGGCGACGCGCACGTGCTGCAGCCGGCCGTTCTTGAGGCGCTTGTCGTAGGCGTAGGCGCCCACCGGCCGCTTGGAGGTCTTGCCGCGGACGCCGGCCTCCTCGAACGCCTCCTGGGCCGCCGACTTGCGCGCGGTCTTGCCCTTGATCGGCCAGCCCTTGGGGATCACCCAGCGTCGGGTCTCGCGGCTGGTGATCAGCATCACCTCGACCCCGCCCGCGGCGTCGAGGCGCCAGGGCAGGGCGGCGAACTGGGCGCGCGGCTCGCGATCGTGCTCGCGGTTGGACGGCGGATCGAGCGGACGCTTGGCCATCTCAGCCCCAGGCCCGGTCGGCCAGGCGCGCCAGGCCGTAGAAGACCGCGCCCAGCAACCCTGCGATGGGCATGGTGATCACCCAGGCCCAGACGATGCCGCTGGCGACGTTCCAGCGCACCGCCGAGACGCGGCGCGCCGCGCCCACGCCGATGATGGCGCCGGTGATGGTGTGCGTCGTCGAGACGGGTACGCCGATGTTGGTGGCGAAGAACAGGGTGAGCGCGCCGGCGGTCTCGGCGCAGAAGCCCTGCTGCGGCGTCAGGCGGGTGATCTTGGAGCCCATGGTGTGCACGATCCGCCAGCCGCCCATCAGCGTGCCGAGCGCCATGGCCGCCTGGCAGGACAGCACGACCCAGAACGGCACGTGGAACTCTCCGGTAAGATGGCCGTGGGCGTAGAGCAGGACGGTGATGATCCCCATGGTCTTCTGCGCGTCGTTGCCGCCGTGGCCGAGGGAGAAGGCGGCGGCGGAGAGGAATTGCAGGCGGCGGAACGCGCTGTCGGCGAAGGCCGGCGCGGCCTTCACAAAGGTCCAGGAGACGATCAGCACCAGAAGCAGCGCCAGCGCGAGCCCCAGCGCCGGGGAGACGACGATACCGGCCACCGTCTTCCATACGCCGCTCCACACGACCGGGCTCAGGCCCGCCTTGGCGACGCCGGCGCCCAGCAGGCCGCCGATCAGGGCATGGGAGGATGAGGACGGGATGCCGAACAGCCAGGTCACCACGTTCCAGGTGATGGCGCCGCCCAGCGCCCCGAAGATCACCGCGTCGGAGACGATGCCCGGAGAGATGATCCCCTTGCCCACCGTTTGGGCCACGTGCTGGCCGAAGATCGCGAAGGCGATGAAGTTGAAGAAGGCCGCCCAGAAGACCGCGTAGCGGGCCGGCAGCACACGGGTCGAGACGATGGTGGCGATCGAATTGGCCGCGTCGTGCAGGCCGTTCAGGAAGTCGAACGCCAGGGCTATGGCGATCAGGACGATCAGCAGGACTCCCGCGTGCATCTAGAGATGCTCGATCAGGACGGCGCTGATCCGGTCGCCGACATCCTCGAACCGGTCGACCACCTTTTCCAGGTGGTCGTAGATCTCCGCGCCCACGATGTAGGCCATCGGGTCCTGGCGGGCCGGGCCCTTGTAGAGGGCCGAGATGCCCGCGTCATAGAGGGCGTCGGAGGCGTCCTCGAGAGCGGTGATCTCCTCGGCGATGGCGTTCAGGCGTCCGGCGTTCTCGCGCAGCCGGCGCAGCAACGGCACGGCCTCGGCGGTGAGATTGGACGTTCGCACGATGATGTCGCCCAGCCGGACCATGTCGGGCTGGAACTGCCGCTGTTCGAACAGGGCGATCGCCTTGGCGGTCTTGTGCATCTGGTCGATGGCGTCGTCCATCGAGGTGATCAGGTCGTGGATGTCGCTGCGGTCGAAGGGCGTGATGAAGGTCCGGCGCACGGCCAGCAGCACGTCGCGGGTGACCGCGTCGGCGGCATCCTCGTGGGCGGCGACCTCGGCGCAGTAGCGCGGGACCCCGTCGCCGCCGTCGAGCAACTGGCGCAGGGACAGGGCGCCGGCCTGCAGCGTGCGCGCGTGGGCCTCGAACAGGTCGAAGAATTTGCCCTCCCGGGGCAGCAGGGCCTGGAACCAGCTCAGCATGGTCGTCCTTCGCGTCCGAACATCATGGGCGCTTGGCGACGGTGCGCAGGCGCGTGGGCAAGAGCGCACCGCGGGCCCGCAGCACCGGGTAGGCCGCGCCTTCGATCAAGTGGGAATTGATCTGCTTCAAATCGCGAAGCGCGTCGAGATGCAGCGAGCTTGTTTCCACCGTCGAGATGTTCCCGGAGCGCAGCCGCTGGTAGTGCGCGCTGACCGCGTCCGACTCCACGGCGCGGAACGCCTCCTTCTCGGCCACTAGCATGCGGGCCACGTCCTCGTCGCCGCTGACGAACAGGGAGGCGGCGAGGCGCAGGTTGGCGCTGACCCGGTCGACCAGGGCGATCAGTTCGGCCTCACCTTCGGGCGAGAAGGCGACGCCACGGTCCAGCCTGCGGCGCGCGATGCCCAGGAGGCTGCGATCCACGAGGTCGCCAGCGTTCTCCATATTGTTCACGAAGGCCAGGACCTGGGCCAGGCGATCGGCCTCGGCCGGCTTGGTCGCCTGCGGCGGGATCGACAGCAGGTAGGCGGTGATGGCGGTGTTCAGCCGGTCGAGGACATCGTCCAGCGGTTGGATGGCGCCGATCTGCGCGCGGTTGGGCGAGGCCAGCGCCACGCGCGCGCCGGTCAGCATCGCGGCCAGGGTGTCGGCCATGCGCAGGGCCTCGCGGGTGGCGGCGCCCAGGGCCAGGGCGGGCGTCTCGCGGATCGCGGGGTCGAGATAAAGAGGCGCGCCCGGCTGCATGCCCTCCTGGCGCTGCGGCAGCAGGCGCACGATCAGCCGGGCGTAGCCTTTGATCCATGGCAGGAAGGCCATCGCCAGGGCTAGGTTGAACAGGGTGTGGAAGTTGGCGAGCGCGCGCTCCGGCGTGGGCCCGAGCTGGTCGGCGTAGGGAGCCAGGAACTTGAAGCCGGCGATGACCGCCGCGGCGCCGACCAGACGGGTGAGCAGGTTTCCGAACGGCACACGCTGGCTGGCCGGATCCGACCAGCTCGCCCCCTCGAGCACCGGATTGATGGCCGAGCCCAGGTTGGCGCCCAGCACCAGGGCCAGGCCGGTGTCCAGCGGCACCATATGCTTGGCGACCATCGACATGGCGAGCAGCACGGTCACCACGCTGGAATGCGCGCCCCAGGTCAGGACCATCGCGCCGAGGACGACCAGCGGCAGGTAGCCCCCAGCGTGCGCCAGCAGCAGGTGGGCGCGCGGGTCCGCCACGACCGGCCCCAGCAGTGTCAGGAACTGGTGCAGCGCGGTCAGCACCAAGCCCAGCCCGATCAGCACGCGGCCGAAGTCGTGCACCGCCTCGCCCGCCCGGCGGAACAGGACGACGCCGGCCAGCACCAGCAGCGGAGCCACCGCGACGACGTCGAAGGAGAGCACCTGGACCACCAGGGTGGTGCCGACGTTGGCGCCCAGCATCACGGCCAGGGCCGGGGCGAGCTCCACCAGGCCGCCGGCCGAAAAGGCGGTCAGCATCAGGCCGGTGGCGGTCGAACTCTGCAAAGCGAGCGTCACCGCCGCGCCGGCGCTGGCCGCCTTGAACCGGTTGGATAGCGCGGAGGTCAGGAAACCCCTCAGCCGCGGCCCGAAGGTCCGCTGCACGCCCGTCTGCACCATGTGCACGCCCCAGAGCAGCAGGGCGGCGAAGCCGGCGAGGTCGAGAATGATGAGGTAGAACGAGATGCGCAGAGCCTCCGGCGGCGGACTCGAGGGTCGAAGGGGAACCCAGAATGATCCGGGCTCGGAGCATTGCAAGGCGGATCGGCGGCTTCGACGGAGCTTAGCGCCGCGGGTGCGCGTTGCGTCGTGGACGCGGGCTCGGCAAAGTCCCGCGCGTGGGCTTGAGGGGATCGGATGGCAGGCGTTGTCGCGCTCGGGGAGTGCATGGTCGAGCTGAGCCTGACGGGCATGGGCGACGCCCTGGTGGGTTATGCCGGCGACACCTTCAACACCGCCGTCTACCTGC
>Ga0207657_10001616_pt1 | contig 24238 bp, 21 predicted proteins | sample KBSC33metaG_FD_184316 | JGI IMG/M metagenome (GOLD analysis project Ga0207657, IMG submission 184316) | Corn rhizosphere microbial communities from Kellogg Biological Station, Michigan, USA - KBS C3-3 metaG (SPAdes) (version 2) | ecosystem: Host-associated > Plants > Roots > Rhizosphere > Soil ... | reverse complement strand
AAGCCTGACGAAGGCTGCGATACCCGCCCTTCAGGGAGCGGGCAGGTGAACACCCCGCGCCTTTTAGCAAGCGTAGTTGTATGTTGCCTGGTGATCGGCCGGCCCGCGGACGCCGCGGAGCCTCTCCACGCGCCGGTTCGGCTGGAGTCTCCGGTTAAAGATAAGAACTTCTATCTGCTTTCCTTGCTGGAGCGAACGCCCGAAGTCCGGGACGCCGTGAAGGCCGAGCCGGCGTTGGCGCGTCTCGCCAAAGAACGGCTGGCGGCGCTAGACAATGCGGCGAGGACCTGCAATCTCGATCTCGATTGCTACGCCGCGGCGTTTCATTGGACCGACGCGCAAGTGAAAGAGGCAGGTCAGGCGCTGGCTGGCTTATATCGGACCTCGCCGGTTGTGCGCCGCCTCGCCGATGGACCGTTGCGCGAAAGCGGACTGTACGTCCGCTATCAAAGCCTCGGCGGAGATCAACTTCTGGACCATGCGTGGGCGGATTGTATCCACGGGATCAATCGCATGATCGACGTGTACGGCCTAGGGAAAGCGCCGCGCTATCCGGCGATCGATTCCATTACCTACGACGTTAAGACTGACGCCTGGCGCCACATCGTGCAGAACCTTGCCGCGATGCTGGAAGACGATCGCGCGAATCTCTCGCTCTTCTCTTCGCCTTCGATGCGGTTTGCGCTACAACTGATGTGGCTGAATCATCGCGATGAAGCCGGCCGTTACGAGCCGATGGAGACTGGCGAAAACGCACTCGCTGTTCGACGCATTAAGTCGACGGAGTGGTATAAGTATCCGTACTCGGTGATTGTTGTTCCCGGCGCTGGAAACGATCTGCCGGGATTCCGGCTGTCGCCGGAGGGAAAGCTGCGAGACGAGATTGCGGTGAAGCGGTTCCGTGAGGGGAAAGCGCCGTTCTTATTGGTTTCGGGCGGTTTCGTACATCCGTCGCAGACCGAATTCGCCGAAGCCATCGAGATGAAACGGGATTTGATGACGCGGTTCGGCATTCCCGCCAATGCCATCCTCATTGATCCGCATGCGCGGCACACCACCACCAACATGCGGAACGCCGCGCGCCTGATGTATCGCTATGGCATGCCTTTCGACAAGAAGGCTTTGGTCACCACCGACCCGGATCAGAGTCAGAACATCGAGAGCGCTGGTTTCGAGAAGCGGTGCCTGGATGAATTGGGCTACGTGCCCCAACAAATTCTCGGCCGCATCTCGCCCTTCGATCTGGAGTTTCGCCCCACGCTGGATTCGCTACAAACTGACCCGCAGGATCCGCTGGACCCATAGGCGAACAGGAAAAGGGCGGTGTGGGGCAACCACACCGCCTCTTGAGCGAACCTTCCGCCCTAGAAAGTCATCTTCAGGCTGAACTTAATGGTTCGCTGGTCGATGCCATCCCGCCCGGTGTTCGCAAGGGGTAGAATCTGCATAAACGTACTATTTTGGACGTTGTTTTGGCTGTTCCCACCGGTGGAAGGGCCGTAGCTGGGACTCGCATGATGCGGCGTGTTCCCAACGTTGTACATTTCCATGCGGAAAGCAAAGTTGTATCTTTCCCTGAAGGCGAACCTCTTTTCGAGGCCCGCATCTCCGTTGACCAGCCCGGGACCCCTGAAGGCGCCCAAGCCGCAATTTCCGAAGCCGGAAGACGAGGGCACACCGAAGGTAGCCGGGTTGTACCACTCCAAGAGCTTCCCGACCTGTTGCGGTGGACCAAGACAGTTGGCCTCCTGGCTTGAACCAACCGCGTTGAGGTTGTTGTTGGCGACAACGTTAAACGGCCGTCCAGTGAAATCGCTGAACAGGCCGCTGAGCTGCCAGCCGCCCAGGATGTTGGACGCCTTGCCGGTCGAAAGCCAATGTTTGCCCTTGCCAAAAGGCAACTCGTAGATCGCCGTCGCCTCAAAGTTATACTTGATGTCGATGTTGAGTATCGGACCGTAGTCATAGGTTCGGTACAACCAAGGCATGGCTGCTACCGGGGTGCCCTGGTATCCCAGGTTCTTGGCCCAGGTGAAGCCTAAATTGAAGGTTAAATCACCAACGCGACCGTTGGTGCGCGCCTGCAAGGAGTTGTAATTGGTGTTCCCCTGGGTGCGAAGTAGACCGGTATAGGCAATCCGTCCACCTGTGGCTCCGCCATAGTTCGGATTCCCAGGCGAAAAGCCGGTAAGCGGTTGGCCATTTACGCCCGGAGTATTCAGTAGCTGTCCGGCGGTACCCGTGCCGAGCAGAGAGATGTTTTGGTCAATATAAGCCAACGGATCAATCACTCTTGAGCCGGCGTAGGCAACCGAGGCAGTCCAGCCCGGCCTGATGCGCTCTTCCACCGTAAAGTTCCAAGTCTCGACGTAACCCCGCGTAAAGTTGCCTCTGTTGTTATCGAAAACGCCCGAGGTGCCGGGTAGCGGGATTGCACCACTACTTGGCAGAGGGAACGGATTCGGAGGTGGAACGAAGCCCTGACTCAGCGTTGTGATATAGGCGTTCGTTTGAGGAGGTTGCAGGAGATACATTTCCATGTAAGGGAAGTTATTCCGGCGTTCGCCAAGCGCGAATATGTTGGTCGGGTCGGTTGAAATACCATAACCCGCTCGGATCACCATTTTATCGCCCAGGCGGTAGGCCGCGCCAATGCGCGGAGCTAAATGGTTTTGGGCCTGGTTGAAGATGTTACAGGAATCCGGGACCCCGCCGAGCCCGCAAATCTGCATGGTGTTGTTAGCTATATTGTAATACTCCGGGCCCGAACCGTTGCGCAATGGGATCGGGACGAAATCATAGCGCAGCCCGATATTCATCGTAAACCTTGAATTGACTTGCCACTGATCGCGCCCGAAAAACGAGTACATTTTGGTATCGCTAAAGTAATTCGGCGCCGGCTGATAGATCTTGCCGCCGCTGTTTACAACACCCAGAAGGAATGAGGCAAACGAGTTGAGTTCGTTCCCCGCGGAATTGGAGGTACAGATTCCGGAGGAGTTGGCGGCTTTACAGAGTTCCGTGGTTTGCTGGTTAAACTGGAACCCTCCTGCGCTGCTGACGTTACCACTACCGATCTGTTCCAACTGAGTCTCCCGTGAATTCATAAAGTCGGAGTCGAAACCGAATCGCAGGTTATGAGCTCCCTTGATCCACGTGAGATTGGCGTCGACGTTTTTCTCCGGATCCCAGTAGTCCTGGGGTTGGAATTGGCTCTGCGAACCGAGCTGGCTGAAGCCTGTGTCGAACGCGATGCGCGGTAAACCGCCCGATACGCGAGCTACGTTCGCCGGCTGCCCCGCCGTACTCAAGCCCGGAATTTGCATCACTGTCCAGCCCAGATTCTGATCCGCGCCAGGCTGCACGCTAAAAGCGCTATTCATGTCATAGCCGTAGTGTGCGTCGAAAATCAAGCTGGGACTGATGATGTAGGTCCCGGAAACGGTTCCGCTGTAGACGCTGGCGCCTCCGTATCCTTGGGCGGTGTTGGTCTGAGACATGCCAGGCCCGCCCAGGATCCCGAACATAGTAGGCGTGGTCCAGTAGTTGTTGCCCCAGCCGAAACGGATAAATGTGCTGAGTTTCGAGGTGGGGTTCCAGTTGGTCTTGAAGTCAGTTTGGTTGCGCTCCAGGTAGGTCTTCCCGTTTAGGTTCAAGTTGTTGCCAAGCCCCAACGATCCGGTTCCTGGTTGGTTCGGCAGCGCCCACAGGTTGCCGTTTGCCGCGCTGTAGTTAAGCAAGTTCTGCGCGTTTTGGCTGATCATGTTATGTGGAATAATGTTTCCTGAGAAAGGCACCCGGTTTAAACCATTGGCGGGATTGCCCGTAAAAGGATTGTAGATCGGCTGGGGATTGGCGCTTAAATCGCCCGTTCTCATCGTCGCGGTGGGGACCTCCGCGAGAAACGGAGACGTCGCGATTAAGCCCGTGCCCTCGTAACTCAAGAAATAAAACCATTTGTCTTTCTTGATCGGTCCACCGATGGTGCCGCCGTACTGATTGTTGATGTATACCGGGTTTGGCAGCGATCGATTGGCCGCCCAAGGGTAGGCCTGGATGTGTTGGTCGGTATGATCTTCAAAGAGCACCCCGTGGATGCTGTTGGTGCCGCTCTTGACGGTAATGTTGATGGCTCCCCCGCCAGCGCTTTGCTCGGCATCGAAGGAGTTGCCCGAAATGCTGACATTCTCGATGGCTTCGAGGGCGGGCGTGTACTGGGCCTCATTATTGGCGGTCATATCGAAGGTGCCGGTACCGTCGACACGGATGCTGTTGTAGCCTGCGAGTCCACCGTTGACGACGAACGTCAATCCGCGCTGCGCATTGGCAGTAAAGGAGTTCGCATTGGTCGGCGGCGAGACGCCCGGAAGCGTAATAAACAAGCTCTGGTAGTTACGGCCAATGGGAACCGGGACGTTCGCCAACAAGTGGCTGCCTACATCATCCCGGATGTCGGCGCGGTCCGTCTGCAAGGTATTCGCCTCGGCCGTGACTTCCACGGTCTGCGAGAGCTGGCCGATCGTCAGGATGACGTTGGTTCGCGTTACTTCCTCGGGCGAGACACGGACTCCGGTAATGGAACTGGTCTGGAACGAAGGAGCAGTCACCGTGATGTTATAGCTTCCCGGCGGCATGGTCGGCAGGTTGTATACGCCCGTGGAGTTTGTGGTGGTGTCACGAGTGAAGTTGGTTGTCTGCTCGGTGGCCACCACTTTCGCGCCTGCAACGGCCGCCTGGCTCGCGTCCGTGACGTTTCCGGTTATGCTGCCCTGCAGCAACTGTGCCTGAGCGGGCCGCACCGACACGAGAATCAGTCCGGCTAAAAGCGAAACCCAAGACATTCTTAGTCCGCAAGAATACGTCATTTCTCAACCCCCTTATCGATTTGAGACTTACAATCGCCACTTCCTCCCGATCACGTCTTCAATGCGCCAAACTAGTTGCCCCTCGGTTTTATTTAGAACTCATGCTGACCTTGCGCTTGGAATAGTGCAGACGAACGCGCAACGCGCGGATAAGGAATAGAGAAGAAAAGGAATAAGGGATTACGGGTGAAACTAAGGCGAACGTTGCCGGACCAAGGTCCTCACGGACCGCTCCGCTCTCGGCGCTCTGAATCTCCAAAGGAAAGGCCGCCATGAAGCAACTCTCCAACCAAAGAAAGACTTAGAACCTTAAATTAAAACTAGCGTAGCGGGAGTGTACGCGGAGTTTCGCCAGTGAGTCCTTTGCAAGATCAAAGCAATTTCAAAGAACGAGAAAAAGCAAGCTAATAACTCTAGACTTAAGAGACTATAGGTCCGGCTGCCTACAGTTCCAAATAGTGAAGTTACGATGCGCCAGGTCATTTGCAAATCAACTGAGCAATGCGCAAGCCGCGATGTCGCGACCTTGTTTACGCGTGTCATTGAATGCATAGGCCGAAGTGCGGTAGAACAATGAAGCAGTAAAACGGTAAGATTCGGTTTGATCGAAGGGAATGTGAAGATGAATACGCGGATGTTCAGCGCCGTGATCGCCTTAGCCGCCATGACGTTGGCCGCTCAAAACGTCAAACCACCCGTTAGCGTGACCGTCAGCGAAGGGACATCCATGTCGGTGGCGGTCGCGCCGGATGGCCAGACTCTCGCCATCGATATGCAGGGCAGCATCTGGATTCTCCCGGCAACTGGCGGCATAGCCAAGCGCATTACCGATCTGTTTAACGACGCCCGGCAGCCGACGTGGTCGCCCGACGGGAAGTGGATCACCTACTTTGGCTATCGCGATGGTGGTTATGACATTTGGGCGATGGCGCCGGATGGTAGTCACCAGCACAAGCTGACCTGGGGGCCGTTCGACGATCGCGAGCCGGTCTACTCCCATGACGGAACCAAGATCGCTTTTTCCTCAGACCGTGGCGATCCGCTGGGCAGCGATTACAACATCTGGGTGCTGGACCTGAAAACGGGGGCGTTTAAACAACTCACCACCAATCGAGCCGAAGATTACATGCCCAGCTGGTCTCCCGACGACAAAGAAATCGCCTTCGCGTCGACCAGGGACGGTGGACGGGGATTGTGGGCAGTGACGGTCGCCGACGCCAAGGAACGCAAGGTCCTCACCGCTGCCGGCCATGTGGATGCGCCGTCCTGGGGGCCGGGCGGCCAGATCGTCTATCACTCGGACGCGGATCGCGGAAGCCGTCTGGAGGTGGAGGGCAGACCTCTCACTGGCGGTGAGAATGCATTCGCCTTCCGTGCTTCCTGGACGTCGACGACCGATTTCTATTACGTTTCCGACGGCAAGATCCGAAAGCGCTCGTTGGCGGGCGGCGATGCGCAAACCATCGAGTTCAAGGCGACCCTGGTTGTCACTCCGGCGCTCTACACTCATAAACGCGACTTCGACTCCACCGTGCCGCGACGTGCACTAGGCATCGTGCGGCCCGTGATCTCGCCCGACGGAACGAAGGTGGCGTTCGCGGCGGTCGGCGACATCTACGTCATTCCGGTGGGCGGGAAACCGGAAAACATCACGAAAGACAAGTACTTGGATACAGATCCGGCATGGTCGCCGGACGGCAGTCAACTGGTGTACTCGTCTGACAAGGGAGGCGGCTTTCTCCAGTTGTGGATTCGCGACATGAAGACGGGCCAGGACCGCCAGCTTACACACATCACGACGCAGCCTCAGGGCGCAGCGTGGTCGCCGGACGGCAAGAAGATTGCTTTTTTCGACGTCGATGCGATGTGGCGGGAGTCGAATGTTTCCGTGATCGATGTCGCTAGTGGCCAGGTCACCAAAATTCACGATTCCCTGTTCGCGCCCGGAACGCCAACCTGGTCCGCGGATGGCAAGACAGTCGCGCTGGCGATGGTGGCGCCCTATTCGAAGCGCTTCCGCGAGGGAACCAATCAGGTACTGACCATGTCGGCAGAGGGCGGCAGATATAAATGGTACGCGCCAGTGCCGAGTCTTTCGATAGATTCGCGCGGCGAATGCGGTCCGGTTTGGTCGCCGGATGGCACCAAGATGGCGGCGATCTACGAAGGGGTGCTCGCGGTATGGCCGGTTTCACCCTCGGGAGAACCGCTCGGACCGCCGCGTCATGTGACCACCGAGAGCGCCCACGCGCCAAGCTGGTTCGGCGATTCGAAACGTATTCTTTACCAGGCGCCGGGCAATCAGCTGAAGTCGGTCGACATTGAGACCGGTGAGGTGAAAACGATTCCGCTCGACCTGAAGTACACCCCGGACGTGCCGAAAGGGCGCATCGTCATTCACGCGGCTCATCTGGTCGACGGCAACAGCCAGAGCGCCCGCAACGATGTGGATATCGTGATCGAAGGTAATCGCATTAAGAGTGTGGCCCCGCATTCGGCGGCCTTAAGCACGAGCGGCGCGACGGTGGTCGACGCGGCTGCCTCGAACCTCTATGTGATGCCGGGCCTGATCGAATACCATTCGCACCTGCAAAAAGATTTTGGCGAAGCGCAGGGCCGCGCCTGGCTCGCGTTCGGGATCACAACGGTGCGCAGTCCCGGCAATACTCCCTATGAAGCCGTCGAAGATCGCGAAGCGAACGAAGCGGGTGTGCGGCCGGGCCCGCGGGTGTATGCGTCCGGCTGGCTGTTTGAGTGGTTGAGGACTTATTACAAGATGGGCATCGCGATTTCGAGTCCAGCTCACCTGGAGATGGAACTACAGCGCGCGAAAGAACTGCAGCTCGATCTGCTGAAGAGCTATGTACGCCTACCGGACTTGCAGCAGAAGCGGATGGTGGAATTCGCCCACAGCATCGGCATCCCCGTGGCCACGCACGAAATCTATCCGGCGGCGTTCGTCGGAGTAGATAGCACCGAGCACACCGATGCTACCAGCCGTCGCGGTTATTCGCCGAAGATCGCTACTCTGCAGCGCAGCTATGAAGATGTGATCCAGATATTCGGCAAGTCGGGCAGAATTTTATGTCCGATGATCTCAAATCCGGGTACGGAAAAGCTCTTCGCAATGGAGCCTGCCATGCGCCAGGACCCGCGCTTCAAGCTCTATCCGCAGTGGATGCAGGATCTGGTTGAGCATCCGCCGGCTCGCCCCCCTCTCGCTGCTGTATCGGGAGCCGGCAAAATGGTGATGGACGTCATGAACGCCGGCGGCCTGATCGTCGCGGGTACCGATACGCCCAACGGCTTCAACCTGCATGGTGAACTGGAAGGCTACGTCATGGCGGGTATGACGCCCTACCAGGCGCTGCGAACCGCCACCGTCAACTCGTCCAAAGCGCTCGGCCTCGACGCCGGGAGTATCGAAGCCGGGAAACTCGCAGACCTCGTGATCGTCGAAGGAAATCCGCTGGAGGACATCGCCAACGCGCATCACGTGAAGCGCGTAATTGCTAACGGCCGGTTGTTCAATATGGACGATCTGCTAAAAGACACTTACCGGGCTTCGCGGTGACTGGCCAGCGATTCTCCGTCACTCGTAATGGAGCGCCTGAATCGGATCCATGAAAGCGGCTTTGCGCGCCGGGTAATATCCGAACGAAACGCCGACCAGGGCCGAAAAAACGAACGCCAGCAAGATCGATCCCGGGCTGACCACGGTCGACCAGTCGGCGAAATAGGAGATGAGGGCGCTGACGGTCAAGCCTAATACGATGCCCGCGATACCTCCGGCCACCGACAGCGTCACGGCTTCGACCAGGAACTGCGTTAGGATGTCTTTGGTTTTCGCGCCGACGGCCTGCCGCAGGCCGATTTCCTTGGTTCGTTCGGTAACCGACACCAGCATGATATTCATGATGCCGATGCCGCCGACCACCAGGGATACCGAGGCGATGGCCGCCAGGAGAATCGACATCACGCTCGCCGAGCTTTCCTGAGCTTTGAAGACCTCGGTCATATCGCGGACGCTAAAGTCATCGTCCTGGGAGCCCTGGATATGGTGACGCTGCCGCAAGATATCCGTCATTTGCTCCAGCGCTGCGGCCGTCATGCCATCGCGCGCTTGCACCATGATCTGGCCCACGCTGGCGGCGTTCGCCTGGCTCGATCCGATGACTTTTTTCTTGGCGGAACTGATCGGCAGCAGGATTACATCGTCCTGATCCTGACCGGTAGGAGACTGGCCTTTGGATACCAGTGTCCCGGTGACCGTGAAAGGCACGTTTTTGATGCGGATCGCTTTGCCGACGGGGTCTTCACCGTTGAATAAGTTATCGGCCACGGTCTTGCCCAGAAGAGCGACTTTCGCCGCGGAGTCCACGTCGGCGGTAGTGAAGGGCTGGCCTTCATCGATCTGCAGATCGCGAATGCTCAGATAGTCCGGCGTCGTGCCCAAGATCTGCGTGCCCCAATTCTCGTTGCCGTAGACCACTTGCGCCCCGCCACGGCTGACGGGGGCCGCGGCTTGCACGGCGGGCACATCACGAGCCAGTGCCTTGGCGTCATCCTCCGTGAGCGTCTGCGCGTTGCCTGTGCCCACTCGAACGCCGGAGCTGGTGATGCTGCCCGACAAAACGATAATGATGTTGCTGCCGATCGACGCGATCTGCTGCTGAATGCGCACCTGCGCTCCGGCGCCAACCGCCACCATGGCGATCACCGCGGCTACGCCAATGATGATTCCGAGCATGGTCAGGGCGGACCGTAGCTTGTTGATGAGCAGCGCGCCGAACGCGATCTTCATGCTGGCGAGGACTTTTTTCATAATGTGACCACCTGTTCCTCCAGCTCCAGTTGGGCGTTGCGGCGGTCGCGGACCGGTTGGTCGCTCATGATGTGGCCGTCTTTGAATGTGATAATGCGCTCGCCGTACTGGGCAATGTCCGGCTCGTGAGTCACCACGATGATGCTGATGTTCTGCTCCCGGTTCAAGCGCTGGAAGATCGCCATGATCTCGATGCTTGTGCGGGAATCGAGCGCGCCTGTCGGCTCGTCGGCCAAGATGATGCGCGGGTTGTTGATCAGGCTGCGGGCAATCGCCACGCGTTGCTGCTGGCCGCCGGAGAGCTGGTTAGGATGATGTCCGGCGCGCTCCGCCAAGCCTACAATGCGTAATGCGTTCAAGGCCCGCTCATGACCGGGATCAACTCCATCCGCGCTATAGAGCAAAGGCAGTTCGACGTTCTCTAGCGCCGAGGTCCGCGCCAGAAGATTGAATTGCTGAAACACGAAACCGATTTTGCGATTGCGAATATCTGCGAGCTGGTCGCGATCGAGATCGCCCACGTTCTCGCCGTCGAGTGTATAACTACCCGAAGTCGGGCGGTCCAGGCAGCCCAGAATATTCATGAAGGTTGACTTCCCGGACCCCGAGGGTCCCATGATGGTGACGAAGCTGCCACGATCGATGGTGGTGGAGACGCCGTCGAGCGCGTGCACAGCCACGTCTCCCAAAGTGTAGATCTTGGTCAGATTCTCGATGCGAATGAAGTCGGACACGACGTGCCTCCTAGAATCCCAGGCGGCGTGAACCGGGAGCCGCCTGCGTAGCCGCGGGAGTGGAGGCCTTCCCTGTCGTTGCTGTTCCTGTTACAACCGATTGGCCTTCGGTGAGGCCGCTCAGTATTTCGATATAGTTCCCATCGGTGAGTCCCAACTTGAGAGGCACGCGTCTGAGTTTCCCTTGATCGAGAACGTAAACCGCTTGCTGCGCCGGCGCGCCGGACGCCGACCGCTTCCCTGATTTCGACTGGCCTTTGGCATTCCCCGCAGGAGCAGCCGCCGCAGCCGGATGGAAACGCAGCGCGGCCACAGGAAGTCTCAATGCATGGTCCGCCTTACCCGTGACAATTTTCACATTTGCTGTCATGCCGGGGAAAAGCTTCAAGTCGGCGTTGGACACTTCGACCACTACGTCATAAGTGACCACGTTCTGTACGTTGATGGGTGCTTGCCGGATCTGTGAAACGAGGCCGGGAAAAGTAATGCTCGGGTAGGCGTCCACCGTGAAATTGGCCGCTTGGCCCACGCGAATCGGCCCGACGTCGGATTCGTCCACATTGGTATCCACCTGCATCTTAGTAAGGTCCTGAGCGATCTGAAAGATGGTAGGCGCCTGGAAAGAAGCAGCCACGGTCTGGCCGACATCCATGTTGCGCGAGATCACGGTCCCATCGACTGGGGCAACGATTTGCGTATGGGCCAAATCCAGTTGAGCCTGTTCGAGCGTCGCTGTGGCTTGCTTCACCTGCGATTGGGCCTGATCGATCATTGTCTGCGTTACGTCCTTTTGCGCCTGCGCCGAGGTCACTGCGGACTGTGCGGCGGTGACCGAAGACTGGGCGGCATCTAAGCCAGCGACTGCTTGATCGTAAGTGGCTTGGTAGGTTTCCCCTTCCTCGCGTGCGATGAGCCCGTCTTTAACCATTTCGATGCGACGGTCGTTCTTGGTTTTGGCGTCGGTCACGGCGCTCTGTGCGTGCACCAAGTTGGCCTTTTGACTGGCGACGTTGGCTTGGGCGCCAGCAATATCCGACTGCGCTTTCGCGATCGAGGCCCGAGCGCTAACCACCGACGCTTTCGCGCTATCCACCGCGGCGCGGGCTTGATCGACGCGAGCCTGGAAGATGGCCGGGTCGATACGGGCCACCAGTTGCCCGGCCTTTACTTTGGTATTGAAATCGGCGTAAATCGCCAGAATATTGCCAGACACCTGGCTGCCTACCTGGACCGTTTTCACGGCGTTGAGATTCCCCGTTGCCGTAATGGCGGCTTCAATATCGCCACGATCGATGGCTGCGGTGATGTACGCAGGTTGTGCCGAACCGCGGAAATAGAAAGCAACGCCAATCGCGAGAACCACCACCACGCTGGCTGCCAACAGCCACTTGGCGCGGTTTGATTTGGCCAAAATCCCCTTCCGGGGCGGGGTGGGGTGCGTGATTCGGGTCCCGGCTGGGAGGCTAACAGGCTTAGAATCATCAATCAGTGGCGGCACTAGCAACTCGGTCGTGGGCATGATGCCCTCCTAACGACATCAGATAGTGCAATCGAGGTACCGATTGCGCACGGGGGTATCAGCCTTAGGGGTTAAGTTGACCGCATCTTAATCGCGCGACACACGATGTCCGTCTGCGGGACTACGGCGTTCCGGTTTGATGGTTTGACGGGTGCTGCTATTCGCTGTCGCTGCCGGTGCTGACTTTCAGTACCGCTAGGAAGGCTTCCTGAGGGATCTCGACGCGCCCCACGCGCTTCATCCGCCGCTTGCCTTCCTTCTGCTTTTCGAGGAGTTTGCGCTTGCGCGAAATATCGCCGCCGTAACACTTGGCGAGAACGTTCTTACGCAGGGCCGCTATGGTCTCGCGCGCGATGATCTTGTTGCCGATCGCAGCCTGCAGCGCGACTTCGAACATTTGCCGCGGAATCAATTTGCGCAAGCGCTCGATCAGTAGTTTGCCGCGTTCGTAGGCGAATTCCTTGTGGACGATCATAGACAGCGCATCCACCGGCTCTCCTGCTACCAGCACGTCCAGCTTGACCAAGGCAGACGCTCGATAGCCCGACAAGTGATAATCCAGCGAGGCATATCCGCGCGACGCCGACTTCAACCGGTCATAGAAATCCAGCACGATCTCATTCAGCGGCATCTCGTATAACAACAGCACCCGTCCCGAGCCGATATACTCGAACTTCTTCTGAGTGCCGCGCTTCTCTTCGAGCAGCTTCAGGATCTCGCCCAGATATTCCTCGCGCGTAATCACGGTAGCGTCGATAATCGGCTCGTCAATTTCCTTGATCTCGGACGGGTCAGGAAACTTCTGCGGATTATCGATTTCAAACACGTCACCGTTTGTGGCCGTGACGCGATAGCGCACGCCCGGCGCCGTGGTGATCAGATCGATTTCGAACTCACGCTCCAGCCGCTCCTGAATGATCTCCAGATGCAGCAGTCCCAGGAAGCCGCAGCGGAACCCAAAGCCCAGCGCCGCGGAATGTTCCGGCTCAAAGGTGAACGCGCTGTCGTTCAATCGCAGCTTTTCGAGTGCATCCCGCAGCAGCCCGTGCTCGTGTGACTCCACTGGATACAGGCCCGCAAACACCATGGCCTTCAGAGGCTCGAACCCGGGAAGCGGTTCGGCCGCCGGATTCGCATCGTTGGTAATGGTATCGCCGATTTGCGCATCGGAAACGGTTTTGATCGTGGCGAACAAAAATCCGACTTCGCCGGCCGCCAGCTCATCGCAGGGAATCGGTTTCGGCGATTGATACCCTACGCCTTCCACCTCGTGAACGCTGCCGTTGTTCCACAGGCGGATCTTCATGCCCTTGCGAACGCGGCCGTCGACCACACGCGTCAGAATGATCACGCCACGGTAGGAATCGAACCAGGAGTCGAAGATCAGTGCCCGCAGCGGCGCATCCGGCGAGCCTTTGGGAGCGGGCACCTTGTGCACCACCGCTTCGAGAATCTCTTCGATACCCACGCCGTTTTTGGCGCTGGCGAGGATCGCTTCACTGGCGTCTAATCCGATGACGCTCTCGATCTGTTCGCGAATCCGCTCCGGCTCGGCGGACGGTAAATCAATCTTATTGATGACCGGGATAATTTCCAGATTGTGATGCAGCGCCAAGTACGTATTGGCAAGGGTCTGCGCCTCTACACCCTGCGACGCATCGACCACCAGAAGCGCGCCTTCGCACGCCTGCAGGCTGCGCGAAACTTCGTAGCTGAAATCCACATGGCCCGGCGTATCGATCAAGTTAAGCTGGTAATCCTGCCCGTCTTTCGCCTTGTAATCCAGGCGCACCGCGTGAGCTTTAATGGTGATGCCCCGCTCGCGTTCGAGGTCCATCGTATCCAGCACTTGCGCCGTCATTTCGCGCTGGCTGAGCGCGCCGGTGAACTCCAAAAGGCGATCCGCAAGCGTCGATTTGCCGTGGTCGATGTGCGCAATGATAGAGAAATTGCGGATATAAGATGGATCCATTGAGGTAAGATAGTGCCGGAACCCCAATTATCCCACGATGTCCGCGGATTCTCCCAACTTTCAAAAATTAGACGCGAAGGGTCTCAATTTCGCGATCCTGGTCGCACGCTTTAACGGCGCCATCACGGAAAAGCTGCTGGCCGGCGCGCGCGAAGCTTTCACAGAGTGCGGCGCGAAAGGCCAGCAGGTCTTCTATGTTCCCGGAGCTTTTGAACTCCCCTTTGCGGCAAAAAAACTAGCCGGGCGCGGTGGTTTTGACGCCATCGTCGCGTTGGGGGCCGTGATTCGCGGCGACACGCCGCACTTCGATTACGTGGCTGGCGAGGCGGCGCGCGGATTACAGCAGGTTGGACTCGAAACCGGTGTGCCGGTCATCTTTGGCGTCCTCACGACCGACAATTGGGAGCAGGCCGAGGCTCGCGCTGGCGGCGTTGCAGGCAACAAAGGTTTCGACGCTGCCATGACCGCGATCGAGATGGCGCGGTTCTAAGCTATGCCTGCCCGCCATCGCTCCCGCCAGCGCGCATTACAAGTTCTGTTTCTGTGGGACCAGCGCAAACAGGACATTGGTGATGCCATATCTTCCTTCTACGAAACTCTCGGCTCCGAGGAAGACGATCCCGCGCGTACCCCTCCCGATGAGTTTATGGAGACTCTGGTGCGCGGCGCTGCGGCCGGGTCTGCGGAAATCGATCAGCGGATCAGTGCGAAATCGGCGAATTGGCGCATCGAGCGCATGCCGGTCGTGGATCGCAACATCCTGCGCCTCGCTACCTACGAGATGAACCAGTTGAAAACCCCTCCGGCGGTAGTCATCGACGAAGCCCTGGAACTCGCGCGCCAGTTTTCAGGCGAGGAATCTGTCGCCTTCATCAACGGAGTGCTCGACGCCGTCCGCCGCGACGAAGATCAGCCCTCTGCGCCGTGAGCCCGCTCAAAGTCGTCCTGATTTCCCCGCGCAATCCTCTGAACATCGGAGCCGCCGCGCGCGCCATGAGCAACTTCGGCTTTACTGAGCTTCGTCTGGTGAATCCGTATCACGTTGCCTTCCGCGAAGCCCGATCGGCCGTGAAAGCGCACGCCGTCCTGGAGCAAGCCCGCGAATATTCTACCGTCGGTGAAGCTGTGGCGGATTGCGCGCTGGTAGTCGGCACTACGGCCGTAGGACCTCGCGTGCTGGAACATCCCGTGCGGCGTTTGGAATACGGAGGGAAACTCATCGTCAGAAAACTCGCCGCGGCGCCCCCGACACAGGTGGCTGTGCTTTTCGGCTGCGAGAAATTCGGTTTGTCCAACGAGGACATGTCGCACTGCCACTGGCTCATGCGAATTCCCACGCGGGAAGAGCACGGGTCCATGAACCTGGGGCAGGCGGTGGCTGTGTGTCTCTATGAAATCATCCGCAGCCCCGCCGCCGCCAAAACTCTGCCCGATGCCAAGCGTCCGGCGGCAATGGCCCACCTGGAGCGCATCAGCGAATTGCTCGAAACGATTCTCGATCGTTCCGGCTATGTTCACGCGCGCGTTGAAGGCTCCACGCGTATGAAGATCCGCCGCCTGGTACGCCGCCTGCAACTGAACGCGCACGACGCTGATGTTTGGCTGGGCATGCTGCGCCAGATCCTGTGGAAGCTGGAAAACATTTCGAATTCCAACCCGGACTGATATCCTGGATGAACCGATAAACCGATGACGAAAGTAACGCTACACTACGACCTCACCCGGCCCTTGGGGGACGAGGACTTCGCAAATATCGCCCAAGTGCACGCGACCTACGGCATGGCGCGCGTTCAGGTGGCTCCGTCGCTGGATAAAATCACGGTAGACTACGACGCGTCGCGCCTGATGAAGAAGGATGTCGAAGCGGTGCTCGCGAACCACGGAATTCCGATTCGTATCGCTGCTGCCGCGTGATGCGCGTCAAGTCCTTATAGTTGCTTCGCAGCATTTCCGTGGATACGTTTCGCGCGAATAAAATCCTTGTTGCCCTATGACCGTTTTCGCCCAACTGCGGAATCGACATCAAAAAGACAAGGTACAGCCCTGGGCTGTATAATAGCCTGTATGAGGCAACTTAACCTCAATGTCACCGAGGAATTCGAGCGGGATCTCCGCCGTTTCATGCGGCAGAAAGGAATCACGAAGCAATCCGAGGCAATCCGTCAGGCCGTGCGCGAAGCTGTCGCCAAGACCGGAGCTGCCTCCCGCTCCGATTACCGTTCCTGGTTGGGGCTCGGCTTGAAAGCCCCGCTAAATCCCAAACCGCGTTTCCGCAGCGAAGATGATCTGTGGTCGTAGACACCTCTGCGCTTTTGGCTGTGTTCTTCAACGAGAAGAGCGGCCCTTGGGTACTCGATCACCTGCAAGCGAATTCCAGCGACCTAGCCATGAGTACGGTGAATTACGCCGAAGTCCTGATTCTGGTTCAGGACCGGCAGCCCGAGGCATACGAGGAGATTCGCGACGCCATCGAGACCTCTTCGATCCGGCTGATTCCTCCCACCGAACGGCATGCTGAAATCGCTGCGGACGCGCGCCTGCGTTACCCGCTCAACCTAGGGGACTGCTTCGCATACGCGCTAGCCAAGGATGAAGAACGCGCTTTGCTGACACTCGACCGCGATTTTCGTCGCAGCGATCTTAGGATGATTTTGCCGAGCGCCCGGTAAGCGATTCCAGTTCTTCCGGAGTCTTGGGCCAGTCCTCACGCAGCAAGCGGGACAACGCACGGTCGGCAAGCAATTTCCCGTTGGTCTGACACTTCGGACAGTAGTTCGTTTCGTTGGCAGCGTAGCGAATGCGTTGGATCTTCGAGCCGCATCTCGGGCAGGGCTGCTGGTATCGGCCATGCGCCGCCATCCCTTCCCGAAATGCGGTGACTTTTTCCGGAAAGCTGTCGCCCGCTTCCTCGCGAAGGCGATTGACCCAGCGGTTTAGCGTCGCGCGGGTAGCCCCGAATAGCCGTTCGATTTCTTCCGGTGAAAGCTTTTGGGTGAGAGCCAGTGGCGATAGCCGCGCCTCAAACAGGATCTCGTCGGAATACGCGTTGCCGATGCCGCTGAATAGGCGGGGGTCGCTCAACGCTCGTTTCAAAGTATGATTGGCGGACTTGAGCGCCTCGGCAAAACGTTCCTCACTTGCTTCCAGCGCTTCCAGCCCGCCGGGATCGAGCGCACGCAGGTCTTCTTCACCAGCGACAACATGCAGAGACGCGCGCTTCTGCGATCCCGCTTCGGTCAATAGTAAGCTCCCGTTGGAAAAATCGAACGCCGCGACTCCGCGAGGCTTCGACACCTTAACGCCGCGTGCCCGCCAATGCAGCCGGCCTGCAATCATCAGGTGCAGCACTAGCCAGAGATCGCTCTCGACGCCAATCGCAATCCGCTTACCCAGCCTGCGGAGGTGAGTTACGGTTTTACCAAAGGTGCTTTCGAGCGGCGGGTCCACCGTGCGCAGCAGAAACGGACTCACGATGCGTACGGTTTCAAGCTTCTGCCCGAGGATGCGCTTCTTGATCGCCTCGATATAAACCACGACGTCGGGTAGTTCGGGCAAACGGCACGTCCTACTTCTTCAGACTCATTTCCTTAATCCGGGCAATCCGCCCAGTGACGGCGCGAGCCGGACTGCGCGCAGAATCGCTTCTGCTACCGCTTCCGAAGCGGCCACGCCCAGCGCGTCAATCGGGGCCCTGGAAGTCCCGCAGGACATCGCCACTACCAGATCGCCATCCGACATCGTGTTCACCGGATTGATGGCGCGCGCCACCCCCAGTTGGCCGAGCTGCGCCAGCTTGGTCGCTTCCACTTTGGTGAGAGCGGCGTTGGTCGCCACTACCACCAGAGTTGTGTTCTCGCGCGTGAACCCCGTGGGGCCCAGGCTCTTCATCAGGCGTGCACTATCGGCAAAATCAGTTGAGTCAGGCGTTTTGCGCGCCCCCGCGATGATCTTGCCGTTTGCCGGATCCCGCACATCGCCGATCGCATTCACCACCGCAAGCGCCGACACCGTTACGCCGGCGTTACGGCCTTCGAGCGGTACTGTCCACGATCCCACGCCCGATTTCATCGCCTGTTTGATCCCCAGGATCTTGCCTACCGTTGCTCCAGTTCCAGCGCCCAGTGCGCCTTCAACCACCGCCCTATCGGTGGCCGCCGCCGCCGCGCTTTCCGCCATCTCGCGGGTGGGCCGCACGCCCTTTTTGCCGATGCCGAGATCGTAGAGGATCGCGCCCACAACAATCGGCACCGGTCCGGCGCCGGTCTTGAACCCGATGCCCTTGTGCTCCAGAAAACGGCGCACGCCGCTGGCCGACTCCAGGCCAAACGCGCTGCCTCCCGAGAACACCACGCCGTGGATTAGCGGAGCGACGTGCATCGGACTCAGCACGTCCCATTCATCCACTCCCGTTGCCGACCCTCGGATGTCTCCCCCGGCTACCGCGCCCCGCTCGCACAGCACCACCGTGCACCCCGTCAATCCGTCATAATCGGATGCATGGCCCACTAAGATGCCAGGGATGTCGGTGAGGCCCTTCATTTTGCGTTTTCATATTAACATCAACCATGCCAGCATCCTTCACGCCGGGAGACACTGATTGCTCGACTTTCTGAAGGGTCCTGTCGAGACATTCCAGGAATTTCTGCTTTTGAGCGGCCGAGCGTTCCGCAACATTGTGCGCTCGCCGCATTACGCCGACGACATTCTGTTGCAGATGGACGCCATAGGCGTCGGCTCCCTGTTCATCGTCAGCCTGATCGGTTTCTTCAGCGGCGTAGTAATGGCCCTGCAGATGTCGCGCGCGCTCGCAACATACGGCGCGCAAGGACAAATCGGACAGATCGTCTCCATTACACTGGTGCGCGAACTGGGACCCGTGCTGGCGTCTCTGCTGGTCGCCGGGCGCAACGCCAGTGGCATTGCGAGCGAACTGGGTTCCATGCGCGTTACCGAGCAGATCGACGCTATGCGCGCCCTGGGCACGGACCCCATCCAGAAGCTGGTGACTCCGCGTCTGATCGCCATGGCTGTGGTCCTGCCTTTGCTCACCATCATTGCGGATTTTCTGGGACTGGTCGGCGGCTGGCTCATCGCCTACGGCATGCTGAACATCACTACCTCGCAATATTGGAGCACGGCGTGGCGCGCGCTCGAATATAACGATCTCACGCAAGGCCTGTTGAAGCCTTTTCTGTTCGCGATCGTGATTGCTCTGGTGGGCTGCTATTACGGCATCAACACAACCGGCGGTACGCAGGGGGTGGGCCGCTCCACCACTAAGGCAGTGGTAGTGGCCTCGGTCTGGATCTTCATCATCACCTCTTTGCTGGATCCGTTGTTTGTGAATCTGGGATAGCGAACGTCATGACGCAAGCCGAATCGTCGCCCGCGCCGCTCCCTGTAGTTGTTGAATTTGAAGACGTCAATCTCGCCTATGGCACCACGCCGGCGTTGGTGCATCTATCTTTTTCGATGAAGGCCGGTGAGACGCGGGTAGTGCTGGGCGCAGCCGGCAGCGGTAAGACGATGCTGCTCAAGACTGCTGTCGGCCTGGTCAAGCCGGATTCCGGACATATTTCGTTGTTCGGCGAAGAAGTCACGGGCCGCAAGGAAAGCCAGTTGTACGGGCTGCGCAGTAAGGTGGGCATCTTGTTCCAGGAAGGCGGCCTCTTCGACTCGCTGACCATTGCGGAGAACGTTGCCTACCCGCTGCTTAATCAGTACGCCCTCCACAAGAATGGCAACACCCTGCCGCCGGAAGAAGTGGACCGGCGCGTGCGAGAATCCTTGAGCTTCGTCGAACTGGAGCACACCCTCGATAAGTTTCCTAGCGAGCTCTCCGGCGGTATGCGCCGGCGCGCCGGCATCGCCCGCGCCATCGTGACTGCACCGCAACTGGTGCTCTATGATTCGCCCACAGCGGGCCTGGATCCCATCACCGCCAACACCATTATCAACCTGATTCTCAAGGGCCGCGATATGCGCAACACCGCCACTATCATGGTCACGCACCGCTACCAGGACGGGCGCCTCATGGCCAATTTTCGCTACAATCCGAGCAGTGGGAAAATCGAGCGTGCGGAGAGCGGCCAATTGACCACCCGATTCTTCGTCATGCAGGAGGGCCGTCTCTTCTTCGAAGGCACGGAAGCCGAATTGCGCGCCAGCACTGATTCGTACGTACAAAAATTCGCGCGGCCGGGGAGTTCCTAGGGATTTATGGCGCTACAAACCAAGAAACGATGGGCCCAACTGAAGGTCGGCCTGCTGGCCATCTCGGCGCTCTGCATACTGGCGGCGCTGGTCTTTCTGATGACTAGCTCCACCGGTCTGTTCACCAAGCGCAGCGATGCATATACCTTTCTGGATGACTCTGCTGCCATAGCCAACGGCGCTCCGGTGCGGCTTAACGGGATCACTGTCGGGAAGGTCGCCAACATCGGTCTTTCCGGATCGAGCGAACCAAACCGCATCGTGCGCCTCACCCTGGAGATAGATAACCGCTACTTTCCTTCGATTCCTGTGGACTCGCAGGCCGCCATCGCCGCCGAGAATTTACTGGGCACCAAGTACATCAATATCAAAAAGGGCCGGAGTGCCATGACCATCCAACCCGGTGCCGAGATCAAAAGCCTGGATACCCGAGAATTCGACGACGTGGTCCAGCAGGGTTACAGCACGCTTGCCTCGCTCAACGGAATTTTCAAGAAACTCGATACCATTCTCGACCAGCTTCAGGCGGGCAACGGGACCATCGGTGAGCTGCTCTCGAACGATGAGCTGTACAAAAAGGTAATTGGCATCGTTGACGACACTCATCGCGTGATCGCATCCCTGGACTCCCAGCAAGGCACCCTCGGCAAACTCATGCATGACGACAGCCTCTACAATGACCTGCGTGGGACTTTGGGTCGCGTGGACGCGCTGACCGATAACATCCAGAAAGGCGATGGCACCATCGGCAAGCTGATGAAGGACCCCGCTCTCTACGACGACACCCGTGCCACCATCGCCGATGTGCGGCAGTTATTGGCCGGCCTCAACCAGGGTAAGGGTACCGCGGGCAAGCTTCTCAATAGCGACGACTTGCACAACCAACTCCTTGCCACCATGGGCCGGCTGGATACCCTGCTCGATAAGATCAACGCCGGCCAAGGCACCATCGGGCAGTTGCTGGTGAACCCGTCGCTCTATCAAAATCTCGACAGCACCACGCGCGAGGTAAACGGGCTAATGAAGGATTTCCGGGCCAATCCCAAAAAATTCCTGCGTATCAAACTCTCGATTTTCTGACGTGCGCAAACTGGTGGTTAACGCCGACGATTTCGGCTTCACGCGCGACGTGAATCAAGGAATTATCGAAGCGCACCGCGAGGGCATCCTTACCTCCACTACGCTCATGGCCACCGGCGCTGCGTTTGACGACGCCGTATCCCTGGCGCGCGATACCCCTACGCTCGATATCGGGGTTCACTTGGTCCTGGTCGGCGAGCCGCCATTTCCCATCACCATGGCTCAGCTTATACAGGAGACGCTGCTCGGCCGTATTCGCATTTACGAAGAATTGCGCGCCCAAGTGCGGCGCATCGTCGACGCCGGTCTGCAGCCCACGCATCTCGATACCCACAAGCACACGCATCTGCTGCCGCCGGTGCTCGACGCCGTGGCACGCTTGTCTGAGGATTACAAAATCCCTTGGGTGCGCCGCCCTTTCGATTTCCCGCTCACGCCTGCGACCCGCCCTGGGATCGGCTGGGCCAAGCGCACTACCAGCCAGGCTTTGGGCGTGGTGCGCAGCCGTTTCGCGCGCGTGCTGGCACGCCACGGCTGCCGTTCTACCGATCACTTCGCGGGATTCCAGATCACCGGCCGCTACAGCGCGGCGGAATTGGCCGAGTTGATTCGCACGCTGCCCCAGGGCTCGACCGAATTCATGTGCCATCCCGGATTCTGCGGCGATGAACTCCGCACCGCCCGCACCCGCCTGAAGGAAAGCCGGGAGCGCGAGCTGCACGCTCTTACTTCCCAGGACGTCCGCGATGCCCTCGCTGAGTCAGGCGTAGAACTGGTCAGTTATCGCGGCCTTTAGCTCAACGTCTGCCAGTGAGTCAGCGTGTACCCTAAAAAGCCCGTAGCATTGTAGGCCGAGTGCATCAGAAACGCCGCCGTCGTCGACCCCGTCTTATAGCGCACGTACCCGAACGCGATCCCCGCGATTCCGATCAGAAGCACCGGCTGCCAGGCCCAATGATTCTGCGCGCCATGCAGCAGTGCGAAAGGCACGGCCGTGAGCAAGATCCCCAGCGACGGCCCCATGGACCGCACCAACAGCGGCAGCAGGAATCCCCGAAACAGCATCTCTTCGAAAATCGGCGCCAGAACCACTCCGAATAAGATGATCGCCGCGAGCGACGCCCGGCTCTTGATCAGGACTTCGATCTGTGAGCTATCGAGGGGCGCGCGCAACAGCACTCCCAGCGCAGAAAGCGCGATGGTGAGTGCAGGCCCGGCCACGACCACGAAAAACGCGTTGGGAATCGGGAAGGTCCATCCCAACGAGGGCAAGAACGGCTCGCCATACCGCCAGGCAACCACCAGATACAAGGCGCCCACCAGGAACACGTACATAAAAGACTGGAAGACCAGAGTACGAACGGCGTCGCTGAAGAACCAACCAGGCGCCACCATGCGACTTGCTCGCGAGAGCAGTGCCGCGAGAGCTAGTGATGGCAAGACGGCGCTTAGAAAAAGCGCCAGGTCACGATAACCCCAAATGGGCCCGCGGCGTTCTGGCATTGCCGTCGTCAGGCTTCACCTTCAATCAGCGCCGCAGCCAGCAGCGGAATCATCAGTTCGTGGTGGCCGGTTATCGCGAATCCATGCCCGCCCGATTTCGCATGCGGCCTCTCCACTACATTCAATTTCGGCCGGTAATGTTGCAGAAAATCAAAATTCGCGGTGGTGAAATTCGCCAGCGGATAGCCTAGGTTGCGCACCACCGACACGGCCTTGAGAAAGACTTCGGGCAGCACTACCGCTGAACCGACATTCAAATAAATGCCGCCATCGTTCAGGCCGCGCACTAGCGAGCACAGCAATCGGAAATCATGATGCGTCGTGGCGCCGATCGCCGGCCCATCGGCAGCCGGATGCGTATGCGGAGTATCCGCTCCCACCGCCACATGCACCGTCACCGGAATGTTGGACCGGTACGCGGACGCCAGTATGCTGTGTGGCGCGAACTCCGGCCGAGCCAGTTTTTCCAGGTATCGCCCTAGCGCCTCACCCATGCCGAGTCCGTCGCGCGCTCCCTCCGAAATCGACGTGTTCATTTCCCGGCCAGTTTCCTCCGCCGCGCCAAACCGTCCATCCGGCAGCACGGCTTCCACGTCTTCACTGGTTTGGCCGGCAATGGCGATTTCGAAATCGTGAATCGACGCCGCACCGTTCATCACGAACCCAGTCACCCATCCGCGTCGCATAAGATCCAGCAGGACATCGGCTAGTCCGCACTTCACCACGTGGCCGCCAATGCCCCATAGGATCGCGCGCTTCTGCGCCTTGGCTCGCCCCAGCGCATCGATCACGCCGCGGAGCGCATCCGCCGCGAGGAGTTTCGGCAGCGAGTCCAGCAGCCGCGCGACGCCGTCGCCCTTTTGGTAAGGTCGCGCGAAGTGCTCAATCTGCACTTTCCCGCCACGTTCGCCGATGGGAACGGTCTTTAGCCCGCCGAACGATAGCGGTTTTTCGGCGTATTTGCTCATGCCGCTTTTCCGCCGCGCAAAGCCTTCTTCAGCGCCTGACCGGTGTGGCTCTTGGCTACTCGTAAAATTTCCTCGGGCGGCCCGCAGGCGACAATGTGCCCTCCGCGCTCCCCGCCTTCCGGCCCCAGATCGATAACCCAGTCGGCCGTCTTAATAACATCCAGATGATGCTCGATCACCACGACAGTATTGCCCAATTCCACCAAACTGTGCAGCACGTCCAGCAGCTTGCGCACGTCTTCGAAGTGCAGTCCGGTAGTGGGCTCATCCAGGATATAGAGCGTCTTGCCGGTCTGCCGCCGGCTCAGTTCGCGCGCCAACTTGATGCGCTGGGCTTCGCCTCCCGAAAGCGTGGTTGAGGATTGCCCCAGGTGCAGGTACCCCAGCCCGACTTCGACCAGCGTCTCCAGCTTGGCTCGGATCTGCGGGATATTTTCCAACAGGGACAACGAGTCTTCCACCGGCATTTCCAGCAGGTCCGCAATTGACTTTTCTTTATATTTAACCTGCAGCGTTTCATGATTGTAGCGCCGCCCACGGCACACATCGCAGGTGACGT
>Ga0207657_10001615_pt1 | contig 24241 bp, 19 predicted proteins | sample KBSC33metaG_FD_184316 | JGI IMG/M metagenome (GOLD analysis project Ga0207657, IMG submission 184316) | Corn rhizosphere microbial communities from Kellogg Biological Station, Michigan, USA - KBS C3-3 metaG (SPAdes) (version 2) | ecosystem: Host-associated > Plants > Roots > Rhizosphere > Soil ... | reverse complement strand
GTGGCGGATTGAAGAAGTGCATGCCGAAGAAGCGCTCGCGGAAGCGCGCGCTGCGCCCCTCGAGCAGCGTCTGCATCGGGATGCCGGAGGTGTTGCTGGCCACGATGGCCGTCGTCTTCAGCAGAGGCTCGAGGCGGGCGTAGAGCGCCTGCTTCGGAGCCGGCTGCTCGACGATCGCTTCGATGACCAGGTCGCAGTCGCGCAGGAGCTCGAGCGAGTCGTCGAGGTTGCCGATGGTGATGAGGGAGGCGCGGGCAGGATCCATGAACGCGGCCGGCCGCGCCTTCTTCGCGCGCTCCAGGCCGGCTTTGGCCGGTCCGTTCCGGTCGCCCTCCTTGCCGGGGATGTCGAGCAGGATGACCGGGATGCCGGCCGAGGCGGCGAGGGCGGCGATGCCGCTCCCCATGGTACCGGCGCCGACGACGCCGAGCTTCGCGATGCGCATCAGGAAAGGGACACAGGAATGGGCCATGGTCCAGCGCGTGGCCGAAAGCTAGCCGACGCGCAAAAGGAGTGCAGGACTCGCAACATTTTGCGTGGCAGGACGACCGATCCGCGGTCGTGCATGCACGCTAACTGATTGTCACCAAACATGTTGACTACATTGCCCGCAAGCGGCCCGGACAGTGCCAAGGAGGAAGGCATGAGCTACCAATCGGCAAGCACCAGACGCGGCTTCACGATGATCGAGCTGCTGATCGTGCTCGGGATGATCGGCATCATGGTCACGATGTCGACCGGCAGGACGTCGAAGATGATCACCTCCTGGCGCGTGAACCGGGCGGCCGAGGCGATCGGCAACGAGCTGCAGGCGGGATTCGCGCTCGTCGGCCGCAACCGAAAACCGCTCGTCCTCCAGGTGGACAAGGCGAAGGTGCAGCTCCGGCTCATGAGCCGCTCCGGAGCGGACACCTTCCGTCTTCGCGCCCTCGGCCCGACCTCGGAGTACCGGCTTCAGTCGGCGGACCTGACCGTGTATCCCACCACCACGCCGACCACGCTCGAGATCTATCCGCCAGGCCTCGCGTCGGATTCCCTGTCGATCATCATCTCGAAAAATGGCACCGCGCGCCGGATCCGCATGCTTCGCGGTGGCCTCGTCCAGATCTGCAGAACGGGAGACCCCACGAAATGCTGAACAATCGCATCCCCCAGGAGCAGCCAGCGCGTCGCGAACGGCGCGGCGTCTCGCTGATCGAGGTGATCGTCGCCATGACGCTGCTCGCCGTGACGCTCGGCTCACTCGGCCTGCTGGCCGCCAAGACCGCGGCGCGCGCCCGCGCCCTCGACATCAGCTCGGCACGCACCTTCGTGCTCATGCAGCAGTCGAACCGGTTCTCGGTGCTCCCGTACGATTCGATTCCAGTCTACGCGCCGAGGACCGATACGGTGATCTCCGGGCGCTTCAAGTACCTCCGCAATGTCAGCTACACCCAGGGCGTCACCGGCAGCGAGTACCGCAAGGTGATCGTGATCCTGACACCGCTCTCCGGGTCGACGAAGCCCGACTCGCTCGTTTTCCAGCGCGCGAAGATCTACGCCAAGAGCCCCCTCTTCACATGAGCCCCTCACGCCACGCGCGCGCCAGTGCGCGCATCCGACGCGGCTTCACGCTGGTCGAGATCGTCATCACCCTCACGATCCTCGGCATCGTTGGCGCGGGACTGGTCAAGCTGATCCTCGTCCAGGCGCGCTTCAGCGAGAGCCAGATGGCGCTTCGGAATGCGCGCACCGTGTCGCGCAATGCGATGAACATCATGCTCACCGACCTGCGCATGGTGCAGGACAAGGGCGGCCTCATTGCCGCAAGCCCGGAATCGGTGACGGTGCGAATCCCGTTGGCGTTCGGACTGGTCTGCACCACGGGCGCTCCTGCCATCTCGCTCCTGCCCGTGGACTCGGCCATGAGCGCCATGGCCGTCTACGCCGGATACGCCGTCCGCGACTCGATCTCCGGTGAGTACTCGTACACGCCGACGGCGTCGCCGACACCGGTCAACAACCTGACGACGATCACCGTCACGCCGAACCCATGTACCATGGCGGGCATCTCGCCGACAACCTACGGAACGCGCACGTCACGAATCGTGTCTCTGTCCGATGTGCCGTCGGGCACCTCGAACGTCGGCTGGCCCGCGTTCATCTACCAGGTGGTCACCTACAAATTCGCGGCCTCCACCGCGTTCCCCGGCAAGAATCGTCGCGGCCTGTGGCGGCTCGTGAAATCGAGCAATCCCGCCGCCCCTGTGACGGACGAAATCATCGCGCCCTTCGATTCGGCGACGGCGAAGTTCCGCTTCTACGTCCTGAACGCCGACGTTGCCCAGGATGCGGTGCCGGCGAACCTGAACGACGTGCGCGGTGTGGAGCTCGTGCTTGCGGGAAGCAGCAACCAACCCCTCTCGGCCGGGGCGCAAGCGAAGCAGGCCACGATGGTCACGGGTGTGTTCTTCAAGAACCGGAGAGACCCATGAGACACCACGACAACGCTGGCCGCCAGGCCAATATGAATACCGCGCCGGTCGCCAACGCGCGCGCGCGGAAGGGCTTCGCGCTTCCGATGGCGATTCTCGTCCTCGCCTTTCTCACGGTGACGATCGCCGCCGCCTATGCGGCGACGTCGGCGGAGCGGACGACCAACGAAGCCCAGCGCACCGAGAGCAAGGCCTACATGATCGCCCAGGCCGGGCTGGAGAACTTCATGGCCCGGCGCAATGAGACCAAGCCCAATGGGCAGAAGTGGTGCGCGCTGTGCGGCGCTCCGCCCGTCACGACCTACGAGTCGACGACGGTCGCGCTTACCTCGGGCTATGCGCAAGTGGTGGCACGGCAGATCCGGGCCGGCGACAATACCAAGCCCGCCATCTACCTGCTCCGTTCGCGAGGCGTGGATACCTCCAGCTTCTCGATCCTCGGCGGTCTCAAGACGAAGACCAGCCAGCAGGCCGAGCGCACCGTGGCGCAGCTCGTCTACTGGAACGTGAACCAGGTGAACGTGCTTTCCGGCTGGACGGCGACCAACGGTCTCGACAAGAACGGTTCGTCCGGCACCATCAGCGGATTTGACAACAACTCCGGACTCGATCCCTCCTGCCCGCCCAAGAAGCCCGACGTGGCGGGAATCGCCGTGCCGACCGGCGACTATTCCGCGACTGGCAATTTCACCCCGCAGGGAAATCCGCCAGTCCAGATGCTCGGCGATCAGGCCCAGACCAACGCCGCGGTGAAGATCGACTGGAGCGGGATCATCAACGGCAACCGCATCCAGCCGGACTTCAACTTCCCGAGCGGCGCGGCGGCAACCGCCGGCTGGCCGGTCTCGGTGTTCTCGAACGGGGGCTACCCGGTCATCCGGGTGAACGGTGACTTCACCCTGCCGGCCTCCGGTGGCCAGGGCACGCTCATCGTGATGGGCAACCTGGTGATCAGCGGCAACAACATGTGGAGGGGAATCATCCTCGTCGGTGGCCAGATGAACTCGAACGGCAACGGCACCATGCTGGGCGCCACGATGAGCGGCCTGAACACGATGTTCAGCCCGGCGCAGCTGGACTCGGCACAGAAGCTCACGGCCAGCACGCTCACGACGTCTCCGCCGAACGCCATCGCGAACGGCACGAAGACGTATCAGTACGACTCGTGCCAGGTCTCGAAGGCAGCGGGTGGCCTCGCCTCGTACTCGGTGTTCCCGAACGCATGGATGGACAACTTCGTGACGTGGTAGGCCGCGAAGCTGATCGTAATGACGAAGGCCCGGGCATCTCGCCCGGGCCTTCGTCATTCGTGCGTGCTGGTGTCGCGATCAATCCCCGCTGCGTGGCCGGCTGGACGGAGGCACCATGCCGTTCATGCGCAGGTACGTCACGATGTTGCCGTAGTGCTCGTTGTCGTGCGTCGCGTTCATCATCAGCACGAACAGCTTCGAGCGCTGGCGGCCGAATACATCCATCGTGCCGGCGAGAGCGTCATCGCTCAGCATGTACGCCCTACGGCAGTAGTCGTTCGATGCCTTGAGCGCCTGCACCAACGCATCCTTCGACGTCGCCGCCTTCTCCACCGCGTCCTCGGCGGGTGGCTTCTCGCCGAGCGCCATGGCGCAGAACATGTTCTGCGAGCCGGCCACGTGGCCGATCAGCTCACCGAAGCTGCGGACGGTTGGCGTCGGCTTGTAGCCGTACTTCTCGGCCGGCATGTCCGTCGCGGACTGGACGAGATATCCAGCGACGTCTTCCCAGAGCATTCGTGCATTGGCGGTGGCCGAGGCCGGGCTGCCCTGCGCGGCGAGCGGGCTTGCGGCGAGAGCAAGGATTGCGAGAGCGCGTTTCAGCATGGGGGTGGGAGTGAAGGTGATGGTGCGATGCGTGCGTTGTACCTGCGTATCGTCTAGGGCTCCATCCCGAACGGATCACCCGGTGGCGCAACCAGCGCCGGAGTGGGGGCGGGCAGCTCGCGCCGGTCGATCCAGCGCGCGAAGTCGCCGGCGATCGCGGCCCAGTGCGCGCGGTTCATCGTGTCGCCGGCCTGCGCGCGCCGCGCCGCATCGGCTCTGAGGCGCCCGATCTGCAGCTCCGCGACGGCGCGGACTTCGGGCGCCGCACTGGTGTCGGCGGCGAGCGCGAGCAGGCGGTCGGCGACCGCGCGCTGCGCCACCCGGCGAAGCGCCGTGGCCTTCGGCGTGGCGTCGCGCTGGTTCCACGTGCGTGCGACGAGCGAATCCACCGTTTCCCCGAGGGTCAGCATGTTCGGTCCGCGAGTGGCGAACGCCACGAGCCTTGCCGAACGCTCACGCTGGAGGATGCCGTCCACGATCATCTGCGAGAGTGTCCGCGCTGCCGACAGCTCGTCGAAGGCGGGATCCGTGCGGCCGCGAAAGAGCTCACCGACCGGGCTGTTGCTGTTGTTCACCGCACCACTGTAGCCGCTGGGCCTCGGACCGATGAGCGCGAGCACCGTATCGGGGATGGCGAGCTCGGACGGCTGCAGTTCGGCGAGCAGCGCGCTCAGCGCCGCGCGCTGCCGAGCACCCGGCACCGGCCTGGTCGCGGTCTGGTTGTCGCCGCGGACGGCATTGGCATACTCCATCCCGCCGATCGCCTTCGTCACGCCGTTGAGAGCGAAGCGATGAAAGAAATAGAGCGGAGCGAGCCGCTCCTCCAGGGTGGCGATCGGCTCGCCGACGGCGATGTTGCGCAGGCCGAAGCGGTCCATCGCGATCCGGCGGACCGCGACCTGCCGCTGCAGGAACTCCATCGGCGTCGCGGCGTCGTCCCAGAGGCTGGTGCGCGGATCGCTCGCGTACTCGGGCCGCGCGTCAGCATCGCTGAGATAGAGGTAGCCCTTCTTCAGGCCTTCGGCGACGATCGCCGCCAGCGAATCGCGCTCGGTGCCGGCGGGGAAGATGCCGTAGCCCCAGCGGATGGCCCACACGTCGTAGTCGCCCGGCCCGACGGCATATGCCTGCGAGAGATCGATGCGGCCGTCCGGCGTCACCCGCGCGCGCGGCGCGGGATAGTCCATTACCGACGCGCGCTCGTTGATCGACGCGATATAGTTGTGCGCGAGGCCAAGGGTGTGTCCGACTTCATGCGCACCGACCTGCCGGACGCGCGCGAGCACGAATGCGGTGTCGGCCGGTGAGGGATCGGCGCCCATCAGTGCGGCGTAGATGTTGTAGTCGGTGCGCGCGCGGTGCGAGTCGAGCCGCGCCATCCCCTTGATCATCTCCCCGGTGCGCGGATCACCAAGCGCGCCACCGACCGACCAGCCGCGCTCGTTGCGGTTCTCCCACTGCACCACGTTGTAGCGTGCGTCCATCGGATCCGCTCCCTCGGGGAGCAGTTCGGCGCGGAACGCACCCTTGAGTCCGGCGCGATCGAACGCATCGGCCCACCACCGCACTCCGTCGAGCAGGGCCTGACGGATCGGCTCGGGGATGCCACGGTCCACGTAGTAGACGATCGGATCCCTGAACGGCGAGCTGGGATCGTTCGGGTTCACGCGCTCGAGGCGGTGACGAGAGATCCACCGCTGCTCGAGCGCGCGCTGGATCGGCTGGCCGTAGTCCTTGAACGTGACGCCGAAGTAGCCGACGCGGGGATCCATCGCGCGCGGCTGGTAGCCCACTGGCAACGGGAGCAGGGTGAGATGCTGGCGCAGCGTGAAGGCGCGGCCGTCGGGTGCGATGCGATTGACGATCTGTCCCGGTCGCGCCCCTGCGGCGAAGGTGAGCGCGACGTCGATCTCGGTGTTGCCCGGATGTGCCGCCGTGTGTGCGCGGTCGATGTACGAGCGATCGCGGGCGACGGTGTAGCCACTCTGGTTCAGGCGACCGAGGGTTCCGATGACGTCGTTCCAGTCGCGATAGGCGACCTCGGTGAGGTCGACCAGCAGGTGGTCGCCCTCGGCGGCCACCACCGGAAGCGCGGCGACGGTGCTGGGCGGGAAGCTCTCCTCGATGCTGCGCTGGTGAGCCGGATTGTCGAGCGAGGTACGGAATGAGTTGTTCTCGAACACCATCAACACCCGATCGCCCTGCGGCTGGAAGCGAACGATCTGTTCGTCACCGCTCGCTCCGCGATCGAGGCCGACGGGATTGGAACCGAGCCCCGTGGCAAGGATGGTCCAGAACAGGGCGCGACTGCCATTGCGGGGGAGCTCGGCGTAGAGCTTCCCCTGTCTGCCGTCGACGTAGAGCGGGATGAAGCCGTCGAGCTTCTCGAAGCCGGCGGTGCGCGAAGCGATCGAGGTGGCGGGCTGCTGCTGCTCCGACTGGCGCTGGGGAGTGGCCTGCGCGGACGCGGTGGCTGCGGAGGCGACAACGAGGAACGCGATGATGGGGAGACGCACGTAAGTCATCGAGAAGGTGGGGAGGAAGCAATGTGTCATCGGGATGGCTCGGCTATTTCCCAGTCGTCCCACGCAGGATGCCATTCCGCAGTCGAACCGCTCGCGGAGAAGCCGCTGGATCTTCCGTGAGGCGCGGAGCAGTCGGGCCATACATGAGGGTCGAGCGCAGCGTGAGCGTCTCGTTACCGCGCTTCACGGTGAGCGGGAGCGGCGAGCCGCTGGGCTTGCCGAGATACTGGGTGCGGAACTTCACGCCGAAGTTCGGATCGTCCACGGCGACGTCGCCGACGCGGATCATGATGTCGCCGACGCGCACTCCCGCTGCAGCGGCGGCGCTGTTGGACGAGACTTCCATGACGCGGATCGCACCCGCGGCGTCGGGTGCGGTGGAGACGCCGATGCGTGGTGCGCTGTCGCGCTCGATACGGAGGCCGACGGTGCGCAGCGCCTCGTTCCACGGATAGGGTTCGCGACCGTCGATGTACTTGCGACTGAAGTCATCGAACGAGCGGCCATTGGCGGCGCGGCTCACGGCGCCCCACCAGTCGGCATTGGTGAAGCCGCGGCCCCGCTTCCACGTCGTCTCATACAGCTCGCGCATCACCGTGTCGAGCGACTTCGCGTTGTCACTCGCGTCGCGGATGGTGATGTCCAGCAGCAGGCCGGCCAGCGAGCCCTTGGGATAGTAGCTGTACTCGGTGCCGTCCCGGGGATGAATCCAGGTGTTGACCGATGCATCCTCGAGGGCAAAGGGAGCCGTGTTCTCGATCTCGCCGATCTTGCCCGCCGTGAGGGCATAGAAGCCTGCGGCGTCCACGATGCCGCCGCGCACCTCGGCGAGGTCGGCATAGTAGTCGGTGATTCCCTCGCTCACCCAGAGCCAGGGCGTGGGTTGCGGACGGTCGTAGCGATACGGCACCATCTCCGAGGGGCGCAGGCGCTTCACGTTCCACGCGTGGAAGATCTCGTGCGCGTAGAGCGACGGCTGGAAATCGCTCCCGATCGCCAGCGGGCTGACGACGTCGACGTGGCTCGCGGCGTGCTCGAGACCGCTCGCCCCCGGATACGTGGAGTCGGCAATCTGGATGAGGGTGTAGCTGTCCCACGGCACTTCGCCGAACACGAGCACCTCGACGGGGATGATCCGTCGCAGCTGTTCCCAGACGGTGGTGCGCCGCTCGCCGGCCACGCTGTTGGTCGGGTACGTCGCCAGCCGCACGGTGCGCCCGGAAATGCTCGAGCTGTCGAGGTCGAATGCGCCGACCACGACGGGCATGTCCACCAGCTCGTGATAGCTCGCAGCGCGATACTGCCTGGGCGCGCCGGCCGCCGTCATGCTCGTCGCGACGCGGAACTCGGGCTCGGTGCGCACGCTCATCGTGGCGGGAAAGTCGAGCGAGCGTCCCTCCGGATAGAGAAAGAGGTTCGTGCCGTTGAACAGCGCGAAATCAGGGCGCGTCCACGACATCGCGTTGTCGAGCGAGTCGGCCTCGTACTCGAACTGCACCGTGACGCGGCCGGCGCCGGTGGGACGCACGCGCCAGGTGTCGAAGTCGAGCTTGTCCCAGCGGAGCGCCAGGCCATTCTGTGATGCGCTGAATTCCGACACCCAGCGGGCGAAGTTGCTGATCTCGTACGCGCCCGGCGTCCAGGCGGGGAGCGAGAGCACGACCGCGCCGCCCGCGCTCACGTCGAAGGTCGTCGTGACATGCAGGCGTCGCATCGCCAGCGCCGCGCGATCCGCACCGACCTCGTAGTGGAGATTGGAGATGGGCGCGGAGAGGGTGGTATCGGATGCCGAGCCCTGCGCGCTGATGCCGGGCGCGACGAGAAGCAGCAGGGCGAGCGCAGCACGCGTGGGCGCGCCGAGTCGCGACGACAGGGGCGAGTGCTGAGGCATGTGCGGTTGATCCGTCCGAGAGCTGGAAAGGTGAGCGACAATCATCCGGAATTACGCAGAGTGGGGCAAGGCGGCTCCGGTCTCCATCCTGGGCCGGCGCCGCGTTGGGACGGCTCCGTTGCTGGCCTTGGCTCAGCTCCGCGCTTTGTGGGGCTCTATGTTGGTGCCCGCCTTTGGCTCAGCTCCGCGCACCTTGAAACATCCCGAAGCCGTTCCAAACAAGTAGAACTCTTTGAGGTGTAGCGGACAGCCTCGGTGTGCGAGCCCTGCCCGAGCGGCGTATCGGCGAATGATCCGCGATGATCTGCGTTCCCCCCATGACATGGAGCCTTCCCATCGCGCGGAGCTGAGCCAAGGTGGGGCACTGACACGCAGCGCGACCACACGCGGAGACGAGCCCGGCGAGAAGCTGGCGCCCTCGCACGCCTCTACCCGCCCCTAGACCAGATCATATATTCGCGCATGACAATTCCCCAGCACACCACGGAGCCGACGGCATTCAAGCCGTATGTGCCGTCCACCGAGGCGCCAAAGGAATTCAGCATCGGCGCCATCGTCCTCGGCGTCCTGCTCGGGCTCGTCTTCGCCGCGTCGAGCATCTACCTTGCGCTGAAGGTCAGCCTCACGGTGAGCGCGTCGATCCCGATCGCCGTCCTCTCGATCACGATCTTCCGCTACATCTCGCGCGCGTTCGGCGCGAAGCCGGCGACGATCCTCCAGAACAACCTGGTGCAGACCACCGGCTCGGCGGGCGAGTCCATCGCCGCCGGCATCGCGTTCACCCTGCCTGCCTTGCTGCTGCTCGGCTACGAGCTGCCCTGGCTGAAGGTGATGGCGATCGGCATCGTTGGCGGACTGCTCGGGGTGTTCTTCCTCGTGCCGATCCGACGCAGCCTCATCGTCAAGGAACACCACAACCTCAAATATCCCGAGGGCACCGCGTGCGCGCAGGTGCTCATCGTCGGTGAAGAGCGTGGCGTGCAGGCCAAGACGGTGTTCATGGGCTTCGGGCTCGGCGCCGCGTACAAGTTCCTCAACGCCGGGCTGCACCTCTTCCTCGAGGTGCCGAGGCGCGCGTTCACCAGCCGGCTCGCGAATGGACAGACCCAGCTCTTCGGCGAGATGCAGGCGGAGATCAGCCCCGAGCTCACCGGTGTGGGCTACATCATCGGGCCACGCATCGCCGGCTACCTCTTCGCCGGCGGCCTGACGTCGTACTTCGTCCTCATTCCGGCGATCAAGCTGTTCGGCGCCGGGCTTACGACGCCGATCTTCCCCGCGACGGATCTCATCAGCGGGATGGACGCAGGGCAGGTGCGCGCGAACTACGTCTACTACATCGGTGCCGGCGCGGTAACCACCGCCGGCCTGATCAGCCTCGGCCGCTCGCTGCCGACCATCTGGCACGCGCTCGTCGGCGGCCTGCGCATGAAGCGCGGCACCGCCGAGGGCGAGTCCGTGCCGCGCACCGATCGTGACCTCTCGATGAACGTCGTCATCGTCGGCGTGCTGGCCTGCCTCGTGGCGATGATCGTCCTGCCGCAGATCGGTATCAACATCGTCGGCGGCATCCTCGCCGTGCTGTTCGCTTTTCTCTTCGTGACCGTATCGAGTCGTATCACCGGCCAGATCGGTTCGTCCGCGAATCCGGTGTCGGGGATGACCGTCGCCACCCTGCTTCTGACGGCGTTGATGTTCCTCGCCGTGGGCTGGGTCGGCATCGAGTATCGCGTGCTCGCGCTGTCCATCGGCGGCGTGGTCTGCGTTGCCGCGTCGACCGCGGGCGCCACGTCGCAGGATCTCAAGACCGGCTACCTCGTCGGCGCCACGCCGCGCTACCAGCAGATCGGCCTGATCATCGGGGTGACGGCGAGCGCGCTGCTCGTCGGCGGCATCATCCAGTTCCTCAACGACGCCAAGACCACGATCGTGCCGAAGAGCTATCCGGCGGTGCAGGTCTCCGTGATCGAGCAGGGGAACCGCTACGCACTGGCGAACGGCCGGATGGTCGCGGCGTCGGAGGCACCGAGCGCGCCGAGCTATCGCGTCGGCCGGCTGTACGAGCAGACGGGAAATGCGATTGCCGGCAAGTATCTCGTGGACGATACGGGAGCGATCAAGTACCTCGTGGACCCGGGAGTGGGTGGACGCGAACGGCTCAATTATGATGGTCGCGAGATCGACAAGCTCGACTCGCCCAAGGCGCAGATCATGGCGCTCGTCGTGGACGGCATCCTGACCCAGAAGCTGCCGTGGGGATTGATCCTCGTCGGTGCCTTCCTCGCCATCGCGATCGAGCTGGTCGGCGTGCCATCGCTGCCGGTGGCGGTGGGGGTGTACCTGCCGATCTCGACCTCGGCGGCGATGTTCATGGGGGGCGTGATCCGCTGGCTGGTGGACCGTCGACTCTCGCCGGCGGAGCGTGACTCGGCGGACGCCGACTCCGGGCCCGGCGTGCTCTTCTCGTCCGGGTTGATCGCCGGCGGCGCCATTATGGGCGTCGTGTTGGCCGGCCTTGCGGCGCGGCAACTGGATACCGCATTCAACTTCGGCAAGGCCCTCGGTGCGATCGCGACGAGCAACGTCCTGTCGCTGATCGCCTACGTCGTGCTGCTGGCGGTACCGCTCTACGTCGTGGCCCGGCGCGTGCAGCGACGAGACGAATAACGTTCACCTCTGCCGCCCGTGGCCGAGCGGCGGAGAGGGAGGTACCCATGGCCAACAGCCGCAGTCTCCCAGGCAGGACGGGCGCGATCCTGGTCGCGCTCGTCCTCTCCGCCCTGCCCGTGGCGTCGCGCGCGCAGGGTCCGTTTGCCGGCCTCGTGGGCATCGTGCGCGATTCCGCCGGTCACCCGATTCGCGACGTGCAGGTCCGATTGAGCGGCCCGTCCACCCCACGCGCCATCACCGGTGAGACCGGCGGCTTCGCCTTCGCCTCGCTGTCCCCGGGCGCCACGCTCGTCAGGATCCGCCGGCTCGGTTTCGCGCCCGACAGCCTGCAGGTCATCCTGCGCCCGGGGCGGATCGACTCGCTCGTGCTCGTGATGTCCGCGATGGCCGCGGAGCTGCCGGGCGTCACGGTGGAGGACGAGATGGATGCGCGGTCGCACCGCATCCTCGCCGGCTTCTGGGAACGGCGCTCGCGCGGGTTCGGCAGCTTCATGACGCGCGACGAGATCGACTCGCGCGACGCCCACGACTTCGTGGATCTCACGCGCATGATCCCGAGCCTGCGCGTGCTCACGGTGAACGGCCGGCGTACGCTGCGCTTCAACGGTTCCCTGCAGCCGCGCGATTGCCCGCCGCAATACGTGGTGGACGGCATGCGCATCGAACAGGGCTCGCCCGACGAGTTCTCGCCGCACGACATCGAGGCACTCGAGTTCTATTCCGGTCCCGCCACCATCCCGCCGCAGTTCACCAGCCGCGCTTTCTCGCACACCTGCGGCGTGATCGTCATCTGGACGCGGCTGCCGGGCTAGCACGTTCGCGCTCAGCGCGTTCCATTCGTTAGTGTTTTCCTGCGTGGCAGCGGTCGCGCTCCAGACCGCTGCCACGCTGCACATCCTCCCTCCCCCTGCCATGCGTCAACGTCCCCTCGTCGCGCTCGTCACCCTCGTCCTCACCCTTCCCCTCGCTGCCCGCGCGCAGACCCGCACGCCGGCGGACCTGATCGTCACCAACGCGCGCATCTACACCGTGGACGAAGCGCGGCCCAGCGCCCAGGCGCTCGCCGTAAAGGACGGCAAGTTCCTCTTCGCCGGCTCCGAACGAGAGGTCATGGCGCTTCGTGGCACGGCGACAAAGGTGGTTGACGCGAATGGCCGAACCATCATCCCCGGGATGGTGGACGCGCATGCCCACCTGCTCGGCCTCGGCGAGGCGCTCCAGCAGGTGGACCTCACGGGCACTCGGTCGTACGACGAGGTGGTGGCGCGCGTCGTCGCCGCGGCCAAGGGACAGCCGGCCGGCAAGTGGATCGTCGGACGCGGCTGGGACCAGAACGACTGGGCCGACACGCGCTTTCCGACCCACGATGCACTCTCGCGTGCGCTGCCGAACAACCCCGTCTACCTGACCCGGGTGGATGGTCATGCCGGCCTCGCCAACGCGGCGGCGATGCGCGCCGCCAGCGTGACAGCGAAGACGCCCGACCCACGCGGCGGACGACTCGAGCGCGGTGCATCGAACGAACCCACCGGCGTGTTCGTGGACAATGCGCAGGGACTCATCGAGCGGGTCATACCGCCGCCGACGCGGGAGGACACCCGCAAGGCGCTCCAGGCGGCGATCACCGAATCACATCGTTACGGGCTCGTCGGCATCCACGACGCCGGTGAATCGCGTTCGACGATCGACCTGATGGAAGAGATGGCGAAGGCGGGTGAGCTGCCCTTCCGCCTCTACGTCATGATCGGCGACGACTCGGCCGCCCTCGCGCACTACATGGCGATCGGGCCGCGCAGCGGGCTGTACGACAACCACCTCTGGGTTCGCGCGATCAAGCTCTACGCTGACGGCGCGCTCGGCTCGCGCGGCGCCGCGTTGCTCGAGCCGTACAGCGACGACCCGAAGAACAACGGCCTGCTCGTCAGCGCACCGGCGCACATCGAGGCCGTCGCCGAGCGTGCGCTGGCGAGCGGTTTCCAGGTGGCGACGCACGCCATCGGCGATCGCGGCAACCGCGTGGTGCTCGACGCGTACGAGAAGGCGCTCGCCGCGCATCCGACCGCCGACCACCGCTTTCGCATCGAGCACGCCCAGATTCTCAACCACGACGACATCCCACGCTTCGCGCAGCTCGGCGTGATCCCGAGCATGCAGGCGGTGCACCAGACGAGCGACATGTACTGGGCGGGGAACCGGCTCGGACTGGGCCGCCTGCTCGGCGCATACGCGTGGCGTTCGCTGCTCAACACCGGCGTCGTCGTTCCGAATGGAAGCGACTTCCCGGTCGAGGCGGTGAATCCGCTGTTCTCCTTCCACTCCGCGGTGTCGCGCCAGGATGCCGACAACTGGCCCACCGGTGGCTGGATGCCGGAGCAGCGCATGACGCGGCAGGAAGCGCTGGAGTCGATGACGATCTGGCCGGCCTATGCCGCGTTCGAGGAACAGCTCATGGGCTCCATCACGCCGGGCAAGCTGGCCGACTTCGTGATCCTCGATCGCGACATCATGACCGTGCCGGAGCAGGACATTCTCGGCACGTCGGTGGTCGCGACCTATATTGGAGGGAAGGCCGTGTACGAGCGGCCGGCCGGCAAGTAGGCGTTACTCGTCACCACGCTTCGCATGGTTCAGACGTCGGATACGAAGCTCGAGCCACGGCTGGGTGAGGCAGGTCCTCGCTACCCGTGGCTCACCGCCGAACGCCAGGCGCAGCTGCGCGCGATCCTCCTCGGGATCGCGCTGTTCGTCGGACTCGTGGTGTGGGTCTGGCACTCACTCGGCACCGGCGCGCCCGAGCCGTCGACGTTCGTGCGCAAGCTGCGCATCGTCGGCATCATGACCTGGCTCTACGCGCTCGTGCAGATCGTGGACATGCGCTTCTGGCACAGCCGGGTCGCCGAGCGACGTCGCATCTCGATGGGAATTCCCGAGCGCGTGATCGCGTGGCTCTTCGGGCAGATGCTCGCCTGGTTCGGGATCGCGTACTACGCGTTCACCGAGGACGCGCGGTGGTTCGTCGCTGGCGTGGCGATGCTGCTGGTGACCTTCGTCGCCTTCCCGGTAAGGAAGGAATGAGCCGCCATTCTCACGGCTGAGGTAACAGTTGGAGCTCACTGTCATCAGAAGACAGTGAGCTTCTTTTTATCTGTAACCTCAGCCGTGCACCGACACCTGATGCCTGACCGCTCTCAGCTCACGAGAACAGCCCGAACAGCAACAGCACCAGCACGACGGTCGTGAGGACGACGTACAACCGATCACGCTGAACGAGGAACGCACCGAGCGTGAGCGCCACCCGCGCGACGGGGGTGGCGATGAGCAGGACGAGCCCGAGTTGCACCATGCCGCGTGGATCGAGCGTGAAGGCGCCATGCACCGCCGCCGATACGCTGCGCAAGGTGGAGGACTCACCCCGGAAGATGCGGAAGTTCGCGACATCGCTGCCGTGCGTGGCGAGAAGCATCGCGCTGCCAGCCAGCACAACCACCGTGGCGATCACGACGCCGAGCTGCAGGAGCCGGCCGACCAGCTGCTCGACGTCATGGTCGCTCCAGCGTTGCTCGCGCTCCGGTGGGGTCGGCGTGAGGTTCGGGGAGGCGCTCACATGCCCCCCGTAAGTCCCTTGTACAGCATCTCCACGGCGAGCACGGCCACCACGACGGTGAACAGCTTGCGAAGCCACTCCGTGCGCGCTCGCGCGAGCACCCGTGCACCGAGCAAGGCACCGGCCAGTACGCCGAGCATCACGGGGAAGGCCACTTCCGGTTCGATGTAGCCGCGATGCAGGTAGACGCCCGCGCTCGCGGCTGCGGTGACGCCGATCATGAAGTTGCTCGTCGTCGTCGAGACCTTGAACGGCAGCTTCATTGCGCGGTCCATCGCCAGCACTTTCACCACGCCGGAGCCGATGCCGAGGAGCGCCGAGAGGATGCCGGCAGCGAACATCGTCACGAATCCGGTCGGGACGCCCTGCACGGCGTACGCTTTCTCCCCCGACGGAGTGGGATAGCTCCCGTTGAGCCGCATCTTCACGGCCCATGGATGCGGCGTGGCGGCGAGGTGCTCTTCCTTCGCCTGCCCGGAGCGCCACGCCGTGTAGAGCAACACGATGGCGAACAGCACCGCGAGGGCGCTCGTCGGGACCACGGTGGCGAGCGCCGCGCCGATCAGGGCGCCGATGGTCGTCGCGACCTCGAGGAAGATGCCGATGCGAACATTGGTGTAACCCTCACGCACGTACGCCGACGCCGCGCCTGATGACGTGGCGATGACGGATACCAGCGATGCTCCGATGGCGTAGCGAAGGTCAACGTGAAAGAGCAGGGTGAGCATCGGCACCACTACGATGCCTCCCCCGAGCCCGGTGAGCGCCCCCAGAAGGCCGGCTCCGAACGAGCCAAGGGCCACGAGGAGCGCCATCGTGGTGAGCGTCACGGCGGGCCGCCGTGCGTGATGCATTGTTGTGACATGTGGTGCATGGTGGCGCCCGTTCGTCATGTGCGCAACTGCATGGCGTCAACCATGCGTCGCGCTGTGCCGCGCTCTTCCACTGTGCCGCCGAGCCGAATAGCTTCGCTTCTCCACCCTCACCAACGCACCGATGCTGAGCCCGTCCGCCGTTTCCTTCCTCAAGCGCCTGCTCGATGCCCCTGCTCCCTCGGGGTTCGAGGCCATGGCCGCCCGGGCGTGGCGTGCCGAGGCGGAGACCTTCGCCGACAAGGTGTCGGCGGACGTGGTCGGAAACAGCATCGCCGAGGTGAACCCGGGTGGCTCGCCGACGATCATGCTCGACGGCCACATCGACGAGATCGGCGTGATCGTGCAGTACATCGATGACGACGGCTACATCTATATCGGCCCGATCGGCGGCTGGGATCCGCAGGTGCTCGTCGGCCAGCGCATCCGGTTCCTCGGGACCGGCGGCGACGTCATCGGTGTGGTCGGCAAGAAGCCGATTCACCTCATGAAGTCCGAGGATCGCGAGCACGCGAGCAAGTTCACCGACCTGTGGGTGGACATCGGAGCGACGAAGCGCGCCGAGGCGGAGAGCCGGCTCAGCATCGGCGATCCCGGCGTCATCGATTCGCGCAGCCATGACTTCCCCAACGATCGCATCGTCTCGCGCTCGATCGACGACCGCATCGGCGCGTTCATCGTGCTCGAGGCGTTGCGCCGTTACGCGGAGAAGCCGGGTGCGGCGCGTGTCGTGGCCGCGGCGACGACCCAGGAGGAGATCGCGTGGCACGGCGGCGGTGCGCTGGTCTGCGCGCACTGCGTGAATCCGCAGGTCGCCATCGTGGTGGACGTCACCTTCGCCACCGATCATCCGAACATCGAGAAGAAGGAGATCGGCGAGCACAGGATGGGCGGCGGGCCGATCATCAGTCGCGGTGCGCTCATCTCGCCGGTGGTGCAGACGATGCTGCGCGACGCGGCGAAGAAGCTCGACATGCCGTACGCCGTGCACGCCGTCGGCCGCGACACCTCCACCAACGCCGACGCCATCCACATCGCGCGCGAGGGCGTGGCGACGGGACTCGTCTCGATCCCGAACCGCTACATGCACTCGCCGAACGAGATGGTGGACCTCAAGGACGTGGACGCCGCGGCGTCGCTGATCGCGGAGTTCTGCCGGGCGGTCACGCCGGGGACGGACCTGACGGCGCGATAGGGTAAGTCAGTAGCTGAGTAGGTGGGTAGGTGAGATCGAATGACGAAGGGGAGATCGTCAAAGCCGATCTCCCCTTCCATTTCGTACCCACATCCGCACCTGCTCACCTTCCCACCTACGGATCCATCCGCCTGCTCAGCTACCGATCTCCCCACCTACTGCTCTGTCCATCTCCCCGCGAGCGCGTCCACCGCAGCCTGCTGCACGGTCGCGTCGCGGTCGCCCTGGAGTGCGACGAGGGCATCGAGAGCAGGTTGGGTGCCCGCTTCCGCCAACGCCCGGATCGCCACGATGCGCAGCGTGACCGGTTTCCGGCGAAAGAGCCCACGATCGGGCTGCGCGGCGGCCACGAGCGTCTCGATCGCTTCCGGCGTGGCGAATCGGGCAAGCGCCACATAGAACGCCGTCCTCACTTCGTCGTCCTTCTCCGCATCCAGCGCGCGGATGAGGGGCTCGGGTGACGCCTCGGCACGGTGTTCCACGAGCATGGCTGCGGCCTGCATGCGGATCTGTGGCGCACTGTCGCGCAGCGCCTGCTCGATCGCGGGTATCGACCGCGGGGTGCCAAGCCGCATCAACGAGATCGTCGCCGCGTGGCGCACGCGCTCGTCGTCGTGGTGCAGCAGCTCGCTCAGCGGCTGCTCCGCCTCCGGCGATGCGAGCTCGCCGAGCAGCACCGCGGCATTGCGTGCCACGAACCAGCGGGGATCGCCGAGCATGTGCAGCAGCGTCGGCACGCCGGCACGAAGCTCGAGGAGGGCGTCGAAGTACACGCGCCGTTCGCTGCGCTCCTCGGCGCCCACCAGCTGCTCGATCAGCGCGTCGGCGCCATCCTCGCCGGTGCGGCTGAGCACGGCCATCTGCTGCTCGCGCTTTTCGGGCGCGCGCACCAGTCCCTGAGCAACAGCGCGCAACACTGCGCTGCGCGACAGCCGGCGCACCGTGAGCATGAATGCACGTCTGGCGTCGGCATCGTGCATCTGGCGCTCGCGCGCGACGATGCGATCGAAGATGTCGCTCGCCAGCGCGTGGTCGCCTTCGCGCACCGCCAGCTCCGCTGTGCGTACCAGCTCATCGAGGAGACGCGTGAGCAGGGTGATGCCCGTCGCGGCGTCGAACGCCTCGAGCAGGGCGGCCGGCCCGCGCGCCGGCCGCGCGGCGGCGAAATGCTCGAACAGCCCGTCAGCCGCCGGCAGCGGGACAGCGGGCTTGGGCAGCGGCGCCGGTGCTGGCGCCGGTGCCGGTGCCGGTGCCGGTGCCGGTGCCGGAACGGGAACCGGCACCGCGGCGGCAGCCGGCGTCGCACTGACCAACTTCACCGTCGAGCCATGCACGGCATTCGACACCCCAGCCAGCTGGCGCGCCGCGCCGAGCAGGTCGGCCGCTGTGGCGCTCGCGTCGACTTCGACCGCGCGCACTCCGAGCGCCGTCATCTGCTCGCGAAGCTCGGCTACTCCAGGCAGCAGCGCGGGCACCGGCTGGTCATTGGCCGCGATCGTCCCCTGCCGCATCTCGAGCCGCACTGCGCCGGAGCGCGACACCGTCACCAGCGCGCGCAACGTCACCTTCTGTTCGCCCACGTTCGTCGGCTCATGCAGCACGAGCCACACGAGGCGAACGAACAGGCGAGCGAAGGTTGCCGATTGATCCATGATGGCGGGCGCGGGAAGCACGGTCACGCGGGCTGTCCCAAGGTAGACGAGTCCGGAGCGTGCTCGCCACTCCGCGCCCGAAGGCTCTGGCGGATCCGGATTAGATTCCTGCAGTCTCCTTCCCTGCCCCCATGCGCTCCGCGATTCCTCCCGCTCGCCTTCGCGCGCCGTTCCGTGGCGCGCTGCTGCTCTTCATGACTGCTGCCTGCCACAGCGTGGCGCCCGCCGTCAACAGCGCGCCTGCCACGCCGGACGCGCACCGCATCCAGCGCGACATCGCCTGGCTCGCCGATGACCGGCTCGAGGGTCGCGGCACCGGGACGGCAGGCAACGACAGCGCCGCAGCGTACATCGCGCGGCGGGATGCAGCACTCGGACTGCGGCCGCTGCTCGCGGACACGACGCGCGCGGCATGCCGAGTGACGGCGATGCCGGTGTCGTGCGGCACGTACCTGCAGCGGTTCGTGGCGCGTGGCCCCGAGCTCGCCCACACCGGACGCCCCGAGGGGGTGGCGACGCAGAACGTCGTCGCGCTCGTGCCGGGACGTGATCCCGCGTTGGCTGGCCAGTACGTGGTGATCGGGGCGCACTTCGATCATCTCGGGCGCTCGACGATCGGGGCGATGGATCCGGAGGCAGGCAGCGCGATTCGTAACGGCGCCGACGACAACGCGTCGGGCACCGCCGCGGTCCTCGAGCTCGCGCGATTGCTGTCGGCGACGCCGACGCGCCGCTCGGTGATCTTCGCCAGCTTCAGCGGGGAGGAGCTCGGCCTGCTCGGTTCGCAGTGGTTCGTCGAGCATTCGCCCGTGCCGCTCGACCGGGTGACCGCAATGATCAACTTCGACATGGTGGGACGCCTGAGGAACGATCGGCTCATCGTGTACGGCGTGAACACCGCGACCGAGATGCCGGCCCTCGTTCAGGCGGCGAACGTTTCGCCAGCCTTCGACCTCAAGGCAGTGGGCGACGGTTACGGCCCATCGGACCAGAGCTCTTTCTACGCGAAGGGGATACCCGTACTGCATTTCTTCACCGACCTGCATGACGACTATCACCGCGCCACCGACGACGCCGACAAGATCGATTCCGTCGGCGCCGCGCGGGTCGTGGCGATGGCCGAGCGTGTCGTGCGCGACATCGCTGATCGCGATGCGCCGCTCACGCCCGTACGCGTCGCCGCGCCGGCACCGGCGACGAGCGGGAGCAGCAGCCAGGGCTCGAACGTGTATCTCGGCTCGATTCCCGACATGAGTGGCGGCGATGAGGCAGGGCTGCGCCTGAGCGGTGTGCGCGGCGGCAGCCCGGCGGACCTCGGCGGCCTCAAGGCGGGCGACCTCGTGGTGGAGCTGGGCGGCAAGCCGGTGAAGGATCTCTACTCGTACTCCGACGCGCTGTATGCGCACAAGCCGGGCGAGAAGGTGGAGATCGTGTACGTACGGAGCGGCGAGCGCCACACCACCACCGTCACGCTCGGTACGCGGGGACAGTGAGTGCGGCGTAGCACGCGCTGATGTCGCTCGCCCTCTGGTCGCCGGCGCGCTACAAGCTTCCGCTCCCCGAGGGGCACCGCTTTCCGGCAGAGAAGTACGCCCTGCTTCGCGACCGCATCATCGCCGACGGAGTCGCTCCGGAGGCGTCGGTGCTCGACCCCGATGCGGCGAGCGACGAGCTGCTGCGGCTCGTGCACACCAGAGAGTACGTGGAGCGCATCGCTCGCGGCACGCTCGACGCGGCAGAGGAGCGCCGGCTCGGATTTCCGTGGTCGGCGCAGCTCGTCGAGCGTTCGCGCCGCACGGTGGGCGGCACGATTGCCGCGGCACGACATGCACTCACGGACGGCGTAGCGATGAACCTCGCCGGCGGCACGCACCACGCATTCCCCGATCACGGAGAGGGATTCTGCGTCTTCAACGACGTGGCGATCACGATCCGGCTGCTCCAGCGCGAGGGGCTGGTGCGCCGTGCCGCGGTGATCGATCTCGACGTGCACCAGGGAAACGGCACGCACGCCGTGTTCACCGGCGATGACTCGGTGTTCACCTTCAGCATGCACGGTGCGCACAACTATCCCTTCCGCTCCATGCCGGAGCCTGGCGCGGTCGCGCCGGGCGAATCGCCCTGGGGATACGCCATGCGCGTGCCGGGTTCGCTCGACGTCGAGCTCGCCGACGGAACGGGCGACGCGGAATATCTGAAGCGCCTGGAGGAAGCGCTGCCGCGCGTGCTGCACGACGCACAGCCCGACCTCGTGTTCTATCTCGCGGGCGCGGATCCGCACGAGGGCGATCGACTGGGGCGCATGAAGCTCAGCTTTGCCGGCCTGGAGCGACGCGACGCAATGGTGCTCGAGGCATGTCGCGAGGTGGGACTGCCGGTAGTCGTCACGATCGCCGGCGGGTACGGGCATTCCATCGCCGACACCGTGACGATCCATGTGGCCACGGCTCGGATCGCCAGCGCGATCGGATAACAGGAGGGGGGCTTACGGCGCGAGCCCGGAGGGCATAGCGTCTTCCACCCATTCGCCGGCGCCGCCCGGCGCCGGCAGCTCGCCCCTTTCAGTCCCAGGAGCAACTGCTATGCGACGCCGCGTGCTGTTGTGCTTCGTGCTCGCTCTCGCGAGTGGCTGCAGGGGTGGTGACGCCGTGCGGCCGATAGCTGACCCCTCCGCTCCGCCCTCCCGTTCCATCTCCGACGCGACGCACGCGTCGGGAAATCCGGATTTTTTCTTCCTGCCGCCGATGGTGAAGAATCCGAGCGCGAGCCCCAACTGGAACCCGGGAGCGTTCAACGGAGCGCTCAAGCCGAGCGTGGACATCTGTGAGCTGCCCGGCACACTGAACGATCAGAACCTACCAACGGCGTCAACGCCTTGTGGTGCGTCCGTGTCCTCGGGCTTCGCCGCGGTGAATCTCGCCGACGAGTCGTACCAGTTGAACTGGCAGGTACCGAGCAGCAGCACGACCTTCTACCGCATCACGGTGTCGATAGGCGCAATCGTCCTCGGTTGGGCGGACGTCGAGACGGCGAGCAGCATGTCGCAGCTCAAGAACGTCAACACCGGCGAGTACGTTCCGCTCAACGACGGTCGCACGCTGCCGATCAGGTTCCGCATCGAGCAGTACGCGTTGTGCACGGTGCCGGGAACGGGCCCCTGCACTTCCGCCGCGGTCGATCTCTCCGCGGGCGGCACGGTGCAGGCGGTGCTCGATCCGGTCAACGCCCCGCTGCCGGCCGGAATCACCATCCCTGCCGGCGCCGGTACCACCACGGTGAACATCACCGTGGATGGCTGCCCTGACTTCAATCCGCGAGTCACCGACCTGCCGACCTTCGGCGGCTGCGTCCGAATCACGGCGCAACCGAGCCTGCCCGAGAGTGGCTTCGCCACCGCGGTTACGGTGTTCAACTGCAACGTCAACGACGAGACCGTCCCGCATGACGATCCCGCGACGGGGCTCGTCGGCAGGGTGAGGAATCACGAGCAGGCGGATCGCATCACCCTTCACCAGCTCGACATGGTGGGCGACCAGGCGCAGCTGGTCGCACTCCCGCACACCACCGCGTGCGGCGGCAGGTCGCCCACCGGCAGCATTCATGGTCTGCTCGAGGATCTGCGACATGGGAAGCTGAAGTCGGCGACGAAGCAGATGCTCGCCATGCTGACGCCGAAGTCGGCGTACGCCGCGATGTTCATCGACCTCGGCGGCGGTGGCTTCATCTCCGAGGGCGGTGGCTTGAGCGACTTCCAGTTCGCGCTTCCGGCGAAGTTCACCATCGACGCCAAGTCCGACACTGTGAGCGTGGGTCCCGACGACACAGCCACTGCCAAGGTCATCGTGAGCGATCTCGACGGCCAGCCCGTAAGTGGCGCCACCGTGAACTTCGCGCCAGGCGACGGCAGCGTGTCACCGACGTCAGTCCGTACGGGCATCGACGGACGAGCGTCGACGGTGTGGACGGTCCGACCATCGGGAACCTCGACTCTGACGGTGAGTGGGCGCGGCATCGCCGGCAACGACAACAGCGGGCCGCGCGAAGGAGTTGATCCCTTCCAGCCCATCCAGACGTTGTACTACACATCTCCGCTGGATCTCTCAGTGCCGGTGCTGGCAGGCTCTGTGCTGTTCCACGCGTCTGCAGAGGTTGTGATCGGATCTTCGGACGGCCAGGGCAGGTCAGTCTCGGATCCGAATCCAGGAAACCTGTTCGGAACCCCGCTTCCGAAAGCCCGCGGCGTACCTGCTCCGCGTGGCTCCGACGCTCTTGCCTTCGGCGCCTGATCGAGGGCTGCCGCGCGGACTGACCGGCCCCTGGTTCCGTAGGGAACCAGGGGCCGCGTTCGTCACTGACGGTTCAGGAGATCCCAGCGCTTGCAACACCTGCTCGTCTCGCGTCCGACTCTTCCATTCGACGCGACGCGCGCGCACACTCCGCCCATGCCGCCCATCCCCCCGCCCCGCGTCGACGGCTTCACCACGACCACCCCCGTGCCGCTCTACTGGGCCGAGTACGGCGATCCCGACGCGACACCGGTGCTGGTGCTCCACGGCGGACCGGGGGCGAGCCACGACTATCTGCTCCCGCAGATGCTCGCCCTCGCCGAGCAGCATCGCGTGATCCTCTATGATCAGCGCGGCGGCGGTCGTTCGCGCCACGACGACGACCGGGAGGCGATCGGCTGGCGCGATCAGGTGGCCGACGTCGCGCGCGTCGCAACGGAGCTTGGCGTCGCGCCGCTTCGGCTCGTCGGCTATTCGTGGGGCGGATTGCTCGCGATGCTCTACGCCGTCGAATCGAACGCCGGACATGAATCGCCCGCGCCGAGCTCGTTGGCGCTCATCGACCCCGCGCCCGTGGACCGTGCGCTCCGCGAGGAGTTCGAGCGCGAATTCGCGCGTCGGCAATCGGGGCCAGTGGTGAGCGCCCTGCGCGACGAGTTGAACGCATCCAATCTCCGCGAGCGCGACCCGGAGGCATATCGGCAGCGCGCCTTCGAGCTGAGCGTCGCCGGCTACTTCGCCGACCCGCGGCGCGCGCGGGACCTCACGCCCTTTCGCGTCACCGGCCGCGTGCAGCAATCCACGTGGGCCTCGCTCGGCGACTACGATTTGCTGCCGGCCCTGCGCGCGCTGCATCTTCCCGCGTTCGTCGTCCATGGACGGCAGGATCCCATTCCGCTCGCGTCCTCCCAGGCGGTGGCGCGTGCCCTGGGGACGGTCTGCGTCGTCCTGGAGGATTGCGGGCATGTACCGTACGTTGAGCAGCCCGCCGGCCTCTTTCCGCCCCTGCTGGATTTCCTGAAGGCGTCGTGACTCACGTTCCCTCCGACTCGTGACCGACCGTGGCTGACGAGATCGTCCAACCGCACATCGCCTCGCTCGACTACGACGGGCGACGCTACAACGTGTCGTGCCGCATCGCCTTCGATGGCATCGAGTACGTGGGCCGGCTCTGGTTCGCCGACGAGACGTGGGACGACGGCGGCCTCCCCGACCG
>Ga0207657_10001612_pt1 | contig 24265 bp, 19 predicted proteins | sample KBSC33metaG_FD_184316 | JGI IMG/M metagenome (GOLD analysis project Ga0207657, IMG submission 184316) | Corn rhizosphere microbial communities from Kellogg Biological Station, Michigan, USA - KBS C3-3 metaG (SPAdes) (version 2) | ecosystem: Host-associated > Plants > Roots > Rhizosphere > Soil ... | reverse complement strand
GAAGAACTGGCGATTCTGGCGCGGCGGCGCGTCAGCGTGGCCCACAATCCGATGTCCAATCTGAAGCTCGCTTCCGGCTTCGCGCGGGTGCCGGAAATGCTGGCGGCGGGCATCAATCTGACGCTGGGCACCGATGGCGCGCTCTCCGGCAACGACCTCGACATGTGGATGGCGCTGCGGCTTGCGGCGACCATCCACAAGGCCAATAGCGGCGACCCGACGGCGGTATCGACCCGGCAGGCGATCGACATGCTGACCCGCAATGGCGCCAGGGCGCTGGGTGTCGGCGACCGGATCGGCTCGCTCGAAGTCGGCAAGCTCGCCGACATGATCCTGCTCGACGTGCGCCGCCCGCACGCCGTGCCGATGTTCGATCCCCTGACGCATCTGGTCTATTCGACGGCCAAGTCCGATGTGCGCCACGTGTTCCTCGCCGGCGAGCAGGTGGTGCGCGACGGGGCGCTGACACGGCTCGACATTGCGGCCACACTGGCGGAAGCGGCGGCGCTGGTGCCCGCCATTCGCGCCAGCATTGCCTAGAGGAAGTTCCGATGCTCGAACGTCAGCTTACCCGGCTCAACGCCGCCCGCGCCTCGATCGCCGACCGCATGGGCGCGCCGTGCGAAACCGCCATCGTGCTCGGCACCGGGCTGGGCCAGCTCGCCGACGCCGTTAGCGATCCGGTGTTCATCCCCTATGCCGAGATCGCCGGCTTTCCCGTGTCGAGCGCCCCGAGCCACAAGGGGCGGCTGGTCATCGGCGACCTGTTCGGCCGCCGCACCGTGATGATGCAGGGCCGCGTGCACCTCTACGAGGGCTGGAGCGCCCGCGACATCGCGCTGGCGATCTATCTGCTCAAGGCGTTCGGCCCCAAGCGCCTTGTCATCACCAACGCGGCCGGCGGGCTCAATCCAGCCTTCGAGGCGGGCTCGGTGATGCTGATCGACGACCACGTCAACCTCACCGGGCAAAGCCCGCTGATCGGGCCGAACGACGACGAAATCGGCCTGCGCTTTCCCGACATGACCCGCGCCTACGATCCGGCGCTGCGTGAACAGGCCGTGGCAGCGGCGGCAGCGGCCGGCGTGAAGCTCAACCGCGGCATCTATCTCGGGCTCACCGGGCCGGCGCTCGAGACCTCGGCCGAGCGGCGCTACTTCCGTACCACCGGCGCTGATGCGCTCGGCATGTCGACGGTAATCGAAACCATCGCGGCGGTGCATGCGGGCCTGCCGGTGCTCGGCTTTTCGGCCATCACCAACCCGGCGACCGGCGCCCCGGGCGAGGCCCCCGACACCATCGAGGGGGTCATCGCCAACGCCGAGATCTCGGGCCGCAAGATCGAAGCCATCCTGACCAAACTGCTGCCAAGCCTCTGACCATGGGTAGCGCGCGCTTCGATTTTTCCGGCGAAGTGGTGCTGGTCACCGGCGCCTCGGGCGGGCTCGGGCGGGGGATTGCCCGCGCCTTTGCCAAGGCCGGCGGCCGGGTCGCGGTGCATTATCATCAGGGCCGCGCGACGGCCGAAGCACTGGCGGCCGAAATCGGCGGCGTGGCGTTTTCCGCCGATCTGGGCCGAGAGGACGAGTGCACCGCTCTATGCAAGGAAGTGACCGAAGGGCTTGGGCCGGTTGGTGTTTTAGTCAACAATGCTGGCCTGCAACCGGTGGAGCCGCTGGTCGACATTACCGGCGCGGCCTTGCGCACCATGCTGGATGCCAATGTCGGCGGCCCGTTTGCGCTGCTCCGCGAGCTGGCGAAGGCCGGTCGCCCGGCCGCCGTGGTCAACATCGCCAGCATCGAAGCGCTGCAGCCCGCCGCCGGCCACAGCCACTACGCCGCCTCGAAAGCCGCCCTGCTCATGCTGACGCGGGCTGCGGCGCTGGAACTCGGTCCGCTCGGCATTCGCGTCAACGCCATCTCGCCGGGGCTGATCGGTCGCGACGGCATCGAAACGGGCTGGCCGGAGGGCGTGGCACGCTGGCGGGCGGCAGCGCCGCTCGGGCGCCTCGGCACTCCCGACGATGTCGCCGACGCGGCGCTGTTCCTGGCCTCGGATGCCGCCCGCTGGATCACCGGGGCCAATCTCGTCGTCGACGGCGGTGTTTCCAGCAATTCGACCTGGTAGGTCAGGCCTCGCGCACCGCCGCAGCAAGCCGGCGGCAGGCGCCGGGCAGGTCGTCGCGCTCGCGTAGCAGCGCCCCGCCCACCAGATAGATCACGTCATTGCCATAGGTGGCGCGCATTTCGGGCACGCGCGCCAGCGTCATGCCGCCGCCCGGCGCCGGCAGGATGGGCTTCAGGCCGCCGAACCCGGCGGTGCAGCCCTCGACGATCGCGAGGCAGTCGTCGCGCGAAAAGCCGAAGCGGCCGCCGAAATTCGGATAGACCACGGCATCGATCCCCATCAACCGTTGCAGCAGGCCGAAGAAGAAGCGGTAGGCAAAGCCGGTGGTCGCCGTGATGACATTGGCGCCACCAAAGGTGGGATGCGAGACAATGGGCAACATAAAGCCGGGGTCGGCGGCAAGTCCCCGGGCCACGTCGTAGCCCACCAGCGACGGCGCCAGCATGACGCCGCCGGCGCCCGCCTCTTGCGCCATGAAGGCCCGCTCCTGCATGGTCGCGGAGGGGCCCGAGATATTGGGCACATAGGCCGCAGCCAGCCCGGTTTCGGCATTAGCCGTCCCGACCGCGTCGACGCAGGCCCGCAACCGCTCGCGGAACGGCGAACTGGGCTGGTTGGCGAGCCCGTGGTCATCCTTGATCAGGTGCATGCCCCCGAGGGCGAACTGATGCGCCAGCGTCGCGAGCTCGCGCGTCGACAGACCCACCGGCTTGATGGCCGACATCAGCAGGGGGCCGCTCGCGACCCCCGTGCGCTGCCGCAGGCCCGCCGTGCCGAATTTCGGGCCCGGGCAGAGCGCGGCGAGGGCGGGCGTGAGGCTCATGCCCTCGATGCGGGTCTCGGTCTTGATCGAGGAATTGCCGAAGACGACGTTGAGCAACTGGACGAAGTCGCCGCCCACGTCATCGTCGCTATAGGAGATGTCGGCGAGAAAGCCGGAGCGCGGCCGCGGGCAGGGGCGCATGGCCTCCAGCCGCCCGAGGATTTCGTCGGCGACGTAGCCTGGGGGCACGATGTCGCGCGGGATCTCGACTGTCTGCTCGGCCGCCAGGTCGAGGGCGCGGGCATGAGCGTCCGCCTCGTCGGCGGCCCCGAGCCAGTAGGTGACGGTGAAGCGCGCCATCAGAGCGCTTCGGCCTTTTGCGCCGAATGCACGGTTTCCAGCCGGGCGCTGGCCAGTTCGCGGTCCTCGATGTCGAGGGAACGGCCGAGCAACTGGCCGATGGCCCCCACCAGCGCGCTCGCGTCGAGCCCGTATTTCTTCATCAGGTAAGGCTTTGACGCGCCGTGCGCGAAAGTGTCCTGCAGACCGAGCCGTCGCAGCTTGATCCCCAGCCCTTCCTCCGCGAGGATTTCGGCGACGAGCGACCCGAGGCCGCCGGTGACCACGTGGTTTTCCAGCGTGACGATGCCTCGCTTGCCGCGCGCGGCGCGCAGCAGCCCGTCCCGGTCGAAGGGCTTTAGCGTCGAGACATGGAGGTGGTGGACGCCCACGCCGCGCGCCTTGAGCGGGGCGGCGGCGCGCAGCGCTTCCTCGGTGCAGATGCCGGAGGTCAGCACCAGCACGTCATCGCCCTCCGACAGCGTGCGCAGCGTGTTGAAGGCGAACGGCGTCGAGAACAGCCGGGGCACCTCGCCGCGCAGAATGCGCACATACACCGGCCCGTCGACGGCGTCCGCCACTTCGAGCACGGTTTCGACTTCGGTTGCGTCGCCGGTTTCCAGCACTGTCATATTCGGAATCGTTCGCATCACCGCGATGTCCTCGATCGCCTGGTGGGTGATGCCGCCGGGCGTGGTGATGCCGGGCAAAAACCCCATCAGCCGCACCTTGCGGTTGGAATAGGCGATGGAGTTGATCAGCTGATCGTAGGGGCGCCGATAGAGGAACACCCCAAAAGTGTGGATGAATGGCCGAAACCCCTGCATGGCGAGGCCGCCTGCAAAGCTCAGCATGTTCTGTTCGGCCATGCCGAGCGACAGGAACTGCTCCGGATGGCGGTCGCGAAAGCCATCGACCTCGCAGGACGAGGTGAGGTCCGCGGAGAGGCACAGCACTTCAGGACGTGCCGCAGCAAATGCCTCGAAGGCCTTGGCATAAGGGCGATTTACCAGTTCGGCCATGCTTCAAATCCCTAGATGCTGGCGAGGTCGACGTGGAGTTCGGCGGCGAGCGCTCGCTTCATCTCTTCGCGCTCGTCGCTCGATTTGAAGCGCACATAGTGCAGCCGGGGCGAACGCCGCTCGAGGAAGGCCATGCCCTGGAAGGGCACGGTATTGGCCAGCACCACCAGCGGCTTGCCGGGCTCGTCGCTGCGCAACGCGTCGCGCAGGCCATCGAGGTCGTGCCCATTGACGGCGCGCACCGTGGCGCCGAACGCCGCGATCCGGCCGGGCAGGTCGCCGAGATCGAGCACGCTGGACATGGCGCCGTCGCATTGCTGGCGGTTGACGTCGACCACCACTCGCACATTGTCGATGCCGTGGTACGACATGGCGGCGAGGCACTCCCAGGTCTGGCCTTCCTGGAATTCGCCATCCGACATGAAGACAAAAACCTTGCCCGCCTCGCCCCGGCGCTTGCGGGCCCAGGCGATGCCGGAGGCCATGGAGAGGCCCTGCGCCAGCGAGCCGGTGGTGACTTCCATGCCGGGGCTGTGCTCGGCGCCGATCATTTCGACCGAGCTGCCGTCCTTGTTGAACAGGTCGAGCGCATCCTCGTCCATGCGGCCCATCTGGATCAGGGCCGAATAGATCACCAGCGCATAATGGGCCGGCGAGATGATGAAGCGGTCATATTCCGGGCTGGCGGGGCCGTGGTAGCCGGCGCCGGTGAAGGCGTCGGGATTGTGCGCCGAGGGCACGCCGCCGAAGGGCAGGGGCACGCTCGGCAGGGTCGGCTCGCCGAGATGGAGCACCTCGTTGTAGAGCAAAGCGAGGCTTTCGGCGGCCGAACAGGCCTGGCTGAGATAGCCGCCATTGTTCCGCATGGTGTGGAGGAACACGCGCCGGCGGATGCCTGCGGCGACCTCTTCGGTCGACTGCCGGTTGGGGATCGACATGGGCTACTTCCTCTCCGGAAACAATGCGGCAAGCCCGGCCTGAGACGCCGCAGCGATGCCGCGCTCGGTGATGAGGCCGGTGATGAGGCGGGCCGGCGTAACGTCGAAGGCCGGATTAGCCGCCGGGCTGCCCGCGGGCGCGATATGCACCCTGACGATCTCGCCGGCGTCATTGCGGCCCTGCACGAAGGTGACTTCCTCGGCGTGGCGTTCCTCGATGGGAATTTCCGCGACGCCGTCATGCACTGTCCAGTCGATGGTGGGCGAGGGCAGGGCGACGTAGAACGGCACGTTATTGTCCTTGGCGGCCAGCGCCTTGAGGTAGGTGCCGATCTTGTTGGCGACGTCGCCATTGGCGGTGGTCCGGTCGGTGCCGACAATCACCATGTCGACCATGCCATGCTGCATCAGATGGCCGCCGGCATTATCGACCACCAAAGTGTGGGGCACGCCGTGGCCGTTGAGTTCCCAGGCGGTGAGGTGCGCGCCCTGATTGCGCGGCCGGGTTTCGTCCACATAGACATGGACCGGAATGCCGGCCTCGGTGGCGAGATAGATCGGCGCCGTCGCGGTGCCGTAGTCGACAGTCGCCAGCCACCCGGCATTGCAGTGGGTGAGGATATTGACCGGCTCGCCCGGCGGCTTTCGGGCGGCGAGTTGCCGAATGATCTCAAGGCCGTGCTTGCCGATATTGCGGTTGAGCTCCACGTCCTCATCGGCAATCTCGCCGGCGCGCCGGTACGCGGCGGCGGCCCGCGCTGCCGGGGGCAGGGGGCGCAGCAGATCGCGCATGGCATCGAGCGCCCAGCGCAGATTGATCGCCGTCGGACGCGTGGCGTGCAGCGTCTCCCACACCGCATCGAGCGCTGCGTCCGAGGCGTCGACGGTCATGGCGATGGCGACGCCATAGGCGGCGGTGACGCCGATCAGCGGCGCGCCTCGCACCCACATCTCCCGGATCGCCGCGGCGACGTCGTCGACAGTCCGCAGGGTGACGATGCGGAACTCATGCGGCAGCCAGCGCTGGTCGATGATGTCGACCGAGCGGCCATCCGCATTGAGCCAGATGGTGTGATAGTGGCGGTCTCCGACCTTCACCGGCCGATCTCCGTGCGCATTCCGGGGCAATCTCGGATAAGAGGATGAACGCCACGACTGGCAAATGTCAACCAGCCTGACATTTGGCGAATGCAGTCTCAGCGCATCGCGGCGGCGATGTTGCCGCCATCCACCGTGGTCACGTCGGCGGTGGTGCGTTCGGCCAGCGCCTGATGCACGAAAGCCTGCGCCACGTCCTCGGCGGTAACTTCCTGCCCCAGCAGGTTACCGGCCATGTAAGCCTCGACCGACACGCCGCGCGAGCTCGAGCGGGCGGCGATTATCGCCTCGTCCAGCAGCCCGGAGCGGATGCGGTCGGCATTGACTGCATTGACGCGGATGCCGTCCTTGCCATGCTCCAGCGCATATTGGCGCGACAGGAACAGCGTCGCCGCCTTGGGCAGGCCGTAGGCGCCGAAATTGGCCCCCGGATTGACCGCCTGCTTGCTGGCATTGAACAGCAGCACGCCGCCCGTGCGCTGCTGGCGCATGATCCGGACCGCCTGCTGCGCCACCCGCTGGTGGGCAAAGAAATTGAGCTCGAAGCTCTGGTGCAGAATTGCTTCGTCGAGCGTCGCGATTGGGCCCTGCCAGGCCGCGCCGGCGTTGGAAACCACGATATCGACCCCGCCAAAGGTCGCGACCACCCGATCGAAGGCCGCCCGCACCGAATCGGTATCGGTCACGTCGCAGGGCAGGGCGATCGCGCCGTTGCCCGCTGCGGCGGCCGCAGTCTCAGCCTTGGCCACATCGAGATCGAGCAGGGCGACATGCGCGCCCTGCTGGGCGAAGGCCTTGGCGGTTGCCGCCCCGATCGCGCCGCCGGCGCCGGTGACTACGGCCACCTGGCCGGTGAGCGGCTTTGGCTTGGCGCCAGCCAGCTTGGCCTGCTCCAGCGACCAGTATTCGAGATCGAAGAGATCTGGCCGGCTGACCGGCTCGAACCGCCCAACCGATTCGGCATCGCGCGCCGCCTCGATCCACATCTCGCCGAGATCGGCGGCGATCCGGGCGTCTTTCAGGCTGCGGCCGTGGCCGAACAGCCCCACCCCCGGGACCAAGGTCAGCCTTGGCATCGGGTCGAGCATCGTCCGCCGAACGTCGTCGCGAGCGTCGTTTGTCCGAAAATACTCCGTATATTCAGCGGCATAGGCAGCAACCCGGTTGGCCACCGCATCGCGATAGGCCGCGAGGTCGCCGGCGGCGGGCGGAGGCAGCACCAGCGGCCCGGTCTTGATGCGGATCGACAGGTCGGGCGTCGAAACGCCACGCCGCGCCAGCTCCTTGACCTCACGCGCATTGACAAAATCGAGGATGGCCGCCGACGTGCGAAAATCGCTGATCATCCGGTCGTAGCGGCCACCGCCACGGGGCACCGCCACCGCGCCGCGCAGCAACGGGGCAAGCTCGAGCGGGCTGGCCAGCTCGGCCGGCAGGCTGGCCGGGGTGAGGGGGCGCCGGCCATTGCGCCGGACATATTCCTCAGCCAGCGTCACGTAGTGGATCATCCGGTCGTAGGCCTCCCGCGCCGTGGCACCGAAGGTGAAGATGCCGTGCTTGTCGAGAAACAGCCCCTCGACCTCGGGATCGAGGTCGAACACGTCGGCGCCGGCCTTGGCCAGGCCAAAGCCGGGCATGACATAGGGTACGAAGCCAAGCTTGCGGCCAAAGATCTCGGCGCTCATCGGCCGGCTGTCGCGCTGGTTGGCAACGGCGAGAATCGCCGTCGAGTGGGTGTGGTCGACGAATTTATGCGGCAGGAAGGCGTGGAGCAGGGCCTCGACGGATGGATTCGGGGCACCGGGATCGATGAGGTTGGCCCGCTGCAGGGCCACCATGTCCTCGTCCGACAGCCGGTCGAGGCGCCGCGCCTTGAGCAACGGCTGGAGTTTCACCGCGGGCAGCCCGGCGGGCTCGATACTGCCCATGTCCCAGCCGCTGCCCTTGACGCAGAGAACATCCCATTCGTCGCCAACAAGGTCCGTGACCCTGGTCTTCACCGAGGTATTGCCGCCACCATGCAGCACGAGAAGCGGCTCGCCGCCAAGGAGGCGCGTCGTATAGGTGCGCAGGGCCAGGTCGTGGCTGACGCCCTTCCTGGCATAAGTCTCCACGGCGGCTTCGGCTTCGGCGTCATTCCATAGATTGCGCATGGGTAAGTCCTGGGAGGGCAGGCGGGTGGGATCGGCCGCCGGAAGCTGTCAGGCCGCTTCTTCCTGCGTCCAGCGCGCCAGCAGACGACGCGCCATCGATGCCGTCACCACCAGATGCGACACCAGCCCGCCCCTGATGGCGGCGACCAGCGGCGCAAATTTTTCGGCCTCCTCGACCACCATCATCCGCTTTGGAATAGCCCGGATGGAGTCGAGATCGGCCGACATGCAGCGCCGATTATAGGAGCAGTCGAACAATTGTCCGTCGGCGTCGATAAGCCGCCCGGCGATCACGGCCGCGGCGCCGGCATCACCCAAAGCGGCAAGTTCGGCGGCCGACAGCGCGCCGCATTTGACCAGATGACTGTCCGCCTCGACACCACCGACCGAATAGAGCGCCAGGGTGCACGAGGCGATCGAGGCCAATTGCTCGCGAATGACCGGCTCCTGCATCAGTTCAGCGGCGAGCCGCTCCGAACTCAGCACCAGCGGCGCATAAAGGTTGATGCCCTCGGCGTTGAGTCGCCGGGCAATCTCGGTGGTGCATTGGTCGGGCCGGTAGTCGTAGGGCGCACCGAGATTGCCGCAGAGCTGCACTACGGTCACGCCTTCGAGGTCGGCGAACGGCATCACGTCGGCGATGTGATAGACCGTGCGGCCCCAGGCGACGCCAACCCGATCACCGGGCCGGATCAGCTCGATGAGGACTGCCGCGGCGACGGTGGGCATTTCCGTGTCGGCAGAAATGGCGGCGCGATCCTCGGGGACGATCCAGACGGCGTCGAGCCCGAGCGCATCCTCGACCTCGCGTGCCAGCACGTCATCGGTGAACAGCCGGCTCGAGGTCGATAGCGTCACGATGCCGGTGTCGCGCGCCTTGCGCAGGTACATGGCGACCGAGGCGCGCGAGATATTGAGCTGGCGCGCTACGTCGTCCTGGCGGAGACCGTGGGTGTAGTAGAGCCAGGCGGCCTTGTGGATAATCTGTTCCGCGGGCCGCAGGACCACCGGCTTATCTCCGAAGCGAAGGGCAGGCTGACATTAGTCATAGGGCCTGAAATGAGTCAAATGTCGCTCGCAACCCTCGTTTGACAGCTGGGAAGAGTGGACCGCCAGGTTTAGCGAGCTCGATCTATCCGGCCAGTTTGACACTCTCGCTGGCAGCCTAATATGGCACTGCGCAGAATCGGATTGGACAAGCATGTCGGCACCGGGATGGGAAGCACTTGGGCTCTGGGGCAAAGACGCCGCTCGCGTTGAGCGGCTCACTGGCGGAGTTGCCAACGACGTGTGGAGCGTGCGCATCCGCGGGAAGCTTGCGGTGGGTCGTCTCGGTACCCGGAGCGACGCTGATCTCGCCTGGGAGGCCGGCCTCCTCCAACACCTCGACAGTAAGGGGCTGACCGTCCCAGTGCCGATCCCGACGACGGACGGCCGGCTGTTCGCGGACGGCCTGATGGTGATGACGTACATGGAGGGTGGACCGCCCGAGACGAAGGCCGACTGGCGTCGCGTTGCCGACACACTCCGCGGCCTGCATCGGCTGACGGAGGGCTGGCCGCAGCGCCCAGGCTGGCGATCGTCGACCGACCTCTTGCATGCCAATACCGGGACGAAAATCGACCTCACCGCCATGCCACCCGAGGGCGTTGCTCGATGCCGAGCAGCCTGGGCGCGGCTCATCGGACGCCGGACATGCGTTGTCCACGGCGACCCCAACAACCCTGGCAATGTTCGCATGACCGCGAACCGGGTCGCACTGATCGATTGGGACGAGTCGCACGTCGACGTTCCCGACCTCGACCTGGTGCTGCCCCACAACGCCGCCGGTCTCGACGGCGACGCCTACGACATCGCTGCACAAGCGTCGGCCGCATGGGAAGCCGCCGTCTGCTGGAACGACGAGTACTCAATCAAGCGGCTTGCCGAAGTTCGAACGGTCTGAGCGAGGGCAGTCCCAAATTCCACGACGGCCGAACAACGCCAGATTGGCATCCATTCGCGAAAGGGGCGGACCTCGCAACGCCAAATCGGACCTCGACCAAACGACGGACTGAACCTGGCGAACAATGCAAGCCGCGTCCCCAGGCATCGCCATCCGTCATTCGCATAATATATATTATGGAACTTTCTAACGCGACGAAGTGAGGCTCGCCTGAAAGCCCATCACCGGCGGACGCTCAATGGTGCGGTTCTGAGATGATCTGGAACGAGTCCACGGTGTACGCGGCATCGAGCGTGGCCAGAAGATCGGCGGGCGGGCCGACACCCGCGTCTGGACGCTTCCAGGTGATCTCGAACCACGTCGTTGAGCCGGGTACCTGCGACCGCAGCACTCGCCTTCGGAACTGCGCGTGGTAGCCGAGCGGCCGGAGCGTCTTGTCGAGCTCCGGCACGGCGCTGCCGGAGGTCTGGGAGATAACGAGGATGGCGCGGTGCTGGCGCCGGATGAGGGCATCGAGCCAGGCCAGTGGCCAAAGCGTCAGGCCGCTCAGCACCGTGGCCGCGACGCCGAGCCCGAGCTGGCCGCCGCCGAAGCAGAGGCCGATCACCGTCACCATCCACATCGTTGCCGCGGTGGTAACGCCGGTGACGAGATCGCCACGCTTGAGGATGGTACCGCCACCGATGAAGCCGACCCCGGTCAGGATGCCGAGCGGCAGGCGCATCACATCCATGACGCTGAACGAGTCACTGGCTTTTCCGACGACGGGCAACAGCAGGTTCATCTGCACCATGGCGACCGCCGCCGCGAGGCCGACAAGCATGGTAGTTCGCAGGCCGGCCGCGTGGCCGCGCGCTTCACGATCGAAGCCGATGACGGCCGAGGCGATCACCGTGAGCACCAGCCGCACCGCAACATCCTGCCACGTCAACTCGAGCGGCATCGAATCTACCTCCCTGTGGCCCCAGCGACCGAGAGCCCTGAACGGTTCGATGGTGCGGCCGGATGCCGCCGCGGTCAATCGATCGTCAGCCGTTCCAACTCACCCGTCCACCCTGCCCCAGAGCTCCGAGGCTTGTGCGCCGGGTCGTCGGATCAGCGGTTGAGGATCTTGCCGCTCCGGACGTCGATCTGCATGCCGTCGAACGCCGGCGCGACGCTGGCAGGCGTCTGGGCATCAACGGCGGCGTAGTCCATGTCGACGTGGAGGTTGGTCAGCACCGCCTGGCGCGGTTTGAGATCGGCGATCAGCGCCAGCGATTCCGGCAGGCTCAGATGGCTCGGATGCGGCAATGGCCGGAGCGCGTCGATGACCCAGAGGTCAAGGCCCGATACGGCCTTGCGCGACTCCGCGGGAATGCCGCTGAGATCGCACGAATAGGCAAACCCGCCCGTGCGGTAGCCGAGCGACTGGATATTGCCGTGCTCCTGGGCAAACGCCTCGATCGGGATACTGCCGCCCGGGCCGTCGATGACGAGGCGCTGGCCGGCCTTGATCACGTGCGCATCGAGGATGGGCGGATAGTCGCTGCCCGGCGGCGAGGTGAAGCAATAGCCGAATGCCTCGCGAATGCGCTCGCCGGCCTCGCGGGCGAAATAGACCTCGACACGTCGGCGGTTGTTGAGCGCCAGCACGCGTAGATCGTCGATGCCATGCGTGTGGTCGGCGTGCTCGTGGGTGTAAAATACCGCCTCGACGCGGTCGACCCGGGCGTCGAGCAATTGCTCGCGCAGGTCGCACCCGGTGTCGATGACGATACGGGTGGCCTCCGGGCTGCCGGGGGTGCGCCCTTCGAGGAGCAGCGCACAGCGGCGCCGGCGGTTGCGCGGGTTGGCCGGATCGCAACTGCCCCAGATATTGCCGATGCGCGGCACGCCCCCGGACGATCCGCAGCCGAGGATGGTCGCCGTGATCTGCTGCGCTTCGGCCATCAGCCGGCAAGCCCGGTCTTGTCGAACAGCTCGGCAAAATTGGCAGTGGTCTGCGTCGCGAGTTCCTCGAAGCTGATGCCGCGCACTTCGGCAAGCTTTTCGGCCGTGAAGCGCACGAAACCCGGTTCGTTCGATTGGCCGCGATTGGGGACCGGGGCGAGGTAGGGGGAGTCGGTCTCGACCAGGATACGATCGGCCGGCGCAAAGGCGGCGATTTCGCGAATTTCCTCGGCGTTGCGGAAGGTCAGGATGCCCGAAAACGACAAATAGCCGCCCAGCGCCAGGCCGCGGCGCGCCAGCGCCGCCCCGGAAGAAAAGCAGTGCAGCACAAAGGGAAACGTCCCCTGCCTCGATTCCTGCTCGAGGATATCGCCGATGTCGCTATCGGCCTCGCGGGCGTGGATCACCAGGGGCAACTGGGTCAGCCGCGCCGCCGCGATATGACGGCGAAAGCCCTCGGCCTGCGCGCCCCGCGGTGAGCTGTCATAGTGGTAGTCGAGCCCCGCTTCGCCGACCGCCACGCATTTGGGATGGGCGGCAAGGCGGACGAGGTCGTCGACAGAGATGTCGAGTTCCTCATGAGCATTGTGCGGATGAGTGCCGACTGAGCACCAGATATTGTCGTGCGCTTCGGCGATGGCCGTCAGCCGGTCGAATTCACGCACTCGAGTCGAGATCGTCACCATGCCGCCGACGCCGGCCGCCGCAGCGCGCGCCAGCACCCCATCGAGTTCTTCCGCGAGGACGTCGAAGTCGAGATGGCAATGGCTGTCGATCAGCATGATACCAGCTTCAGCCGCGCGGCTTGAGCACCTGGGCCGACAAGGGACGAGGGGAAGGCCTTGGCGCGATGGAAGTCGAGCACACCCTTACTCCGGCTTGATCCGCTCAAAACGCTTGAACACCGGCTCCGGGGTCGGCAGCAGGGTGCCGGGGGTAAGCTTGCCGCTGTCATCGGCAAAACTCAGCCGGCGCTGCTCGCGGGCGACACCGAGGAAATCCAGCATCCGCCCGGCGGATTCGGGCACGAAGGCAAGCGCCGGGATGGCGAGGCGGCGGATGATTTCGGCGGTGACGTAAAGCACCGTTTCCATGCGCTTGAAGTCAGTTTTCTTCAGCGCCCAGGGCTCCTGCGCCGCAAAGTAGCGGTTCGCCTCCCCAACCACCTCCCAGATGGCGCCCACGGCTTCGTGCAGCAATTGGACGTCCATGGCCGCGACAGCCGCCGCGATGGCCGCGTCCGCCGAGGCGAGCAGGGCCTCGTCATCCTTGTTGAGCAGGCCGGGCACCGGCACCCTGCCCTCGCAGTTCTTGTTGATCATGGTCAGCGAGCGCTGCGCCAGATTGCCAAAATCATTGGCGAGGTCGGCGTTGGCGCGGTTGACGATCTTGTCGCGCGAATAATCGCCGTCATTGCCGAACGACACTTCGCGCAGAAAGAAGAACCGCACCGGATCGACGCCGAACTCCTCGGTCAGCACGAACGGATCAATGACGTTCCCTACCGATTTGCCCATCTTCTTGCCGTCGACGGTGAGAAAACCGTGCGCGAACACCCGGTGCTGCACCTCGATGCCGGCACTCATCAGGAAAGCCGGCCAGTAGACGGTGTGAAAGCGGATGATGTCCTTGCCGATGACGTGCAAATCCGCCGGCCAGTAGCGTTTGAACTTTTCGCTTTCGACGTCCGGGTAGCCGACGCCGGTGATGTAGTTGGTGAGCGCATCGACCCACACATACATGACGTGGCCGGGCGCATCCGGCACCGGAATGCCCCAGTCGAAAGTGGTGCGCGAGACCGAGAGATCCTGCAGCCCGCCGCTGACGAAGGAGACGATCTCATTGCGGCGCTCGCGCGGCGCGATGAACTCCGGATGTGCGTCGTAATACGCCAGCAACCGCTCCTGATAGGCCGAGAGGCGGAAAAAGTAGCTCGGCTCCTCGACCCACGTCGCTTCGGCGCCGGAAGGAGCGAACTTCTTGCCGCCCTCCCCGTCGGTCAACTCGGAGGCGTCGAAATAGGCTTCGTCGCGCACCGAATACCAGCCCTTATAGGTGGACTGGTAGATGTCGCCATTGGCCAGCATCCTGCGCCAGATGTCCTGCACCGCTGCGCGGTGGCGCGGCTCGGTGGTGCGGATGAAGTCGTCGTTGGATATGTTGAGGACGCCGGCCAGTTCCTTGAAGCGGGCGGCGTTGCGATCGGCCAGCTCGCGAACCGGCAGGCCCTGTGCCTGTGCCGTCTGCACCATCTTGATGCCGTGCTCGTCGGTGCCGGTCAGGAAGTAGACGTCCCGCCCTTCGAGCCGCTTCCAGCGCGCAATGGCGTCGGTGGCGATCATCTCATAGGCGTGCCCGATGTGCGGCTCGCCATTGGGATAAGCGATCGCGGTGGTGACATAGAAGGCGTTGCGGGTCATGTGGGCTCGGTAATGGACGCGTTTTGCCGGGCGTGGCCCCGGATGGCGTCTAATACGCCGACCAAGGTCTGCCGCGCGTCGAGATTGAGATCGTCGGCGTCGGCGAACAGGGCATGTGCCTTGTCCCATAGCTCGTTGGCGGAGGCAAGGCGCCTGCGCGCCGCCGGCCCGGCCAATGCGGCCTCCCGCGCTTCGTCGGCTACCCAACCGACGATCATGTCGCGGGCAAAACCGGTCTCGGCGCCACCGGCCTCCGCGAGCAGGGCATCGACGATGGCGAGATGGCGTGCCGCCGGGCCCGATGCCGGCGACCGCAGCCAGGCGCGCAGCGCCGTCAGCGCCCCTTCGGCGCCAAGGGCCAGTGCCTCGAAGCCGCGCCGGGGGCGACCTTCGGCAAGCCCCACGGCGTGCGCCAGATGCCCTGCCGCATCCGGGCGCTGCCTTGCCAGCACTTCACCTACCTCGTCATCGGCCAGCGGCCGCAACGGCACGTCGAGGCAGCGCGAGCGGATCGTCGGCAGCAGCAGGCCGGGACGGTGCGAGACCAGCAGGAACAGCGTCTCGGCCGGCGGCTCCTCGAGGGTTTTCAGCAGGGCGTTGGCGGCGCTCGGATTGCAGTCGTCGATGGAGTCGACGATTGCCACGCGATGCCCGGCACGGCCGCGCGTCATGCGGATGGCCGCGCGCATGTCGCGCACCTCGTCGACCCGGATGACGGTATAGAACCCCCTGCCCTCCTTGGGCTGGCGGCGCAGCAGATAGAGATTCGGGTGGGAACCGGCTGCCACCTGCTCATCGACGCGCCCTGCCGTTTCGTCCCCGGTACCGACGAGAATCTGCCGGGCAAGCGCAAACGCCAGCGTGGCCTTGCCAATGCCGCGCGGCCCGCTCAGCAGGATGGCGCCTGGGAGGCGCTCGGCGGCGATGATGCTGGCCAGCCGGGCGCGGGCGGTCGCGTGTCCGACGACGGGCGACAGGTTCTGCTCGGGCAGCGCGACTGCCTCGAGCTGGTCCGCCTCACGTTGTGGCGCCGCCTCGATCACAATGCCGCGCCGGCGGTCAACTCAGGGAAACGACCCGTGATGGTGGCCCAGATGACATCCTCGAGGTCGTCCTCGCCACGGTCGGCGTCGATCACCACGCAGCGCTCGGGATTTTTCTGCGCAATATCGAGGAAAGCCTCGCGCAGGCGGCGGTGCCAGTCGAGATCTTCCTTCTCGAACCGGTCGGCGGTGCCACCCTCTTCCAGCGCCCGCTGCGCGACACGCTCGAAGGCCGCTTCGGGGTCCATGTCCAGCATCAGCGTGAGGTCGGGCGAATGGCCGTCGAGCGCCAGCACTTCGAGGCCGCGGATCAGCTTGTCGTCGACGCCGCCGGTCAGTCCCTGGTAGGCGCGGGTTGAATCGTGGAAGCGGTCGCAGATCACCCATTTGCCGGCTCTCAGGCTGGGCGCAATGAGCTGGTCGACGTGATCGAGGCGCGCGGCGGCGAACAGCACGGCCTCGGCGCCGGGACCCCAGCTTTCCGAGCCGCCCTGGAGGATCAGCGAGCGGATGGCTTCGGCCTTCGGCGTTCCGCCGGGCTCGCGCGTCCGCACTGCGGTAACCGAGGTCCGCGACAGGGCATCCACCAGCCGCTTGACCTGCGTCGACTTGCCCACCCCTTCGCCACCCTCGAAGGTGATGAAACGGGCGGCCGGCGCCACGACACCCTGGCCTGTGGGCAACGCGTCCAGCGCTACAACCAGCCGAGGGCGAGCTGTTTCAGCGCCGCCATCGCCTTGTTCACGAGCCCCCCGTCGCCAACCGTCTCGGCGGCAAACAGCGGCACCGTCTGGATTACCTGGCCACCACAGCTCACCTGCAATTGCGCCACCTGCGCTCCCTGCTCGACCGGCGGCCGAAGGGGCCCGGTATAGGTGATGGCGGCTTGCGGGCAGTTGTCCTTGCCCTTGGGAATGAAGAACTGGATGTCCCCCTGCCCGACGAGGCCGACACTCGATTTGGCGCCGCCGTAGACGTTGGCGTAGCCGACAATCTTGCCCTTCGCGAATGCCGAGACCTGCTCGAAGCTGCGCGTGCCCCAGACCAGCAGTTTGCGGCCCTCTTCTGCGCGGTCGCGCATGGTGGTGAGGCCGTGCACCACCCCGATCAGCCGACGACCGCCATCGGTGGTCGACATCACCATCCCGTAGCCGGCTTCCTCGCTGTGGCCGGTCTTCAACCCGTCAACGCCGATGCCCATCTCAAGCAGCGAATTGCGGTTCGGCTGCTTGATCTTGTTCCAGGTGAACTCCTTCTCGGAGAAGATGTGGTAGTACTCCGGATAGTTCTTGATCAGATAGCGGGCGAGCACCGCCAGATCGTGCACCGTGGTGTGCATAGCCGGGTCCGGCAGGCCGCTGGCGTTGGTCCAGTGCGACTCGGTGAGCCCGATCTGCCGCGACATCTGGTTTTCCATGTTCGCAAAGGTGCTCTCCGAGCCGGCGATCCCCTCCGCAAGGGCAATCGCCGCGTCGTTGCCCGACTGCACGATGACCCCATAGAGCAGGTCCTGCACCGGCACCTTGGAATTGAGCTTGGCGAACATGGTCGAGCTGCCCGAGGCAGCGCCGCCATCGCGCCAGGCATGCTCGGAGATGAAGAATTGGTCGTCGAGATGGATGCGGCCGGTCTTGAGCTGGTCGAACACCACTGCGAGCGTCATCAGCTTGGCCATGCTGGCCGGCTCGACCGGTTCGTCGGCGGCCTTCTGGTAGATCACCGCCCCCGATTCGTAGTCCATCAGGATGGCGTAAGGGGCCTTGGTCTCAAAATCTGCGGTCGACGTGAGGGCGCTGGCGGCGACGGCCAGTCCCGGCAGGAGCAGCAGCCACGCGGCTACCATCCCCACTACCCGTCGTGCAAAACTCCACCTTGCTGCCATTGTTCCGTTCAACCGCGGGTCGGCCGTCTCAATTCCGGCGACGATCCGCAGTCTAATACAGAACGACGTCCTTGAGGCCAAGCTTGTGCACCAGATCAAGCACATCGCTGCGAGCGACGCCGGGTTTGAGATGGGTCAGCGTCAACTGCGTTGCTGCCGCACCGTCGTCGGCGGTAACTGCGTCCTCGTCCACCGCGCCGAGCATGGCGAACTGCATCGCGGTTGCGCGCGCCACCCCCGGATTTTCGTAGACGCCAAGCACCAGCTTGATGGCGCGCTGGTCGTCGTCGGTTGCCTCGACCCACTCACGCAGATCCGGCACGCGCGACGCCATGGCATCGACCGCGGCATGCGCACTGTTGATGTTGGCGTCTTCGGTCCGCGCTTCGGCATAGGAGAGCGTGCTGACGGCCGCCAGCACCTGGCGCAGCTCCGGATTGCCTGAACTGCGGGCCAGCGGGTGCGGCGCGGCGAGGCTGCCGATGCGTGCGCGCGGGGCGGCCATCGGGCGAATATCAGCCGGCTCGACCGAAGCGAGCTGCGTCGTCTGGCCAAAGCCGTAGCTCGGGGTCTCCCCCTGGTTGAGGCTCGCCATGAGGTAGCGGGTGTCGTCGCCGTTCAGCGGCGCCGGTCCGACATACTGCACCCGCACCCGGGCAGTACCGTTATTGGCGTAGCCGAGGAGCGAGGCGGCCTTTTCCGACAGATCGACGACCCGGCCGGCCATATAGGGGCCGCGATCATTGAAGCGGACCAGCAGCGAGCGGCCATTGTCGAGATTGGTGACTCGCCCATAGCTCGGCAGCGGCAGGTCGGGGCTGCCGCCAGTGATGGCATTGGCGGAGAAGATTTCGCCGTTCGCCGTCAGCCGGCCGTGAAAGTCCCAGCCGTACCAGGAGGCGACGCCCTTGACGTCATAGCCGACGGGGTCAGCCTTGGGTTTGTACCAGAGGCCGCGCACCTTGTAGGGATCGCCGACGACGCGAATGCCCCCACCATGCGGCGGGTTCGGATTGCTGGTAACCCGCTTCGAGACCGCCACGCCAAATTCGCGGCTGGTGAAAGCCTTGCGGCCGTGGCCTGGATGGGTGGCGCAAGCGGCAAGCAGCGGCCCCAGGATCGTTGCCAGCGCCACGAAGCGCCCGGCAGTCTGCCAGCCCTCAAACCGGTCGGTCAGTATCATCGAGTTCGTACCCATGGCCCAGGCGGGGATCATAGCGGATCGGGGTCCCGCTGGCGCCATTGGGCTGCCAATGTGGTTGCGGTCCGGTTAATTTCGTTAAAATTGTCCGTGGGTTGGCGCGGCAAGCAGGCGAGACGCCGCAATCTTGCGTCATCCGAAATTGTTGGCATCAAGATGCTGGAAATCATATAAAGAAATCTTTATATCCCTCAGTCGACGCCCCGCCGCGCCGGGCGTGACTTGCGCCCCCGGGGCGTTGACGCGCATATGGAGACATCATGAGTTCCTCCTCGACTGCCTCCCCTGCCCTTCGCGACCGTGCCGAAATCCTTGCGGCGCTGACCGCCGCGCTGCGGCAGCGGGTGCTGGTGCTTGATGGCGCCATGGGCACCATGATCCAGGGGCTGAAGCTCGATGAGGACGGTTATCGCGGCGAGCGCTTCAAGGACTGGCCGCGCGACGTGCGCGGCAACAACGACCTGCTGAACCTCAGCCAGCCCGATGCGGTCCGCGACATCCACCTGCAATATTTCCTGGCCGGCGCCGACATCGTCGAGAGCAACACGTTCTCATCGACCGCTATCGTCATGGCCGACTACGGCATGGAGGAGCTGGCCTACGAGCTCAATGTCGAAGGGGTGAAGCTTGCCCGCGCGGCGGCCGAGCTGGCTGAGGCGCAGGACGGGCGCCGCCGGTTCGTTGCCGGCGCCTTAGGGCCGACGAACAAGACCGCCTCGATGTCGACCGACGTCAACAATCCGGGCTTTCGCGCCGTATCCTTCGACGACATCGCCAATACCTACGAGACGGCGATCAACGGACTGATCGATGGCGGTGCCGACCTGCTGCTGTTCGAGACGATCACCGACACGCTCAATACCAAGGCCGGTATCTTCGCGGCGCAGAAGGTATTCGCCCAGCGCGGCTTCGAGCTGCCGATCATGATCTCAGGCACCATCACCGACCTGTCCGGCCGCACCCTTTCGGGCCAGACGCCGACGGCGTTCTGGTATTCGCTGCGGCACGCCAACCCATTCACCGTCGGGCTCAACTGCGCGCTGGGCGCCAATGCCATGCGTGGCCACATCGCCGAGTTGTCGGCGGTCGCCGACACGTTCATCTGCTGCTACCCGAACGCCGGGCTGCCAAACGAATTCGGCGGCTATGACGAAACGCCGGAATTCATGGCGCGCCAGCTCGAGACCTTCCTGAGCGACGGGCTGGTCAACATCATCGGCGGCTGCTGCGGCACGACGCCCGAACACACCAAGGCCTTCGCCGCGCTGGCGGCAAAATTCCCGCCGCGCCAGGTGCCGAAAATCGCGCCGCTGCTGCGCCTTTCCGGGCTCGAACCGTTCACGCTCACCAAGGCGATCCCGTTCGTCAACATCGGCGAGCGCACCAATGTCACGGGCTCGGCCCGTTTCCGCAAGCTGATCAAGGCCGGCGACTACACCGGGGCGCTCGACGTCGCGCGCGACCAGGTGGCGAACGGCGCGCAGGTGATCGACATCAACGTCGACGAAGGCCTGCTCGACAGCCAGAAGGTGATGGTCGAGTTCCTCAACCTGCTCGCGGCCGAGCCCGACATCGCCCGCGTCCCCTTGATGATCGACAGCTCGAAATTCTCGGTCATCGAGGCCGGGCTGAAATGCATCCAGGGCAAGCCGCTGGTGAACTCGATCTCGATGAAGGAGGGCGTCGAAAAATTCCTCGAACAGGCCCGCATCGTCCGGAGCTACGGCGCCGCTGTGGTGGTGATGGCATTCGACGAGCAGGGCCAGGCCGATACCGTCGAGCGCAAGATCTCGATCTGCACGCGCGCCTACAAGCTGCTCACCGAGGAAGTCGGGTTCCCGCCGGAAGACATTGTTTTCGATCCGAATATCTTTGCCATCGCTACCGGCATCGAGGAACATTCGGGCTACGGCATTGCCTTCATCGAGGCGATCAAGGTCATCACCCAGACACTGCCGCACGTGCATATTTCGGGCGGCGTCTCGAACCTCAGCTTCTCGTTCCGCGGCAACGAGCCGGTGCGCGAGGCGATGCACGCGGTGTTCCTCTACTATGCCATCCAGGCTGGCATGGACATGGGCATCGTCAACGCCGGGCAACTGGCCGTCTACGAGTCGATCGACCGTGAATTGCGCGACGCCTGCGAGGACGTGATCTTCAACAAGCGCGCCGATGCCACCGACCGCTTGCTGGCTATCGCCGAGCGCTATCGCGGCGCGGCGGGCAAGGAAGGTGCCGTCAAGGACCTCGCCTGGCGCGAAAAATCGGTCGAGGAGCGGATTTCCTACGCTCTCGTCAACGGCATCACCGAGTTCATCGACGCGGACACGGAAGAAGCGCGCCTCAAGGCCGCACGCCCGCTGCACGTCATCGAGGGCCCGCTGATGGCGGGCATGAACGTCGTCGGCGACCTGTTCGGTTCGGGCAAGATGTTCCTGCCGCAGGTGGTGAAGTCGGCCCGCGTCATGAAGCAGGCCGTGGCGCTGCTGCTGCCCTACATGGAAGCCGAAAAGCTTGCCAATGGCGGCACCGGCCAGCGCGAGAGCGCCGGCAAGATCCTGATGGCGACCGTCAAGGGCGACGTGCACGACATCGGCAAGAACATCGTCGGCGTCGTGCTGGCCTGCAACAACTACGAGATTATCGACCTTGGCGTGATGGTGCCGGCGGCGAAAATTCTCGAGACGGCGCGCCGGGAGAAGGTCGACATTATCGGCTTGTCCGGCCTGATCACCCCCTCGCTCGACGAAATGGCACATGTCGCGGCGGAGATGGAGCGCGAGGGCTTCGACATCCCGCTGATGATCGGCGGCGCGACCACCAGCCGCGTGCATACGGCAGTGAAGATCAACCCGCGCTACACCAGCGGCCAGGTCGTGCACGTCAACGACGCCAGCCGCGCCGTCGGCGTGGTGGGCGCCCTGCTCTCCTCCAACTCGCGCGCCGCCTACAAGGATGAAATCCGCGCCGAATACCTCAAGGTGGCGGAAAACCACGCGCGCAGCGAGGCGGACAAGCAGCGTCTGCCCATCGCCGCGGCGCGCGCCAACCATTTTGTCATCGACTGGGCGAACTACACGCCGCCGAAGCCGAAATTCTTTGGCACGCGCGTCATCGACGATTTCGACCTCGAGGATATCGCCCGCTACATCGACTGGACGCCGTTCTTCCAGGCGTGGGAACTGCGGGGGCGCTTTCCGCAGATCCTCGATGATCCGAGGCAGGGCGAGACCGCCCGGTCACTGTTCCGCGACGCTCAGGCCATGCTCGAGAAAGTGCTGGCGGAAAAGTGGTTCAAGCCCAAGGCCGTCATCGGCTTCTGGCCGGCCAACGCGGTGGGCGACGACGTGCGCCTGTTCACCGACGAGCATCGCAACCAGGAGCTCGCCACCTTCTTCACCCTGCGCCAGCAACTGACCAAGCGCGAGGGCAAGGCCAGCATGGCGCTGGCGGACTATGTCGCGCCCCTCGATAGCGGCAAGCCCGACTATCTCGGCGCCTTCGTCGTCACCGCCGGGGGCGAGGAGGACGAGATCGCCCGCCGCTACGCCAAGGCGAACGACGACTTTTCCTCGATCATCGTCAAGGCCCTGGCGGACCGCTTCGCCGAATCGCTGGCCGAGATGATGCATGAGCGCGTGCGGCGCGAATATTGGGGCTATGCGCCCAACGAGCACTTCACCGCCGAAGAACTGGCGGCCGAGGCTTACAAGGGCATCCGCCCTGCCCCGGGCTATCCGGCACAACCCGACCACACCGAAAAGACCACGATCTTCAGCCTGCTCGATGCCAAGAAGCGGATCGGCGTCGAGCTCACCGAGAGCTATGCGATGTGGCCCGGCTCGTCCGTTTCCGGGATTTATTACAGCCACCCCGACGCGCATTATTTCGGCGTCGCCAAGGTGGAGCGTGACCAGATCGAGGATTACGCCCGCCGCAAGAATATGAGCGTTGCCGAAGTCGAGCGCTGGCTCGGGCAGATTCTCAACTATACGTCGGCCGGCCCCGAGCCGACCAGTGCCGCACCGGTCCCCCCCGTTGCCGCCACCGCCCAGCCGCAGGTTGGAAAGTGAACGCCCCGTTTGCCGCCGCCGGCCGCACCATCCCGGTGAGGGTGGTAACGGACGGGGCACTTTCGGTGCCCAAGGGCGCGCCTCTTGTGACCATCGAGGACGCGGCCGGCCACGATCATAGTGGCGGCGAATGCCTTGTCTGCAGCACGCGCGGCAATATCCGGGTGCTGCTGTTCGAACTGCTCGATCAGGCCCGCATCGGCGCCGTGCCGCTGCCGTCTGCCGTGGTGGTCGATGCACGCCATGCCGCCAATCCGCAAGCGATCGTCGATGCTCTGGTGCCGGGCAAGCTGCCGGCCTTCGGCCTCCGCGACCACACCGTGGCACGGAGCTTTCGGCTCATCGATTGATTTTCCTCCGGTCGATTATTGAAGAGACATCATGATCCGGACGCGCTTGCCTTACGCGACGCTTGCCAGCGGAGAGCGGCGAGTAGCCGTGACGATCCTTCAGCCCGAGAGCCAAGGGCAGGACTGGACATGATATGAGATCGACCGGCCCGAGGGTACGACGCGACATTTCGCGCGCGGTATCGATGCACCCCAGGCAGCAATCTTGCACAGAAGATGATCGGCGCCGAACTCCACCCCAGCGACTACCATACGCAGGGAAAGCTGCGCTGGGAGCCCCCGGGTGACGGCTATGGCTCCCCGTCCCCAACAATATCCGCCACTTGCTGGACGGCGAAGACAAGAAGTTCGAGGGCTAGGCAGCTGGCACTCCGCCAGCAACGGGCGAGCCCTACGGCGTCAAATCCTTCGGCGGCACCAGCCCGTTGATCAGCGACGCCGTCGTCACGGTGTTGGCCAAGAGGCAGGCGATGGTCATCGGCCCGACCCCGCCCGGCACCGGGGTGATGGCGCCGGCCACCTCGACGGCGCTGGCATAATCCACATCGCCGACCAGGCGCGTCTTGCCCTCGCCCTTCTCGGGCGCCGGGACGCGGTTGATGCCGACGTCGATCACCGTGGCGCCGGGCTTGATCCAGTCACCCTTGATCATCTTCTGCCGGCCGACGGCGGCGACGACGATATCGGCTTGTCGCACCACATCCGGGAGGTTGCGCGTGCGCGAATGCGCCAGCGTCACCGTGCAGTTTTCGCGCAACAGCAGCGCCGCCATCGGCTTGCCGACCAGATTGGAGCGCCCGATCACCACGGCGTTGAGGCCCGCCAGCTTCCCCAGCGTATCGCGCAGCAGCATCAGGCAGCCAAGCGGCGTGCAGGATACCGGGCCCGGCAGGCCGATCCACAGCCGCCCGACGCTCCCCGGTGTGAAGCAATCGACGTCCTTGTCGGGCGAAATCGTGTTGATCACCTTGTTGGGGT
>Ga0207657_10001610_pt1 | contig 24275 bp, 21 predicted proteins | sample KBSC33metaG_FD_184316 | JGI IMG/M metagenome (GOLD analysis project Ga0207657, IMG submission 184316) | Corn rhizosphere microbial communities from Kellogg Biological Station, Michigan, USA - KBS C3-3 metaG (SPAdes) (version 2) | ecosystem: Host-associated > Plants > Roots > Rhizosphere > Soil ... | reverse complement strand
GCGACGCCTGATCGATGAGGCCCGTGTCAAAGTTGCCGACGGGATAGGTCATCGCAGCCTGTCCGCGGGCGAACAGAGAGATCGCAGACGTGAAGTCGAGCGAGTTCGCACCGTTCGCGAGCAGGCCCGAGGTCTGGAGCTTCTTCACGTTTGCTGTGGCCTGCACGAAGCGCGGATCTGTCCACTTGACCGCACCCTGCTCCGCCTGGCGGATCGCGTTCTCGCTCTTGTCGGTGTACGCCACCTGCGCGAACCAGAGGTCACCTCCCGGCCAGCCGTCCTTCAGATTGACTGAGAGCGGCTGGTAGCCTGCTTTGCGGATCGGCTTCGCTAGAGCGAGAAGCTGCTGGAAGGTCTTCGGGACCTTGAGGTGCAGCTTTTGGAAGATCGCCTTGTTGTAGCCGATGGTCAGGGTGTTCACGTCGAGCGGCACGCCATAGACGTGGCCCTTGTAACGAAGGCTGTTCAGCGTCGGTGCGAAGAACTTGGGGAAGTCCTTCAGGTAGCTGTCCAGCGGCAGAAGGTCGCCCGCATTGATCACGTCGTGGTAGTCGCCGGTCCACGACATCTCCATGAGGTCGGGGACGTCTCCGCCGGCGGACGCGGTCTTGAACTTCGTGAAGTAACTGTTGAAGTCGAGGCTGTTGATGGTGGTCGAACCGCCACCCGCCCCCTTGTACCTGTCACCAGCCGCCTGGAAAATGTTGACGTAGTCGCTGTTCGGAGGCTGCCACGTCCAAATCGTTACGTTGCCACCAGCCTGCGTCTTCGTCCCAGCTGCGTTCGCGTGAGAGGCGAACGCGGCCACTGCGGCCACCGCCGTCACCAGGCAGAGCGCCGGGAGTACCTGGATCACCCGCGTACGCCGATGCGCCAACCGTCTCGTCATTCCAACTCCTCTCTAGGGAGCAGTGATTGGGGGCCCCGGACTTCCCGAGGAAGCGAATCTACTACCGAGGGGGTAAGTCTGTCAATAGGGTTTTCGCTCGTCGGCTGCGGCCGCGGACGCCACCGGAGGGACGGTGCGGCCGATGGCCTCTTGCGATTCGAGATCGAAGAAGTGCAGGCCTTCGAGGTCGACCGTCAGCTGCACGAGATCGCCTGCGCGGGGGTCTGCGCGCGGCCCGAACCGCGCGAGGATCGTCGTCGAGCGCGCAGTGACGCTGCGCGCGAGATCAGCCAGTGCGGCGGCGTCGACGTCGGCGGCCACCTCGCGCACCTCGTCGGTCGTCACGGGCGCCGCGTCAAGCTCGGCGTGCACGAGCACCTCAGGCCCGAGCTGCTCGGTCTGCACGACGCGCGCGGCGAGATGGGCGGCGCCCGACGCGCTCGGCTCCGTGAGGCTCTCCGGGCGGACGCCCACGACGACGCTGCGACCGTTGTAACCGCGCAGGTGGCCGGCCAGCTCGCCGCTCGTCCGGCTCAGCCGCAGCGTCTGCTCTCCGATCACGCACTCGATGCTGTCTGCCGTCGTCTGGATGGTTGCCTCGAACAAGTTCATTGGGGGGCTGCCGATGAAGCTCGCGACGAACAGGTTGCGCGGCGCGTTGTAGATCTCCCGCGGCGAGCCGACTTGCTGCAGCAGCCCCTTGCGCATCACGGCGACCGCTGTCCCCATCGTCATCGCCTCGACCTGGTCGTGCGTCACGTAAACGGTGGTTGTCCCGACCTCGCGCTGGATGCGAGCGATCTCGGCGCGCATCTGCACGCGCAGCTTCGCGTCCAAATTGGACAGCGGCTCGTCGAGGAGGAACACCTGCGGGTCGCGGACAATCGCGCGGCCCATCGCTACACGCTGCCGCTGACCGCCCGAGAGAGCGCCGGGCCGCTTCGTCAGGTAGTCGGTGAGCCCAAGGATGTCGGCGATCTCGGACACCTTCTTGTCGCGCTCCGAGCGCGGCACCTTGCGCATCTTCAGGCCGAACGCGATGTTCTCCGCGACGGTCATATTCGGGTAGAGCGCGTAGTTCTGGAACACCATCGCGACGTCGCGCCGCCGTGGCTCAAGCAAGTTGATGACTGAATCGCCGATCAGGATCTCGCCCCCGCTGATTGCCTCGAGGCCTGCGATCATCCGCAGGGCGGTCGTTTTGCCGCAGCCGGAAGGCCCCACGAGCACCATGAACTGACCATCTCCGATCTCGAGGTTCAGACAGTCGACCGCGAGCGTCCCGTCGGGATATCGCTTCGTCACATCGACGAACTTGACAGCAGACACAGAACCTCCTCGTCGAGCCTTCAGATGGTCTTGACCGACAGGAACCCGCCATCAACGCGCAGGCACGTGCCCGTCACGTAACTCGCGCGCTCCGACGCGAGGTAAACGGCTGCAGCCGCGACTTCCTCTGGTAGGCCCACGCGGCCCAGCGCGTTCGCGCCGTTCACGCGGCCCATGAAGTCCTCGCGCTGATCGGGGTTCATCGGCGCGAGATCGCGCTGCAGCATGGGTGTGTCGATCGTCCCGGGCGCGATCGCGTTCACCCGGATGTTGTCTCCGCCCAACTCGACCGCGAGCACCTGCGCCGCCGCAACTAGCCCGGCCTTTGCCGCGGCATATGTGACGCAGCCCGGCAGACCCTGGAATGCCTGAACGGACGAGACGAAGATGATGCTCCCTCCGCCCCGTGCTCGCAGCGGTTCGACGGACTCACGCGCACACAGCAGCGGTCCTTTCAGGTTCGTGTCGACGATCGCATGGAAGGTGGGGATCGGCATCTCGTCGAGCGGCGCGTAGATGCTGATGGCGGCGTTCGCGTGCATCACGTCCAGACCGCCGAAGCGTTCGACGGCCGCAGAGACGATCGCCTGCGCGCACTCGAGCGTCGAGGTGTCGCCCACGACCGCGGTCGCGCTGCCGCCTGCGGCGATGATCTCCTGCGTAGTTCCCTCGGCCGCGGCACCGTCGATGTCGTTGCAGACGACCGCCGCGCCCGCGTGCGCGAACGCCGACGCGGCGGCGCGGCCCAGCCCGGCGCCTGCACCGGTGACTGCGACGACCTTTCCTGCGAACTCGCCCTTCACGCGACGGCGAGTCTACTACCCTGGGAGTGGAAGGGTCAACTCACCCGCCCCGCTCGACGTCACGGCGCGAGCGGCAGGTGTTCGATGGCATGAAACATGAAGTCCGTCCGCCAACTGATCTCGTCGGGCGCCACGGCGAGCTCGAGCTGCGGGAAGCGCCTCAGCGTTCGCTCGAGCGCGATCGGGATCTCGATGCGCGCGAGCGGCGCACCGAGGCACACGTGGATGCCCTGGCCGAACGCCAGATGCGGATTCGGCGTGCGATCGAGAACGAGCTCGTCGGGTCGGTCGAAGACGCGTTCGTCGTGGTTCGCCGAGCCGAGGAGGATACGAACCGAGGATTCGGCCTCGATCCCGACGCCGCCGATCGCCACGGGGCGGGCCGCGCGCCGCTCGATGAACTGCAGGGGACTCTCGAACCGCAGCAGCTCTTCCACCGCCCGCACGCGTAACGCCTTCTCGTTGAGGAACCGCTGCCGGTCATCGGCCCGGCGAACGAGCTCGAAGAGACCCGCGGCGATCGTGCTCGTCGTCGTCTCGTGTCCGGCGAGCAGGAAGTGCACGATGTCGACGATCTCCGACCGCAACCGAATCGGGTCCAGGCTCCCGACGGGCGCCCGGCCCGCGACCAGGTCGCTGAGGATGTCGTCGCCCGGGTGCCGCTGCCGGTCCTCGAGCAGCTCCTGCAGCCACGTCGCCGACGCGTCCATGCTTTCCGCCGCCGGCATGCCGCCTTCGATCAGGTCGGCCGCGACCTTCCGGAACGTGTCACGCTCCGCGCTCGGGATACCAAGCAGCTCGAGGATCATCGTCGCGGGCAGCGGGAACGCGAGCACGTCGACCGCATCGAACACGTCGCCGCCGGGATCGACGTCCGCCAGCAGCTCGTCGACGACGCGCTCGACCACGCCGGGGAGGCCTTTCAGCCGCGGCTTGAACGAGCGCGTCCACAGCTCGCGGAAGGCATCGTAGGCGGGCGGATCGCTCCAGAAGAACCCGTCGAAGCCGGCGAAGGCGCGCCACAGCGCCGGCGCCACGCGATCGCGCCTGACGCGGCCTGCGCTGGAGAAGGAGTCGATGTCGTCGAGCACGGCGCGAGCGTCGCCGTACCGGCTGATCACCCAGCAGTCGAGCTGCCCGCTCCAGAGGACCGGCTGCTCGTCGCGCAGCCTGCGGTAGACGTCGTACGGATGCTGCGACGTCGCGGGCCGTACAAGCTCCTCGTCGAGCGCGGGCAGCGCTCGCGCGCCCTCAGGCATCGAGGATACGGCGCGCCGGCGGGGAGAGCCGGGCCGCCGTGTCGTCGTCAATCCGACCTGCCTGATCGTTCTGGCGCGGCTGATCCGCGCGGGAGAAGACCGAGAAGACACCGCGTCTCGGCTCCGTGCGCGAATTCAGCGTCCCCGAGTGCCACAGGTAGCCGTTGAAGACCGCGAGCGAGCCGGCCGGAGCCTCGATCAGCACTTGACCCGCGTACGACTCGAGCGGGTCAGACATCTCGTCCTCGGGCCGCCGCTGCCAGCGATGCGAGCCCGGCACAACGCGGGTGGCCCCGCTCGCCTCCGTCCAATCGTCGAGCATCCAGCATGAGTTGCAGGCGACGTAGCCGTCCTCGAAGTCGCCCCACCAGTCGACGTGCATGCGCTGATGGCCGGCGCCTGGACGCGCAGCCCGCGCCGTCATCGACGACAGACGGAAGTCGCCGAGGTAGTGGTTCATGCAGGCGAGAAGCACCGGATGTACCCAGAGAAGGTCGAAGGCCTCGCCCTTGTGGTTGACGTCGTCGACGCGCGCCGCGCCGGGGTCCCGCCCAGTGCCGGGCGCCCACGCGTCCTCTGCCTCCTCCAGAGCCGCGACGTGCGCGCGCAGCGACGCGACGGTCGCGGCGTCGAGCAGCGACGGGAAGAGGGCGTACCCGTCTTCGTCCAGGCGCGTCCGCGCAGTGGAATCAAGCGTCTCGCCCGTGACGCCCAGACCGGCGAGTGCCTCCTCGATCGTCATGACAGGTCTCCTCCCGCGGGCTTCATATCGACGCGGAGAGACTACTTGGGTAGTAGTTCTAGTTCAAGGTCCGCAGCAAGCGCCGGCGCGGGTCCACGCGGGCGTCCGCGAACGCGTAGACGGCGGCGGTGCGCCAGTCGCGGTCGGCCTCGACCCGCCTCGTCTCGCCTGGGACGAGGTCGAACCAGTTGTCGTCGAAACGGGCGTCGGCGTCGTCGGTTTCGATGTGCAGCCCGAACACGTAGGTTCGCGCCTGGAGCTTCAGCGCACTGCCGTCCCGCTCGACGGAGAGCACGGGCTCCGGCAGCGCGAGGCGGCCGAACTCGGAGTCGATCAGCGCGCCCCGCGCAACGCCGACTAACGAGCTGTCTCGCCACAGGCGGGCGTACGCGATCGTGCCCGCCGGTGCCTGCCGCGCTGCCGCCGGCATGGCAAGCGTCTCGATCACCGCGGCTGCGTTTGCCGCAACCTCGATCACCTGCGTGCGCGCGCCCACCCGGCTGGTTGCAAGGTCGACTGTGCCGACCTCCAGCGTGCATGAGCAGGTCTCCGGCAGGTCGTTCACGACGATCACATCGAAGGCGGTGCCCGCGCGCCGCAATGCGACCAACAGCGGCGCGAAGCTGCGCTTTAGCCCGTAGTACCCGGCGCGTGGCCGTGCGTGGTAGTCGAGCACTGACCAGCTCGTAGCGGTCGGCCAGCAGTCGAGGTAGCCCCACATAACGACGCCGCTTGTCGAGAACTTGCGCGACCGCCAGTGTGTCGTGGCGAACGCCAGCGCCTCTGCCTGGAGCAGCTGCCCGAGCGCGACTTGGTCCTCGACTGGGATCGCCTCACGCGTCCAGTGGCGGCTGATCGTCTCCTCGAGGTAGCCGTCTTCGAAGAGGTTGTCGTGGAAGCGCCACGCTTCAGAAACCGGATCGGGAGCGTCCGTCTGAAGCGCGCGCTGGATCGTCGGCAGGGCGCTCGGGCCGAGGAAGCCGAACTCGCTCACGAAGCTGCTCTCGTCGAGCGCGTAGTCCTCGAAGGCGGGACGGTCGGCCGCCGGTCGGAAGAATTGGTAGTCCCAGACGTGCCGGTCGCCGACCAGGTCCGAGTTTGGCGTTTCGCCGCCGTAGGGACTGCTCGGCCAGTAGGGCCGGCTCGGGTCGAGCGCGGCGCAGAGACGCGGCAGCAGCTCGTCGTAGATGACGACGCCGTGATGGACCACCCCGGCAACCTCGCCATTCACCCGCTCGTGATGCCACTGGTTCTCGTTGTTCCCGCACCAGACTGCGACCGAGGCGTGCTTCCGAAGGCGTTCGATCGCCTGCGTGGCCTCGACCTCGATCGTCTCCAGGAACGCAGGGGATTCGGGGTAGTAGCAACTCGCGAACATGAAGTCCTGCCATACCAGGATCCCGAGCTCGTCGCACAAGTCGTAGAAGAGCTCGCTCTCGTAGACGCCCCCGCCCCAGACGCGGATCATGTTGAAGTCCGCGTCGGCGGCGAGCTGGAGAACGTCGCGCAACTTCGCCTCGGCGACGACGCCGAACAGCGCCTCGGGCGGCTGCCAGCCAGCGCCCTTGCAGAAGATTGGCGTCTCGTTCACGCGGATCGTGAACGTCTCGCGGTCGCCGGATGCGATCCGCTCGATGTCAACGGTGCGAAAGCCGTGACGGAACGCAACGGCGTCGGAGCCCTCGTCGCTTGCGACCTCGGCGGTTACCTCGTACAGCGCAGGCTCGCCGTACGGCGCCGGCCACCAAAGCTCAGGCGCCTCGACCTGCACTTCAATCTCGATCGCGTTCTCGCCGGGGCTCAACGTCACACGCTCCGTCGCCGGGTATGTCTTGTTCGCGCGCGAGAAACGCACCATGACTTCTGCCTCGCCGGGCTCGGCGCCGAACCAGCTCACGTCGAGGCGGACGGCCACGCGGTGGAGCTCGCCCTCGATCGTTACGCCCGCAACGCTCGCGTCGCGGATCGCAAGCGCGTGGTAGCTACGCAGGAGCACGGGCCGCCAGATTCCCGCGGTCAGGAGGCGGGGCGCCCAGTCCCACTCCCAGACGTACTGCGGCTTGCGGATCCACATCCGGCCATTCCGCTCGTCCGGGAGGCCGATCCCGAGGTATTTCTCGATTGGCCTGCGCGCCGCCTCGCGGGTTCCGTCGTCGACGCGGACGACGAGGACGTTGGTTCCCATCGTGAGCACGTCGCTGACGTCGAACCGGTACCGAAGATGGGCGTTGTCCGTCCGGCCGAGGTGCCGGCCGTTGACCCACACGTCCGCGTACGCATCCAGGCCCTCGAACACGAGCTCTTGCACGCCACCTGGTGCTCTGGCGGACACGAATATCTTCCGATACCACCAGTCGCGTCCTTCGAGTTCGGCGTAGCTCCGCGCGTTGAGTCCGATCAGAGGGTCCGGCATGAGGCCAGCGCGCCATAGGTCGTGCTGCACGTGCCCCGGCACAGCCGCGGGGAGCTGAGCCTCGAAGCGACCGAGACGCCACGCTTCCGAGCTCGTGTCAGGGTTGGCGCCCATCAATTCCCACGTGCCACCGAGATCGTAGGTCGGGGCGGCGCCCGAAGGAACAAGCCGCGATTGGCTCATGCACACAACGCCTACAGCGCGAGCAGCGCGCTCAACCCGCCGTCCACTGCAACCGCTGCGCCCGTCATGGCGGCGCTTTGCTCGCTCAGTAGAAAGACGACGATCGAGGCGACGCTGTCCGGCGTTAGGACATGTCCGATCGGGTGACGCTGCCCCCAGGCGCGGAGGGCGGCATCCGGGTCATCCGGAAACCGACGCTCGGCCGATGCTCGCAACATCGCGGTGTCGACGGATCCAGGGAGGATGCAGTTCACGCGCACGCCGTCGCCGGCGTGGTCGACCGCAAGGGAGCGGCTTAGCGCGACGATCCCTCCCTTGGAGGCCGCGTAGGCGGGAATCGTTCGCGCTGTCGCGACGGCGTTGACCGAGGACACCGTGACGACCGCGCCGCCCCCACTGGTGGCGATGAGCGGGATCGCGTACTTGGCGGTCAGAAACGTCCCTTTCAGGTTCGTCCCGACAACGGCCTCCCAGTCCGCCTCGCTGACGTCCGGCGCGCGCCCGTGCCGTGCGATGCCCGCGCATGCAGCCACGGCGTGGAGGCCGCCGTACCGGTCTGCCGCAACCGCGACCGCATGTTCCACGTCGGCTGCTGCGGCGACATCGCACGTTGCGGCCACCGCGCGGCCGCCCGAGGCGGCGATCTCGGAGGCAACAACCTCAGCTCCCGCGCCGTCGAGGTCGGATACGACGACTGCGGCTCCCTCGCGGCCCAGCGCCCGAGCAGTCGCTGCGCCGATCCCGCTGGCACCTCCGGTCACGAGGGCGACCTTGTCCTGAAAGCGTCGACCTGCGATCATCCCGTGACGTTACTACCTCGGTAGGAAATAAAGCAACGGCGCTGACAGTCGATCTCGACGTCGAGATCCCGATGCGCGACCAGACCGTCCTCCGGGCGGACGTCTGGCGCCCCGGAGGGAACGGTCCGTTGCCCACGCTGCTCCAGCGTCTGCCCTACGACAAGAGAGCCGCCATGCCGTCCGCCGTCCTCCCGGCGTTGGAGCCGGCGCGCGCTGCCGCCGCCGGATTCGCAGTCGTGATCCAGGACACGCGGGGCCGGTTCGCGTCGGACGGGGTCTTCTCTCCCTTCGCGCAAGAAGGCCGCGACACGGCCGACACGCTTGCGTGGATCCGTAGGCAGAGCTTCTCGAATGGACGGATCGGGATGTACGGCGTCTCCTACGGCGGCGTCGGGCAATTGCTCGCGGCCGCGGCTCTCCCGTCGGCGCTCGGGGCGATCGCGCCGCAGATGACCGGGCCAGACCCGTACTCGTGGTTCTGGGAAGGCGGAGCCCTTCGCCTCGGCTTTGCCCTCTGGTGGTCTACCAGCGCGCTTGCCCGCGTCGAGGCGGCGAGGCGATGCTCGCGAGGGGTACAGGTCGCTCACCACGCAGAGCTGGACGCGGCGCTCCGGGACCCCTGGACGGCATTGCGGACGCTTCCGGTCACGGCGCACGCGGCGCTCGATGAACTCGTGCCCGAGTACCGGGAATGGGTGACCCACCCGGCCAGGGACGCATACTGGTCCCAGTACCCCGGGCTCGAGACGTTCGCCCACGGAGCGTGTCCCGCGTTGCACATAGGCGGTTGGCACGACCTCTTTCTCCGCGGCACGCTGCAGGCGTTCACCGCGCTGGGCGGACGCCTCATCGTAGGCCCCTGGGCCCACGCCGTGCCGCACGACGCCGTGGGCGAAGTCGAGTACGGCCCCGAGGCCGCACAGGCGGCAATCGCGCTCGGCAGCGAGCAGCTCAGGTGGTTCCAGCAGCACCTGAACGGCGTCGAACCGGTCGACGCGCCGCCGGTCCGACTCTTCGTCATGGGCGCCAACCGCTGGCGCGACGCCGGGTCCTGGCCGCCCGAACGCGTCCAGCCGACCGCCCTTCACCTCCGCGCTGACGGCCGGCTCTCAGTCGAGCCGCCTGGGCCGGAGGAAGGCAGCACGACCTTCACGTACGACCCGCACGATCCCGTTCCCACGAACGGCGGCGCGACGTTCTTACCCGGCCTCTACGTCGCGCTCCACGGCGGGCCGCGTGACGAGGCCGCAATCGCCGCACGGCGCGACGTGCTGACGTACACGTCCGAACCCTTCACTCGGCCGACCGAGATCACCGGCGACCTCACGGCCCACCTTTACGTCGCCACCGATGCGAAGGACACGGACTGGACGGTGAAAGTGGTCGTTCTGGACGCTCGCGGCGTTGCGCGAGGGTTGACGGACGGCATCGTCCGCGCGCGTTATCGCGACGGCGCCGGGAGTGCGCGTCCGCCTCGGATGTGGGAGCCCCACCTGGTCTCCATCGATGCGGGAGCGACCAGCCTCCTCCTGGCACCCGGCGAGAGGATCGGGCTGCAGGTCTCGAGCTCGAACTTCCCGAAATACGACCGGAACCCGAACCACGGGGGCGATCTCGCCACGGCGACCGAAGCGGACTTCGTAGTCGCCCACCAGACCGTCTTCCACGAACGCTCACGACCGTCGCGGATCGTGCTCCCGCTCGTGACGTAGTCCCAGCAGCGTCATTCCATCGGGGGCCTCCTGGAGGCTCGGGGTGTCGAAGCCACCCAGTCCAAGAAGGACACGAATGAAGCTGGGCAGTAACGCTCGTGCCGGTCTGCATGGTCGTCAGCTGATGGTCGAGCGGGTGCTTGAGCAGGGCAGGGCGCTCGGGCGCACACACCGCCTGCGCCGCCCTTCCCGGGTTCGCGGACCAACTCGAAACGGTCGTCACCAATACTGCTCGTCAGGGATCCAGGCGCCCGACCCCCGCCGGACCATCCCGGCTTTCAGCGTTCCGGCAGCCGTTCGCGCAACACCTCGTAAGGTGGACCCAGCCGGGCTCGAACCGGCGACCTTCTGCATGCCATGCAGATGCTCTCCCAACTGAGCTATGGGCCCTGGAGCCGGGACAGTGTAGCCCCGAACACGTGGTCGCGAGCCCAACCGGATCCCTGCGACCTGGCTGTTGTTGGAGCGCGCCAGCCGGAGGCGTACGTTGGTTCGTCGTCAACATAGACAACATGCTACTCGTGTGTCCGGGCGGACCGTTGCCCGCGCGGACGCTACGCCGAGGCTGCTTCGACCGTCTCGTGCGGGACGTCGTCCCACAGATCCTCGAGGCGGTAGAACTGTCGCGCTTCCGGCGTGAAGACGTGCAGCACGACGTCCGAGTAGTCGGCGACGATCCAGGTCGCTTCCTGCTGGCCGTCGACCGCGCGCGGCAGCAGGTCGTTCTCCTGCTTCAGGCGCCCGTGCACCTCGTCCCAGATCCCCTTCGCCTGACGCGGGTTGCCGCCGGTGCACACGACGAAGTAGTCGGTGTACGCGCAGACGGGCTGCATGTCGAGGATGACCACGTCCCGGGCGAGCTTTTCCTGGACGAGCGCCGCGATCCGGCGTGCCTGTTCGAGAGGGCTCAAGCCGTCCAAGTGTACCGCGCCTCACGGGACATAGAGGCCCTCGGAACGGACGAGCTCCGCGACCGCCGGAGGGACGTCGTCGGCGACGAAACGGCGCCGGAGCGCGCGCGAGGCGACGGGCGTCGGCTCGATCTCGAAGAAGCTGACCCGCTCCGGCTGCTCGAGCTCGGCGAGCACCCGATCGAGCTGCGCGCGCGGGAAGCCGGGTCGGGTCGCGACGGCGAGCCGGGTACGCCGCAGGATCTCGTTCGGCTCCTTCCACTCGAGGAAGCTGCAGAACTGGTCGGCGCCGACGAGGAACACGGGATCGACCCACTCGGGGTGGGCGCGCAGCGTGTCGACCGTCCGGGGATGCACGTCGAGCAGCACCTCGTCGTCAGGGAACGCCGCCCGGGCGAGGCGCAGCCGCACGGCCGCGGGCGTCTGCACGTGCTTGTGCGCCGGTTCGGCGGAGACGAGCACCACGAGGCGATCGAGCCCGAGCTCCTCCTTCGCGCGGCGTGCGAGCTCGACGTGACCGCGGTGCGGCGGGTCGAACGACCCGCCGTAGAGACCCACCATCAGGCGAGCTCGAATTCCTCGTCGCCGATCTCCACCGTCGCGCCCGCTTTGGCGCCCGCGGCACGCAGCACCCGCTCGAGCTCCGCCTCCGAGGGCGGCGTCCCGAGCACGCGGAATCCGCCTTCGGTGCGCAGCAGGCGCCAGCCGCGTGCTTTCGGCTGCGGCCGGTAGACGAGGTAGTCGGCGAGCTCGTCCGCGCTCCGCTCGTCGGGCGCCTGCTCGGGGACGAGCGAGAAGAGCCGCCGGCGGAAGTCGTCGACCCCCTCCCCGGTCGCGCAGGAGAGGCGGAACACCGCGATGATCCGCTCGTCCGCGATCGCGAACGCCGGGTCGGGATCGAGGTCGATCTTGTTCAGGACGACGATCTGCGGGCGTTCGTCGAGGCCGGCACCGTACGCCCCGAGCTCGGCGTCGATCGCACGCCACTGGTCGTCTGCGGGCTGCGACGCGTCGATCACGTGCACGAGGGTGCGCGCCCGCTCGAGATGCGCGAGGAACTCATGGCCCAGGCCGATCCCCTCGCTCGCGCCCTCGATCAGCCCGGGCACGTCGGCGACGACGAGCTGCCGGCCGTCGGACGACTCGACCGTCCCGAGCACCGGCTGCAACGTCGTGAACGGGTACGACGCGACCTTCGGCCTCGCGTTCGAGATGCGAGAGATGAGCGACGACTTGCCCGCGTTCGGGAGACCGACGAGCGCCGCATCCGCGAGCAGCTTGAGGTGCAGCTCGACGTCGCGCTCCTCACCGGGTGGGCCGACCTCCGAGAAGCGGGGAACCTGGCGGGTCGACGAGACGAAGCGCGCGTTGCCGCGACCGCCGTGGCCGCCGCGGGCGAGCACGACTCGGGCGCCCGGGTGCGCGAGGTCGGCGACCAGGTCGCCGTCGTCCGTGAACACCTGCGTCCCCACCGGCACCTGGAGGACCGTGTCGCCGCCGTCTGCTCCGTGGCGGCGGGAGCCGCCGCCGTTCTCGCCGCGCGCGGCCTTGATCCACCGGCGCCGCTGCAGCGACGAGAGGTCCCGCAGCGACGGCTCGGCCAGCAGCACGACGTCGCCGCCCGTTCCGCCGTCGCCCCCGTCGGGGCCGCCCTTGGGCACGAACTTCTCGCGGCGGAAGCTCAAGGCTCCGTCGCCGCCCTTGCCGGCCTGGACGTGAATCCGGGCCCGGTCGCTGAACACGGGCCTACTCCGTCGGCTCGACGACCGAGACGAAGCGGCGCTCGCCGCTCGTCCGGAACTCGACCGTGCCTTCGCGGACGGCGAAGATCGTGTCGTCGCGGCCGATCAGGGTGCCGGGGCCCGGGCGGAACCGTGTGCCGCGCTGCCGGACGATGATGTTGCCCGGGGCGGCCGCCTGGCCGTCGAACATCTTCACGCCCAGGTACTTGGGATTGGAGTCGCGGCCGTTCTTCGAGGAGCCGAGGCCCTTCTTGTGTGCCATAAGGCTAGTCTCCCTCCTTCGCCTTCAGCGCCGAGGCGAGCGCGGAGACCGCGCCCTTGCGCGCGGCGTGAGCCTGCTCGTACTCGAGCGCCGCCTCGAGCATCGGACGGTTCCACGACTTGGCGCCCTCGCTCACCTGGGCGACCGTCATCTCCTCGTAGCCGCTCGGCATGCCCTTGACGTGATCGTCGGCGGCCTCGGTCGCTGCCTGCTCTGCCGCCGGCGCGGGGGTCGCCGCGGCGGCGCTCTTCGGCGCCGCCTTCTGCGGCGGCGGCGCCTTCGTCGCGCCGCCGAGCGAGAACTCGACACGCGAGGTTGCCGCGCGGAAGCCGTTGTGGCGCTTGTAGCCCGTGCGCTTGCGGTACTTGCCGATCCGGATCTTCGGCCCACGCTCGTGCGAGAGCACCTTCGCAGTCACCGTCACGCCGTCGGCGCCGAGGAGCACGTCGGGGGCGAACGTCTTCCCCGCCTCGGTCTTCACCCGGTCCACGACGAGGTACTCGCCCTCGCGGACGCGGTACTGCTTGCCACCGAGACGGATGATTGCGTAGTCCATAAGCGTGGAAAATCGCGGGCGCCGGGCCCGCGAAGCGCCGGAATGATAGCGCCTACTCGGAGTTGCCGTCCAACCCCCACTCGCTCATCGGCGTGTAGCCCCAGTTCTCGTCGCCGTTCGGCGCCTGCTCCTCCGCCTGCTCGTCCTCCTCCGGCTCGAACGCCTGCGGCGGCTCGGCCTCCGCGGGTGCCGCGCTTGCCGCGACACCGGCGGCGGCCGCCGGCGTCTTGCGGCGGTTCTTGCCGCCGCGGGAGCCGCGACGGGTCTTCTTCTTCACCGGCGCGGGCGCATCGCCGTTCTCGGTCCCGAGCTCGCGGTCCGGGACGTGGATCACCGGGCCGGCCTGCGGCTCCTCGCGCTCGGCTTCCGGCTCGTCGACCGATTCCGGCTCGTCGCCGGCCTCGGCCGCCCCGCCCGTCACCGGCTCCGCGCTCTCCGGCGAACCCTGGGTCGCACCCTGTGCGGTCGCCGTCTTCTTCTTGCGGTTCTTCCCGCCGCGTGAGCCGCGACGGGTCTTCTTCTTCACCGGCTCCTCGCCGCCCGCGGCCGCCGGCGCCTCGTCGGCCTCGACTGCCTCACCTGCGGCGTCGGCGTCGTCGGGCTCGTCGGCCTGGTCGGGCTCCTCGAGCTCGTCGACCTCGACCACGCCGGCCGCTTCGTCCGCGGGCTTGCGCTGCGTCGAGCGCCGCGCGCGCGTCGGCTTCTCCGCCTCCGCCTCGGCGGTCAGCGGCTCGTCGGCCTGCTCGACCGGTGCGAGGAGCTCGGCCCAGGCGAGACCGTCCGTGACCGCGGCGACGCGTGCCGTCACCTTCTTGCCGACGAGCCTCGCGGCGCCGCCGACGACCACGTCGATCCCGTCGACCTTGCCGACACCCGCGTGCGAGTCGTGCAGGCCGACCTCGCCGAGCTTCAGCTCGAGCTCCTGCCCGAGCTCGACCGGCAGTGTCGGCGCGACGTTCTCGAGCGTGCCCTGCTCGAGCACGCGGAAGTGATCGAGATGCTGGTCGTCCGCGCCGACGAGGAAGAAGCGCCGCTTCGTGGTCTCCTCGAGCTCGCGCAGCCGCTCGCCCCCGGGCCCGACGAGGAGCCACGCGACCTTCGTCGCGACCTCGACCTTGAACGCCTTGTCCCGCGAGCCGGGCGTGACGAGCGAGCGGAGCCGGCGCTCGACGTCGACCGCGGCCGTGTGCTCGGAGACGACGATGCCGTCTCCGCCGCAGGTGGGGCACTTCTTCGTCATGATCTCGCGCGGGCCGTCGGTGACGTTCTGGCGGGTCATCTCGACGAGCCCGAGCGGGGAGATCTCGACCACGTAGGTCTTCGTCCGGTCGCGCTCGAGCTCCTCGCCGAGCGCCTTCTCGACCGCGGCCCGGTTCTTCGGGCTCGCCATGTCGATGAAGTCGATGACGATGATGCCGCCGATGTCGCGCAGCCTGAGCTGGCGGACGACCTCTTTCACGGCCTCGAGGTTGTTCTTCGTGATCGTGTCCTCGAGCCGTCCGCCGGACTTCTTCGAGCGCGAGCCGACGAACCGGCCGGTGTTCACGTCGATGACGGTGAACGCCTCGGCGTAGTCGAAGATCAGGTACCCCCCGGAGGGGAGGTCGACGCGGCGGCTGAGCGTGGAGCGGATCTCCTGCTCGACGCCGAACGCCTCCATCAGCGGCTCGCGCTCCTTGTAGCGCGTGACGCGCTCCGCCATGTGCGGCGAGGTCTTCTTCAGGTAGCCGACGATCCGCTTGTGCGTCCGGTCGTGGTCGACGAGCAGCCGCTCGAAATCGCCGGTGAAGAGGTCGCGCACGACGCGCAGCGGCAGCTCAGCCTCCTGGTAGACGAGCGACGGCGCCTTCGACGCCTCGGCCTTCGTCTCGATCGTCTTCCAGAGGCGCTGCAGGAAGTCGAGGTCGCGCTCGATGTCCTCGGCCGACGCGCCCTCGGCGGCGGTGCGGACGATCACGCCTCCTTTCTTGGGCGCGTGCTCCTTGAGGATCGCCTTCAGGCGGTTGCGCTCCTCGTCCTCGAGGCGCCGTGAGACGCCGAGCCCCTCGCCGTGCGGGACGTAGACGACGAACCGGCCCGGGAGCGAGATCTCGGTCGTGAGCCGCGCCCCCTTCGTCTTCATCGGATCCTTGACCGCCTGGACGAGGATCTTCTCGCCGCGCTGGATCAGGTCGGTGATCTTCCGGGCCGACTTGCGGCCCTCGAGCTCGGGCCCGACGATCTCGTCGACGTAGAGGAAGCCGTTCTTCTCGAGGCCGATCTCGACGAACGCGGCCTCCATCCCCGGCAGGACGTTGTCGACGACGCCGAGATAGATGTTGCCGGCGATCGACCGGCGCTCCGGCCGCTCGAGGTAGACCTCGGCGACGCGGTCGTCCTCGAGCACGGCGACCCGCTTCTCGCCGGCGTCGACCGAGATGACGAGCTCGCGCTTCGCCTTCGGAAGCGGCGCCCGCTTCGCGGGGGTGCGACGGCGCTGCTGGTTCTGCGACCGCTCGCGGGGCGGCTTGCGCTCCTGCGTCTTCTTCTGCTCGGCGGGAGGCGAGTCGGGCGTCCCCGCGGCCTTCGCGGCGGCGGTCGCTGCGGTCGCGCCGCCGCTTGCGGCGGTCGTCTTCTTGCGGTTGCGCCCGCCCCGGGTCCCACGGCGGCGCTTCTTCGGTGCGGTGGTGTTCGGTGCGGTGGTGCTCGATTGTCCGTCGGCGCCCGCCGTGTCGGCGGGCGAGGAGACGGTCAGCGGTTCAACGTCGGGTAGTTCCGTGGCGCGCGTGGGCAGCGCCAGATCCTCCGACGACTTCTTGCGCCGGAAAAACGACAGTGGCAAACGATTTCTCCTGTGATGAGCGCGCGCGCAGCCTCACTCGCCCGGAACGGGGCGAAAGCGGGCGCGCGTCGCTGGTGGGTGGGAAAAGCCTTGGCATAGGCCTTCGCCCAGGGTATCAGCGGCCCCGTCAGGCGGCTTCGACGGCCGGCCGCAGCTTCGCGCGACGGGCGCGGATCGCCCGCAGGCGCTGTGCGAGGCGCGCCCAGGCCCAGGGCTCGATCTCGACGTAGCGCGCCGGGGACTGCCCCCGCGTCGTCTCGAGATACTCGAACCAGGCGTCCGCTTCCTCGATCAGCAAGAGCTCGTGTGCTTCCTGGAATCCGGTCAGGGCCATGCGCATCCTCCCGTTTCGATGCGCAGAGCCTAGGTCCTGGACCGGACGGACCCGGCGGGACGGAGTCCCTACGCGACGGGAGTGCGCGCCTCGAAGTAGCGCACCGCTGCCTCGCCGACCGCTCTCGTTCCCCCGTAGGCCACCGCGCCCTTGACGGCCCACCCGACGACGGGGACGACGTCGAGCAGCTCGCGCGCAGCGGCGCGGAAGCCCAGGCCGGCGCCGACCACGCCGAGCAGCTCGGCCGCGCGCGAGCCGTCGACCTCCTGGCCGTAGGCGAGCGCGATCCGGAGCACGAGGCGCGCCTGGTTGAGCGTCAGCACCGGCATGTCGACGCCGGGGATGAACACGGCCGCAGCGACGAGCGCGTTGCGCCGGGAGAACGAACGGATCAGCTCGCTGCAGACGGCTCCACGGAGCACCGGCAGGCGCGCCGCGAGCGACGTGCCGTCCTCGCCGAGCCTGCGCGCGACCGCCGCCGCGATCCGGTCGAGGGGAAACCCCTCTCCCGGCGGCACGCGCACGAGGTCGGTCGCGAGCACGTACGGCATTCGCTCCGCGTCGGTGACGGCGACGATCGGCACGCCGGCGCGCGCAACACTCCGTAGCGCTTCCTCGTCCGGCGGGCCGATCCACACGAGCACGGCGGCGTGCTCGCCGGGCCCCTCCACCACCGCCGAGCTCTGGCCGCCCGCCCGCAGCTCCCGGGCGAGGAGCGGCACGAGCTCGCGCGCGCCGCCGACCGCCAGCGGGCGTGGGTCGCCGCCGCCGCGGCGCATCTCCCGCACGAGCGAGATGAGAGACAGCGGGCCGAGCTTCGACTTCGTGCGCCGGCTCATCCGCGCCGCCGCCCGGCCCGGCGCAGGTGGATCGACTGGAGGATCCCGATCGCGAGGAAGTTCGTGATCATCGACGAGCCGCCGACCGAGACGAACGGCAGCGGGACGCCGGTGATCGGCGCGATCCCCATCGTCATCGCGCTGTTCACGAACACCTGGAACATGAACATGAACGCGATGCCGCCGGCGACGATCGCGCCGTAGAGGTCGCGCGCACCGGTGACGATCTTCAGCGCTCGCCAGACGACGAGCAGGTAGAGCAGCAGCAGGATCGACGCGCCGAAGAACCCGCGCTCCTCGGAGAGCGAGGCGAACGCGAAGTCGGTCGCGTGCTCGGGCAGGTAGTTGAGCCGCGTCTGCGTGGCGCCGAGGACGCCGCGGCCGCGGAGGCCGCCGGCGCCGACCGCCGTGATCGACTGCCGCAGGTTGTACGTGGCACCGCGCGGGTCGTTCGCCGGATGCGTGAAGCCGGTCAGGCGTGCGGACTGGTAGGGCTTGAGCACGTTCATCCCTGCGGCCGGCAGGAGCCAGAGCACGGCGAGCGCCGCAACCGTCGTCAGGGCGAGCAGGATGCCGAGGTGGATCCAGCGCGTGCCCGAGATGAAGAGCACCGCCGCGAGTGCCGCGGTGTAGACGAGCGCGGTGCCGATGTCCGGCTGCACGAAGACGAGCGCGATCGGCACGAGCCCGTAGGCGAGGATCGAGATCGACGCGGTCGCAGAGGTGATCGAGCGCGCGCGCTCGGTCACGAAGCCGGCGAGCACGAGCACGAACACGACCTTGCCGAACTCCGACGGCTGGAAGGTGAAGAAGCCGACGTCGATCCAGCGCCGCGACCCGCGCGTGGCTGCGCCGGCGGCGAGGACGAACCCCATCACCGCGAGCGTGCCGAAGTAGATCGGTCGCCGGAAACGCCGGAACGTGTCGGGATCGACGAAGAGCATCGCGACGAAGAGGACGGCTCCGACGGACGCGTACAGCGCCTGGCGCGTCAGCGCCGATCCGCCCGGGTCGTGGCGGGTGATGCCGTCGATCGCCCAGAGCCCGTAGGCGACGACGGCGATCAGCGCGAAGAGCAGCACCCAGTCGAGCCGCCGCAGCACGCCGCCGAGGCCGACGGCCTCGGCCTCGCGGCGCGGGCGCAGCCCGCGCGCCCTCGTGTCGACAGCTTCGATCGACATCAGTCGGAGGCGTGCGCCGTCGTCGTCGCCGTCTTCTTGAAGTACTGCTCGAACACCTTCAGCGCCGCGGGCGCGGCCGCCGTGCCGCCGTGGCCGCCGTTCTCGATCACGGCGCAGACGGTGATCGTCGGCGCATCGTACGGCCCGTAGCCGCACCACCACGACTGCGTCAGGTTCAGCGGGTACTTGTCCCCGGGGAGCGTCACGTTCTTCTCGGCGGAGCCGGTCTTGCCGGCGATGTCGACCGGGAAGTTCCCGAAGACGCCCGAGCCGGTGCCGAAGGAGGCGTGCGTCGCCTCCTCGAGGCCCTGCTGGACGTAGCGAAGCGCGGTCGGGTCGACGCCGGTCGGCTGCGGCGGCTGCGCGCCGAAGCGGCGCAGCGTCTTGCCCGGCCGCCCGTTCGTCCCCGTCAGCTCGACGTCCTGCGCGATGTGCGGCGTGACGAGGAAGCCGCCGTTCGCGATCATCGCGTAGAGCCGGGTCATCTGGAGCGGCGTCACGAGCATCTGGCCCTGGCCGATCGCCATCTGGATCGAGTAGCCCGGCTTCCAGATGCGGTCGACGTAGCCCTTGCACGGGGGTCCGCCGTAGGCCTTGCAGCGCCACTCGGGCGTCGGCATCAGCCCGGCGACCTCGGGGCTCATGTCGACACCGGTCTTCTCACCGAGCCCGAACCGGTTCGCCCAGCCCTGCAGCGGGTGACCCCGGTCCTGAGGCAGCTGGTAGAAGAGCTTGCCCAGTTGGTAGAAGTAGGTGTCGCACGACATCGCGAGCGCGGTCGGCAGGTCGATCCACTGGTCGATCAGGTTCGTCCAGTTGTGGAACGGCTGCCCGTACGCGTCGAACTCGGGCGAGCAGAGGATCGACTGGAACGGCGTCACGAGGTGCTCCTGCATCGCGGCGAGCGCGGTCACCGGCTTGAACGTCGAGCCGGGCGGATACGCGGCGTCGATCGCGCGGTTCAGCCCGGGCGAGTTCGCCTCGGTCGCCTTCGCGCCGAGCACGGACTCGAGCTTCTTCGCGTCCTTGTGGCCGACGAAGATCGACGGCTTGTACGTCGGGTACGAGGCCATCGCGAGGATCGCGCCGTCCTTCGGGTTCAGCGCGACGATCGCGCCGCCGTCTGCATGCGCTCCCTCGATACCGGTGTGCGCGAGCGAGATGCCGTAGGCGAGCGCCTTCTCGGCCGCGCGCTGCAGGCCGATGTCGAGGGTCAGCCGCAGGGCCTCGCCCGGCGTGTACCGCGTCTGCAGGGTCGCGCCTCCCTTGGGCCGTCCGCGCGAGTCGACCGTCAGCTGCGCCGTTCCGTCGCGTCCGCGCAGGTAGGTGTCGTAGGTCGACTCGACGCCCGCCTGCCCGATCGCATCGGTCGCCTGGTAGCCGCTCCTTCGCTTCGCCTTGTACTCCTCCGGTGAGATCTGGCCCACGTAGCCGAGCACCTGCGCGCCGAGCGACTGGTACGGGTACTTGCGCAGGTAGCTGAGCGGCAGCTGCACGCCGGGAAACTGAGCTGTCCGCTCCTCGAGATAGTCGATCTGATCGCGCTTGAGCCCGCGCTGCACGACGATCGGCGTCAGCGGGTCGGAGCCGTGCGCCTTGAGCTGCGCGAGCATCTGCTGCACCGAGGTGCCGGTGACGGCCGAGAGCGCCTGCAGCTCCTTGAGCTCCGCCGGCCACGTCTTCGGCAGGTCGGCCGGCCAGAGCTCGACGCGCGTCCCCGGCACGTTCGTCACGAGCACGTGCCCCTGCGCGTCGAGGATCGGGCCGCGCGGCGCCTCGACGCGCAGGGTGCGCACGCGGTTGTCGTTCGCCTGCGCCAGGTAGCGGTCGCCGGAGAGGACCTGCAACGCCCACAGACGCAGGAAGAGGACGGCGAACACGGCGAGCGCGAGGAACGCGAGAATCGCGACGCGCATCGCGAGCTGCGGCGTCAGGCGATACGGCTCGGCGACGCGCGGATCGCCGGGAAGGAAGCGGCCTGGGCGCGCGAGGTCAGCCAAGGAGGCGCACCTCGCGGACGCGGTCGCCGAGCTCGAGCGGCGGGAACAGGCGCCGGATCAACGCGTAGACCGGCAGCGTCAGGAGCAGGTTGAGGAGGAGCCCGAGCGGCAGGCCGTGCGCGACGAGCCCGGCCGGGGCCGGCTCGCCGAGGACGAACTGCAGCACGAGCTCGCCGAACGAGTAGAGCGCCGTCACGACCGCGACGGACAGGTAGGGCGCGTGGAAGCGGTCGCGCGCAGTCGTCTCGCCGTACCGGCCGATCCAGAAGCCGCCGATCGTCAGGAGCAGGGACGTGATCCCGAGCGTGCCCAGGGTCGCCGAGTCGAGCAGCAGCCCGGTCGCGAACCCCGCGACGGCGCCGAAGACCGAGCCACGCAGGAGCGCCAGCGAGAGGAGGGCGACGACGACGATGCTCGACGTGCGAAACGGGCTGTAGTCCGTGAGCACGGCCAGCTGCAGGAGCGCAGCGACGAAGAGGACCAGTGCCGCCTTGACCGCGTCCATCAGGAGGGCGGGACGAGGACGATCACGGACTGGAGCGAGGTGAAGTCGACGAGCGGCTCCACCTGGATGTTCTTGAACGCGTTCACGTCGGTGTCGCTCTCGCTCGTCACCGTCCCGATCGGGATGCCACGCGGGAACATCGACTTGAGCGTCGTCGAGCCGAGCGTGCCGGCGGTGATGATGGTGTCGCCGACGCGGACCGCCTTCTGCTTGAGCACACGGTCGAGGATCAGCACGTCGCTGCCGCCGCCGCCGCGCTTGACGATCCCGATCGCGGTGGGGCTCGTCAGGTCGGCTGCCGTCACCCTGCTCTGGTCGTCGGTCAGGAGCGTGACGCGCGCGACGTTCGCCGCCACACGATCGACCGTGCCGACGAGCCCGCCCGACTGCCCGCCGGTCGGGGCGACGACGACATCACCGACGGCAACGCCGTCCTGAGAGCCGGCGGCGATCGTGACGCTCTGGTCGATCGCGCTCTGCGGATTCGTCTGCACCGCCGCGTGCACCTGGCGGAAGTTCGCGATCGACGCCGGGCCGCGGTACTGCAACGCGGCGCGCAGCTGCACGTTCTCCTGCAACGCGGACTCGTCCTGGATCGCCTGACGCCGCAGGTCCTCGATCTGGATCCGGAGCTTCTTGTTCTCCGCCTTCGCGTTGACGAGGCCGTGGAACCAGCCGACGGTGTCGCGGAACGGCCGCGTCACCCGGTCGGCGGCCGTCTCGAACGGGCGCAGGATCCCGGCGACCGTGCCCTGCGCGCCGTCGAGGGCGCTCGAACGGAACGAGACCGTGATCAGGAGCAACGAGGCCAGCACGAGGACGCCCACGACGATCCGCCGCCTGAGGGCGTTGGAGCGATTCGTGGGGTATCCGGAGGACGCGGCGCGCTGGACGGATGAGCCCAGGACCGCGAGACGTACGGTCCGGTTGCGAGGCACTCGGGAAAGCGTAGCGGCAGAGCCGGAATCAGGCGGATTCGGGTTCCGCGTCCCGATCGAGCGCGTGCACCCAAAGTGGTCCCCACTCGCTCGGGACCCGGTCGTGCAGCCGGAAGCCGAGCTTCGCCATCACGCCTCGCGACGCGAGGTTCGCCTCGATCGTGATCGAGACGACACGCGCGTAGCCGAGGGGGCCGAACGCCCAGTCGACCGCCGCCCTACCCGCCTCCGTGGCGATGCCGCGACCCCACCACGCCGGGTCGAGGGCCCAGCCGACCTCGGGGTCGTCCGGCCAGACGCGGTGGAACGACGGGCCGGCCCGGCCGATCAGCGCCCCGGTCTCGCGCCACTCGACCGCCAGCAACCCGAAGCCGTGCTCCTCCCAGTGCGCGAGCCAGCGGTCGAACGCGGCGTCGCTCTGCTCACGCGTCTGCACGCCTGCCAGGTGGCGCGTGAACTCGGGATCCGCGTTCCAGCGCGCGGCCGTGTCGCGGTCGTCGTCGACGAACCGGCGCAGGATCAGACGCTCGGTCTCGATCACAGCGTCAGCGTGGCCGTCGTCGCCACGACGATCGCACGAAAGCCGATCGACGCGTTGATGTGGCGCATGGCCGCGTTCTCCTCGGCGTTCGACGTCGAGACGACGTCCACCTCGGGGTGATCCTCACGCAGCCGCCGGAGCGACTCGAGCTTCACCGCGCGTGCGAGCCCGCGGCCGCGGTGGGCCGCCGCGGTGCCCGTGTCGTCCGTGAAGCCGAGGGTCGCACCGCGAGAGACGCGCAGCTCCGTGAAGGCGCCGATCTCCCCCGTCTCGTGGACGGCCACGGTCACGCGCATCTCACGCCCGCGTTCGATCAGCGAGTCCTCCGAGGCTCGGACGCGCGCAGCCGTCGCGGTGGGGAAGCCGATCTCGTCGGAGCCGGGAGCATCGTCCATCGCCGCGCGCACGCGCACGAACGCCGCGAGGTGCTCGTCGGGCACGCGCACGAGCCAGGTCGCGAGCGTCCAGCCGGCGGGAAGCCGAGGCTCGGGAAGGTCCGCCGCACGGAGGTCGAGGAGCGATCGCACCTCGCGCTGCCCGTCGACGGCACCGATGTGCCGCGCGAACGCCGCTCCGCCCGGCGTCGTGTGGGAGGAGTGGAGCTCGAGGGCGTGGCGCTCCACCGCGCGCTCGCAGGCACGCCGGCAGAGGGCCGTGCCGAGCCCAGCCCGGCGCTCGGAGGGATGGACGAGCAGCTGGAGGAATGCCGCCTTCGGGCCGTGCACGTAGAGGCTCGCGAAGCCCCCGGCGGCGAGCCAGTTGAACGTCTCGTGCGTCGAGGGCTGGTGGCGGAAGAAGGCGAGCGCCTCGTCGGGGCTCCGGCCGGGCTCCCCGGGCCGAAGCTCGGGCAGGCAGGCCTCCTCGAGCGCATGCATGGCGAGGAGATCCTCGTCGGGGCAGGTTCGCGCGTCGAGCTCCCGGATCTCCACGGCGGAGCCGAGCGGCTAGTACCGGCGGCTGCCGTTGCGCGAGCGGCCGCGGGCGCGGGAGCTGCGGTGGATCGCATCGAACTCCTCGAGGCTCCGGCCCGACCCGACCGCGACGCACGTGAGCGGCGACTCGGCGAGATGGACCGGCATGTGCGTCTCGTGGCGGAGCCGCTCGTCGAGGCCGCCGAGCAGCGCGCCGCCGCCCGCGAGCACGATGCCGCGGTCCATGATGTCGGCTGCGAGCTCCGGCGGCGTCTTGTCGAGGGTCGACTTGATCGCGTCGATGATCTGGTTGACCGGCTCCTCGAGCGCGTGGCGCACCTCCTCGCTCGAGAGGATGGCGGTCTTCGGAAGGCCGGTGAGCATGTCGCGGCCGCGCACCTCCGCCTGCACCTCGTCCTTCATCGCGAACGCGGACCCGACCTCGAGCTTGATCTCCTCGGCCGTCTGCTGGCCGATCAACAGCTTGTACTCACGCTTGATGTGGTTGATGATCGCCTCGTCCATCTCGTCGCCGCCGACGCGCAGCGACTGCGAGACGACGATGCCGCCGAGCGAGATGACCGCGACCTCGGTCGTGCCGCCG
>Ga0207657_10001608_pt1 | contig 24283 bp, 25 predicted proteins | sample KBSC33metaG_FD_184316 | JGI IMG/M metagenome (GOLD analysis project Ga0207657, IMG submission 184316) | Corn rhizosphere microbial communities from Kellogg Biological Station, Michigan, USA - KBS C3-3 metaG (SPAdes) (version 2) | ecosystem: Host-associated > Plants > Roots > Rhizosphere > Soil ... | reverse complement strand
GGATGGCTTCGCCAGATCACCGAGCTAATATCTTAGACGTACATTACACCGAGATGGGGATCGCAACCGTAGATGGTTCATTCGAAGGCCGACCAACAACACTCGTCGTAGCACTTTACGGTGAGCCAGTTGCAACACTTGCTACAGCCTCTGCGCAACCGTCACTTAAGGCTCCAACCAGTGGTTCGATTGATATCATGACTCGGGTTGCTATGGCAGCAGAATCACTTACGCCCGCTGCAGTTATGGTTTTGATAGTTTTGACGATCATGGCTGGTGTGGCATTATTGACGCAATCTAGTCGCAATAAAATGCCAAAATCTTTTCGTACAACATGGTACCGTCACCACGGTGCATACAAGTTTGTTAGTATTATTTCGCTTGCCGTTGTGCTCATAAGTTTGTACGGTGGCGGTCAAATCTAGTATCCTAGAGTAATGAAGATTTCAAAAGCCGTTATTCCAGTTGCAGGATGGGGCACACGCCGCCTGCCAATTACCAAAGCAATTGAAAAATGTATGTTACCGATCGGAAACCGTCCGCTTGTTGATTATGTGGTGCAAGATTGCATTGCCGCGGGTATCACCGATATCTATTTTGTGGTAAGTGAGTGGATGACGCAGTTACAGGCGTATTACAGCGATAATGGTGCGCTGGACGCGTATCTTATCGGCAATGGCAAGGAGGGTATGCTGTCACTCGTACGACCACCACAGAATGTGTCGTTCCATTTTATTATTCAAAATACGAATGGCAAATACGGTACCGCTATTCCGGTCAGTCTGGTTATGCCTGAACTCGAGGTAGGGGAGTCTGTCGTGGTACTGATGGGTGATGATTTTATTTATAATGCCGATGGAAGTAGTGAGGTACGCCGTTTGCTTGATGCAACACCGGAAAATGGGAATGCCATGCTTGGAGTGAATGTTCCGCGCGGTGCAGTAAGTCACTACGGCGTCCTAGACCTTAATGAGCGCCATGAGTTTGTTCGGATTGTTGAAAAACCACGGCCAGAGGATGCGCCAAGTACGCTCATTAATGTCAGTAAATACGTGTTAAATTACGATGTTATTAAGGCAATTGCGAGTTATTCAGCAGTGCCACTTTCGGGCGAATATTACATTACCGAACCAATTAACCAATATGTTGCGACTGGCGGAAGCGTGGTTGTAGTACCCGCTCATGGTCAATATCTTGACGGTGGAAGTGTCGAAGGTTGGTTGCATGCCAATAACATTGTGCACGGAACGGGTCACTAGCGGATATTGCTAAAAAAATTCTAATCTGTTACAATAGTCAGGATTGATTAATAATTCTAAAGGAATCATACATGAAAGCAGTCGTTAAGATCGGTGGCAAACAGTTTATTGTTGCCGAGAAAGAGACCCTACTGGTGGACCTCCTCCAGGAAGGCACTAAAGAGCTCACCTTAGACGCACTGTTGGTTATTGACGGCGATACAATTACTGTCGGCACACCAGCGGTAAAGGGTGTGAAAGTAATCGCCAAGGTAGTTGAAGAACTAGTAAAGGGCGATAAAGTCCGTGCTATTCGCTACAAAGCAAAAAAGCGTGTTCACAAAGAAATGGGACACCGCCAAAAATACTCAAAGATCGAAATCGTTTCTATCAAATAGAACATCTATTATTTCTCGATTTTAGGGTATGGTGGTAACCCGCAAAATACAATCCTAAAATCGAGAAATTCCATGAAAACAATTGAATCCAAGAAGCATTTTGCTTCACTCCGGGCATACGTCCGTTTTATAGCTACATTTAAAGGCCGTTTTATTACGGTTTTTAGTCTTTTCGTCATTTCCGATGTACTGCTTGCAGTTTTGCCAGTCTTTATCGGTGAGTTTGTTGCAACGCTGAGTGCTCAACCAGTCTCAAAAAATACATTATATTGGCTGGTTGGTGTCCTGATCGCCATTAGTGTTGGTCATGACGCTCTTTGGCGCAGTGCTGAACTATTTTTCCGAAGGCTTATCAATGCTAAGGGCTATGAGTTTGAGAACATTGTTTTTCAGGCCGTTATGAGCAAACCGTATCCTTATTTTATTGATAAATTTACTGGTAAAATAAGCAGCTACGTGGCGCTGATAGGACGTGAGTTCAGGGATTTCATTAATAATCTTTGCTACCAGTATGCCGATTTGCTTGTAAAACTGCCGATTATTGCGGGCATTATGTTTAGCGTCAACATGACTACGGGTATAGTCTTTGTGGTTTCGATTGCCATAATGTTTGTTGCGGGTCGCAAACTTGTTGGTCGTGCAGTAAGTACTGAACGTGATCTTACGGACATTGGTGCGAATCTTGATGGATACTCCATTGATGTTATTAGCAACTTTGTGAGCGTTAAGGCATTTCGTCGCGAGCGAGCGGAGTTTAATGAAATTGTAAAACGACGCAAAGAAGTGGCCGATGCGTCGAGCCGAGCGTTCTTTTGGAGTATTGTCTTTTGGGGTGCGATGAGTCTTATGGTGCGCTGGATCATATGGCCGGCGACAATCTTACTCAACGTCTATCTATTTATGCACGGACAGATAAGTGTTGCACAGATAACGACATTCATTTCAACACTACTGATTTTTTCGGACTATATTTGGATGGTTATCTGGAACGTGTCGCAGTTTACGATCAAACTTGGGCGTATAGAAGAAGCCTATCAATATCTGTTTGGTGATAGCAACGTAACGACGGAACACCTGAATGGACAACACCAACTAAAACAACACGACACGCTTACGTTCGATAAAAGCTTGAGTTTTAAAAACCTTACGTTTTCGTACCCAGACAAGCCAGAGCGTGAGATCTTGAGTTCGATCGATCTGACAATTAAGAAAAATGAAAAGGTTGGCATTGTTGGTGCAAGTGGAAGTGGTAAGACCACGCTCATCAAACTGCTGCTTGGCTATTACGAACTGCCTGCTGAAATGGTCGAGATTGATGGCAAATCTGTCGACAATCGACGATTGGTTGATTTGATAGCCTACGTGCCACAGGACACGCCGCTGTTCCATCGGACAATTCGCGAAAACATTGCATACGGTTCAGATAAAGAGGCAACACAGGAGGAAATTGAGCGGGCGGCAAGTCGGGCCCATGCTCACAAGTTTATAACCCAGACATCAGGTGGCTACGAGGCACTTGTCGGTGAACGCGGTATCAAACTCTCAATGGGCCAACGCCAACGCGTCGCCATTGCGCGAGCTTTTCTCGATGACAAGCCGCTTCTTATCCTAGACGAGGCGACTAGTGCGCTTGATAGCGAGTCTGAGGTGCTCGTACAGGAAGCTCTAGAGCGTCTTTGGAATGATAGAACCGTGATTGCTATTGCCCATCGCCTATCCACCCTGCGCCATATGGATAGGATCATTGTTATGGACGGAGGTCGGCTCATTGAACAGGGGACACATAAACAGCTCCTTGAGAGAAAAGGCCGCTATTATCGTCTATGGCAACATCAGAGCGGAAATGTATTGGTAGAAGAAGAAACCGATTAAATTCCTTCGCGCTCATGCTACAATAGGGTAAAAGAGGGAAATAATAAACAGTGACGACAGTCATTTCGGTAACCAATCAAAAAGGTGGTGTAGGCAAGACGACCAGCGCGGTCAATATTGCGTACTATTTGGCAAAGCAGGGTAAGAAGACACTGTTGATTGATTTTGATCCTCAGGGAAACGCTACGAGCGGCCTGGGGATCAATAAGCAGTTACTTGAGGCTACTATGAGCGATGTTATTTTAGAGACAACGCAGTTGGTTGATATTATCATATCAACTGATCATAAAAACCTATACCTTGCACCAACTACACCACAACTTGCAAATACAGAAGTAGAGTTGGCTCAGGCAAATCGTCGTTTTACACGGCTTAAAAACGCGATCGGAACTCTACCGCAGAGCTACGATTTTATTTTGATCGATAGCCCGCCAAGTCTAAGTTTACTAACCGTGAACGGGCTGATTGCGGCGCAGTATGTGCTTCTCCCAGTACAGGCGGAGTTTTATGCACTTGAAGGACTTGGACAGTTACTTGAGACAATGAAACTCGTGCGGAAGAGTATGAACCCTACTCTTGATTTGATCGGTGTTCTACCGACAATGGTAGACGGTCGTACGACCCTAAGTGGCCAGGTGCACGAGGAAATTAAAAAGCACTTTCCTGGCAAGGTATTTAAGACGACAATTCCACGCAACATCCGTCTTGCAGAGGCTCCAAGTCATGGTTTGCCGGTGGGTGCGTATGATAAGTTCTCTAAGGGCGCGAGAGCCTACAAGGCAGTTACTAAAGAACTCATAGAGCGAGCTAGTTAGATAGGGAAAGTAAGATGGAGGGAGTAACATGGGCGTGAAAAAAGGTTTGGGGCGCGGATTTGACGCATTGATCCCAACGGAACTTCTGGACGAGTCGTTTGATCCAACGGCAGCCCAGGATGATCGCGTCAGCGAACTGCGTAATATTAAAATTACGGAGATTTCTGCTGACCCCGATCAGCCACGTCGTGCTTTTGACGAGGTTGCCCTTGAGGAGCTCGCCGCTTCCATCACTGAACACGGCATTTTGCAGCCAATTGTGGTGACGCCACAAAAAAATGGCTATCAGATTGTAGCTGGTGAACGTCGATATCGTGCGGCTAAGATTGCGGGTCTTGATAAGATGCCAGCTCTCGTGCGAACCTTGTCTAATCAGCACAAGCTAGAACTTTCATTGATTGAAAACCTACAGCGCCGTGATCTTAACCCTCTTGAGACGGCCACGGCATATCTCAAGTTACGCGATCAGTTTAACCTTACGCTTGATGAAATCGGTCAACGTGTTGGTGGTAAATCGGTGAGTGCGATTAGTAATACTTTGCGTCTTTTGCGTTTGCCAGAATCTGTTCGCGAAGCTCTACTTGATGGTCGTCTTCGTGAAGGTCAGGCTCGTCCCCTTATTAACCTTGACGCAGATGTGATTGAAGAAATTTTGCCACGTATTCTTAATGAAGAGTGGAGTGCGCGCAAGATAGAACAGTTTATCGTGCAGATTAAAAAAGCCGCTAAGTCGCCAATTGAGAATGAACAGCGCCAAAAAGTGGTGGCTATGCCGTATGAAGATGAAATGAATCGGCTCGTTAAGCGTTTTTCAACTGATGTGAGTGTGAAGACAAACGCTAAGGGTGCTGGTCAAATCGTTATTAGATTCAAGAGCGATCTTGACTTTAAACGTATTAAAAAACTACTGGGTGATAGCTAAATGACTCTGCATCTGACTCAGTAGCCACTTCTAAAAGAGTGGAGCCCCGCGCAAAGGCGGAGCTCCACTCTTCCCTTCGCGCGAGGACTATCAATACTTTAGTGGGAAAAGATGAAGGCCGCGCCATAGGTTTCGTTGAAACCTGGCTTGTCGTACTCGACCTCCCAGCCTTTAGCCCGGTACGCCTCCACGACGTCAAGCAGTTTTTGAGCAAAGATCTGCTCTTTTGAGAAACCCTTCTCGACCAGCGCATCCACGACGTCTTTCTGCATGACCGTGGCTTGCCCGTTACTAAAACTGCGGGCGATGAGGTCATTGAAGACCTCAAACACTTCGCTGGGCAAGACTTTGATCTTGTGACCAGCTACGTCCTCAGGACGAATTGGCTCAGACACAGTGCTCCAATCTACGGTATTGACGTTTATATTAAATCAAGAGTTTGATCTATATGCAAGTTAAAAGTCTTCTGGTTTAGATTTATAGCTGATAACAGGATGAGAGTGCTTAATCGTCAATAAAACAAACATTGTATGGCTAACAAAAGTTATCTCAAAAGACAAATTGCGAAGCCGTTGATTCGTCTTCGCAATTTGAGGTAACTCGCTTGGGAATATCTGTGATTCCTCCGAAGTCCGAGGGAAAAAGTGGGTGAGTCAGGCTCGGTGTATCTTGTAAAAAAGAGTCAGATTTAGAAGAACCGGACTTCTGTAAATGGGTAGATCCGCATACTTACGGGTCCAACTACATCGTAAAAGGGAATAAGCCCAAGACCACTTCTTGAGTCGTATGAATAATCACCTTCGCGGTGGTCACCCGAAACGAACAGTGTACCGTCGGTTACGACTGTATCAACACTGCCACTGGTTGGCGAACCTGGGTGGCTTGTGGAGTCGTTTGCCTGAGCTTTGTCTGGTTGAAAACCATCGGGATTTTGCTGATTATAAACTGTCAAGACGCCGTCTTTTACGACAACTCGCTCACCTGGAAAGGCAATAACACGTTTTACGATAAATTCATCGCCAGTACCGGCATTGTATTGTGGGTTTTTAAATACGATAATTTGTCCGCGGTTTGGAATGTATGTTTTGTTTTGTAGTTGTGCCCATGTGACGGGTAGGCGATTAACGATGAGGCGATCGCCAGTATAGAGCGTAGTTTCCATACTAGGACCAAGTACATTAAAACTACGAAAAACATATGTATTAATAAGAAGAGTACCAATTAGTACGCAGACGATAAAGATAAGAATGTTGAGTGCATCCTTAAAAAGAGGGTGGCGCTGCATAAATGTGGCTTCCATTAGACTAACTATACACCTTTTCATGGCCTCTGTAAAAACAAAACTGTTATGATTTTAGGTTCAAAAAAAAGCACAGATCGTTTATAGTAAGTGAAGTATTTATGAGACAGCAACGACATTCACTCGACGGATTTGTTCCGCGTCGCCCTGGTGGCACGGAGCGTCGCATTGGCAAGCCATCAGATGAACTTCCATCTCGTTTTATGAGGGTGGACAAAGATGATGATGCGCCAAAGGAACAATTGGCTATTCCTCGCCGTGCCGAACTGGGTGTTGCTCGTGATGATATTACAAGCTCGCTGAGTGGCATCGATATGAACGACATGCCTCCGCAAAAGGGTAAGCGTGATCGTAAGGTAAAGAAGCCTAAGAGCAAAAAGCGTCGTATCATTAAGTGGACAATTATTGTCATTCTTTTGGCTATTCTAGGTCTTGGGGGCTTTTTGGCATACAAAGCACTACATGCTGGTGGCAACATCTTCCAGGGAAGTATCCTTGATATTATTCAAAATCAACCACTTCAGCAGGATGCTAACGGTCGAAGTAATATCCTTATATTAGGAACATCCGAAGATGACCCGGGACATGGTGGGGCATACTTGACTGACTCTATGATGGTCATGAGTATCGACCAAAACAAGAAGATCGTAGATATGTATAGTATTCCGCGCGATCTCTATGTAAAGTATGGCATGGCTTGTAACAGTGGTTATGAAGGCAAGATTAACGAGTATTATAGCTGTAGCAATACCGACATGACGAGTCCGTCTGCCGAACAGGATCGTCTCACAAAGACACGTCAATTTATTGGTAATATCTTTGGAATGAATATCCAATACGCTGTTCACGTTAATAATACTGTTATTAAAACAGCTGTAGATGCTGTAGGCGGCGTGGATGTCGACATTGAAGGTGACGGCCCTGTGCCAACTGGCGTGCAGCCTGGTAGCATTCTTGACCGTAACTTCGACTGGCGCTGTAGCTACAAGTGTTTCTATGTAAAATATAGTCCAGGCGTTCAACATTTGGACGGTATCCACGCACTGTTCCTCGCTGAGGCTCGGGGTGATAGCGCCCCAACATACGGACTTGCAAAGTCTAACCCTGACCGCGAAATTAATCAGCAAAAAATCATCGTTGCCTTGAAACAAAAGGCTGTCAGTACTGGCACATTCGCTGATCCTACCAAAGTCTCTAGTTTGTTGGATGCGCTGGGCGATAATTTACGGACAAACTTCCAAACAAAAGAGATTCGCACACTTATGAAGCTCGGAAGTGATGTTAAGCCGGAAAATATCAACCGTATCAGTCTTGATGCTGGTGATAATTCACTATTTACGGATAGTAATTATGGTGGGGCGAGTGTTGTTGTACCTACTGCCGGTGAGTTTGATTATTCAGCTGTTCAGGCCTTCTTGAAGCAAAAACTCAGCAGTGACCCTGTTACCCGTGAAGGTGCAAATGTTGAAGTTCTTAATGGATCGGGTGTTGCCGGTGTCGCACAAACTCAAGCTAGCAAACTTACAAGTGCAGGCTTTATCGTTGGTAATGTTGATACGGCTCCGGCGGGGAACTACGACGCAGTTGAGATTTACCAAATTGGTGATGGCATGACCGCTACAAAAGCAAAATTAGAATCAACCTTTAGTGTAAAAACAAAAACGTCAGCTCCTCCTGTAACCGTTCCGGCTGGTGTGAACTTCGTGGTTATCTTTGGCAAAGACCCATCTGCTGCCTCTAGCTCATCGACCAATGCCGGTTAGATGATGTATAATAGGCACTAGATTATGGAGCTTTTACGATTACCAAACAAACGCTCGCTTTTTAGTGAGATCATCTATGTCGGATTAAACCTTGCACTTGCCGCGGCTATTCTGGGAGTTGTATGGGCGATAGACACACCTTGGGTAGCTTTCCTTCTTATACTTTTAAGTAAGTGGCGCGTTCTTGCGGTGAGACCACGCTATTGGTTTGCTAACCTGCAGTCTAATATTGTTGATATTATCGTGGGGCTAAGCATTGTGGTGTTGTTATACGCTGCAAATGGGGCACTTGTCGTACAAGTCCTTATTGCGCTTTTGTATGCATTTTGGTTGCTGTTTATCAAGCCACGTTCCAAACGATCATTTGTCGCAGTACAAGCGGGTGCCGCAACCTTTCTAGGTGTCACCGCACTTATGACTGTGTCGTATGGTTGGTGGTCATCACTTGTCGTACTACTTATGTGGGTGATAGGGTATAGCGCAGCTCGTCACGTACTTGGTAGCTATGAAGAGGCTCACGTTTCATTCTATAGTCTTGCATGGGGACTTATATTTGCTGAACTTGGCTGGTTGTTTTACCACTGGACGTTCGCGTATAGCATTCCTGGTGCGGGTGGTGTAAAGCTGCCACAGGGAGCACTTATCGCGATTGCCCTCAGTTTTGTGGCTGAGCGGGCCTATGCTAGCTACGAAAAGCACGGCTCTGTTCACTCGAATGATATGATCATGCCTCTTCTACTATCGGTCAGCGTCATTCTTATTCTGGTAGTTTTCTTTAATACGGTAAATGTTGGCGCTGTTTAAGCATTGCTTCAGTTTGGGAGGGTAGGCTAAAAGGTGATGGAAGAGAATGATACAAAACACAAAGAACAAGAAACAGTAGTGTCCGTAACGCCTAAGGCGCATGCGGCAGAATCAGTAGTGGTCGCGCGAAAACGATCACCTCGTAAGCTCATTGCTATTATCATCGTTCTTATTATTGCACTGTGCGTTATTGCGGGTATCGTTGGTGCAAAAATCTATTCGTACGTTGCTAACAACCAGGCGTCTAATGTTACGCAACATCAAACAGTTGCTAACGATGGCAACAAGCCAGTAACACAAGAAGAAACTGACATTGCTAATGTTGTCAGCAAGGTTTCGCCAAGCGTAGTCTCAATTCTTACTACGTCGCCAAGTACTTCATCAGACTACGGTACGCAGGAAAGTGCTGGAACAGGTATTATTATTAGCAAAGATGGCTACATCCTAACAAACAAGCATGTGATCGACGGAGCTACGACGGTGAGTATCGCGCTTTCTGACGGTACTACGTATGATAATGTCCAGGTGCTTGGCAGTGATCCGCTTAATGACGTAGCTTTCTTGAAAGTGCCTAACGTGAGTAATCTGACACCGGCAGAACTTGGAGACTCTTCGACGATTCAAGTAGGTCAGAAGGTTATAGCAATTGGGAACTCACTCGGCCAGTATCAGAATACCGTTACGAGCGGAATTATCTCGGGAACCGGCCGTCCTATCTCTGCGCAATCTGGAAGTTCAGTTGAAAACTTGACGGATCTTATTCAGACAGATGCTGCGATCAACCCAGGTAACTCAGGCGGTCCGCTTCTCAATTTGAGTGGTCAGGTCATTGGTATCAATACGGCTATCATTCAGGATGCTCAGGGTATTGGGTTCTCGATTCCGATCGATGCTACCAAGGGAATCATGAAGGGTGTGTTAGCCGGTAAGGGCGTGCACCGTGCCTTTCTCGGCGTAAACTATATCCCTATTGCTGCCGACGTTGCGAAGCACTACAATCTATCAGTTAAACAAGGTGGGTATGTCTTTAATGGTGATGGCAAGACGGCTGTCGTAAGTGGTGGCCCGGCAGATAAGGCTGGCATCAAAGATAAAGACATTATCACGAAAGTCGGTAGCATAGCTGTTGGCGCACGTGGTGACGTGTCGAGCCTTGTAGCGGAATATGCACCTGGCGATACAATCCAGCTGACAATCCTGCGCGGTGACCAAACATTTACCGTTAACGTAACCCTTTCCGAGTATACGGGAAACAGCGGAAGCTAGAGTTTTTCTAATACGATAATAAACCCGCGCTTTGCCCGCACAGCAAAGCCGCGGGTTTTTGCGTAGGTACTGATTGCTGCATGCTGACGAGGATCAGCCTCAAGAAATACAAGACCATTCGCAGTAATGCGTGGTGAGGCCTCGTCGATCAATTTATAAATCAGAGCAAGGCCATCGTTATCAGCAAATAAGGCAAGAGCTGGTTCGTAGTTGGTTTCGGGTGAACGTTCCCATTCCGGATCAACGTAAGGCAAGTTGGCGATAATGATATCGGGGGAGAATGGGTAATCAGCCAAAAGATCACTCAAGATGGGTGTGACTTCAGCTCTTAGAGCTTTTGCATTTGACTTTGCAACATTGAGCGCATGGTTGCTGATATCACAAATAGCAATGTCGAGTTCTGGATGTTCGAGCTTGGCAGTTATGCCAAGGCAGCCACTACCAGTCCCGATATCTACCAGTCGCTTTGGTGTATCGTGAATAAGTGAAAAGGCGGGTGGTAAGAGCTCATTCAGTAAAGTAATGATCGTCTCAGAATCAGGGCGGGGAATAAGTGTTGCCGGGGTTACTTTGAATGGTCGGCCATAAAATTCTTTATGACCAATGATGTAGGCTACAGGAGTGCGATCAAGCCGTAGTTCTATGCGAGCATCGGCAATCTCGAGGTTCCTGGGCTCAAGCTGCTCATCGTCATGAGCGTGGATATAAGTCCGATTTTTGCGAAGTGTGTGTGCCAAGATAACTTCCGCATCAAGACGCGACGTTGGAATACCGGCGTTCTTCAGACGGGTGGTGGCTGACGCCAGCCAGTCCTTAATTGCTTGCGTTTTTAGCGGCGAGTTCTCGTTCATAGCTTTGCAGGTGCTCAATTAGGTCATCAATCTGGCCATTCATCGCGGCAGGGATATTGCTGCGTGAGTACCCAATGCGGTGATCGGTAATGCGGTCTTGTGGGAAGTTATAGGTACGAATTTTTTCACTGCGATCACCCGAGCCAATTAGACCGCGACGTTCAGCGGCAAGCTTAGACTGTTCTTCGTCGATTTTACGTTGAAGTAGGCGAGAGCGGAGAACGCTCATAGCTTTTTCCTTATTCTTTATTTGTGATTTTTCGTCCTGGTTGGTAACTACCATGCCGCTTGGAATGTGGGTAATACGCACCGCAGAATCGGTCGTGTTGACTGACTGGCCGCCGTGGCCACTGGCACGATAAATGTCTATGCGTAGGTCATTCGGATTGATCTCAATATCGGTCTCTTCAGCTTCTGGCAATACAGCAACAGTGACGGTACTTGTGTGAATGCGCCCCTGGGATTCAGTCGACGGCACGCGCTGTACGCGGTGCACTCCAGACTCGAACTTAAGTTGTGCGTAGGGTGAGTCGCCGCTAATTTTAAAAACAACTTCTTTGTAGCCGCCAGTATCGTTGGCGCTCTCGCTCATGAGTTCTGTTTTAAGACTGTGTACTTCACAATAACGCAAATACATACGATAGAGCTCAGCGGCAAACAAACTAGCCTCGTCTCCACCTGCGCCAGCACGAATTTCTACAATGACGTTTTTATCGTCATTAGGGTCTTTTGGTGCTAGTTTGATAAACAGGTCGTCTTCGAGCTTGGCTAGTTTTGCCTCATCTTCGGTGATCTCCAGTTTAGCAAGCTCAGCAAGCTCATCGTTGCCATTCGCTAACTCTCGAGCTTCTATTAAGTGGTTTTCGAGTGTCTGACGCTCAATGGCAAGTGCTAAAATACCATCGAGCTCAGTGAAGCGTCGATTTTTTGCAGTGAATTCTGGATCGTTATAAGCGCTTGGCGATGCCAAAAAATCGGCTAGTCTTGCTTTTTCAGCCTGTAGTTCGTCAATGTTGAGGGTAATTTTTGGCATAAATTTTTACTGCTTTGTGGTTGGCTAAGTTATTTCGGTACTCTTCTTACATTGTAACAAAAAGAGACCTCATTATAGTAGCGAGGTCTCTTTGAAGTAATGACGCTAGTTTTCGGTCTTTTTACTTTTTAGCGCATTAAGCTTTTTAGCCTTAGATGCGAGTTGCTCCTTGCGTGCTTCTGCGGCAGCAAAACGAGCCTTAAAGCGGTCAACGCGACCTTCGGTGTCAATGATCTTCTCTTCACCTGTAAAGAATGGGTGAGATGCTGATGAGATGTGGACTTTAACGAGTGGGTATTCGTTGCCATCTTCCCATTTGATAGTTTCGTTGGTTTGCGCTGTACTTTGTGTAAGGAAGGCAAACCCAGCCACGTCGTCGCTAAATACGACCGGGCGGTAATTAGTTGGGTGTATACTGCTTTTCATATCCCGCCTATTGTATCTGTTTTTAGGGGAAAAGTCAAAGGGTAGGGAGCAATGACACGACTAACTCGTGAATATTGTGTTTTGAGGCAAAAATAAAACTATGCGTATGCATAGTCGGGCTTATTGGTTTTGTTTCGGGCGACCGCTCACTGCGTAGTGCAGTGAGCGGTCGCCCGGGTGGTGTGACTACGTCACGTCACCTGTAGGAGCTTCCTTGTTGGACGATGCCGCGGGCGCGCGTCTCGGCTGCGAGACACGCGAATCCCGCGGCGTACGGCGCCATGAGCTGGTACCCGTCTCCTGTGGCGCCTTCGTACAGCTTCTGAATGTGCTCGGTAGTGAGTGTGTCCAGGAAGTTGCAGAGTTCGGCGGGTTCGGAGCTGAGGATCAGCTTCACGGTTCGTGCATTGAAAAGGTACTCACTCGGGTTGGCCCTGATCAACTCGCTGAGCTGGTCGAGGCCGTTGACCCATGCGCGGTTGAGCGTATCTTCCGCGGTAGGATCTTCGGCGACGAGTCGCGGATCCATTTGGACGACGTAGATGTGGGTCAGGCTGAGGATCGCTCGCCCGGTGAACATCTCACGGATGGAGCGCTCGTGCGCTCCCGTGATCTTGATGTCATCCACCACGATCACGTGTCGTCCGAGGAATAGCTCCTCGTCGATGTGAATGCCATTCTGCCGCATTGCGCTCTCGCGCTCTTCGGTAGTCATGGCGGCGTAGTCGCCGTTGGTCAGATTCAGTCGATGGATTCGACCGGAATCGATCTTGTAACCGTCTGCGTGCAGCCGGTCATGGATGACCTGGACGAGCGAGCGAGCGGCAGTTGGCAGCATCTTGTATGCGGACGCCGTGATCACCACGGGCTCGCGACGCCGTTCTGCCGCGTCCAGGACGCAGGCCTTGAGACGAGTTGACATCTCGAGACCGTACGCCGCTGCGACGTTCGTGTCGCCATATTTGAAGCGACTGTACTTGACGACGTTGAATGGTGAGCCGTCTTCGTACACGAATTCCGTGTCTCGCATCGTAATGGTCCGCAGACCAAAACTAGCGAAAGTCACGGAGCGCCCTTTGGGCGCACTGTTCTCCACGAGCCTCTCCGATCTCTAGTCGTTCGTCGACGGTAGATGTCCGAAGACATCGGCGTGACGTGCGATGGACGAAACGGTGGCGGTGTTGCGGGGCGCGTAGAGCAACGCTTGTAGCCCTGCGTCTTTTGCCCCTTGGTAGTCGGCGACTCGGTTGTCGCCGATGTGGAGGATCTTGTCGGCAGTGATGTTCGACCGACGAGTGAGCTCCTCGAAGATCCGAGCATCTGGTTTTGCCAGGTTCAGAACGTCCGAGTAGAGCTCGTAGTGGATGTACTCCAGCAGCCCTAGCTTGTCCAGGATCTGTCGGAGTGTATACCCTTCCGTCATGCCCGTGTTACTGATGACCGCGATCTTCCGGCCTTCGTCGTGGTGACGACGGAAGGTGTCCGGCAGGTCGGGTTCGAGGCGTGGCGGATGTGCCAGGTGCGCTTTGATGACACTTACCTGGAGCTCGATGAGACGGGTGCTGCTTGGCAGCTCCAGCCCCACGAGTTTTGCTGCGTATGCCACGCGGTCCGTGAATCCGTACTGGACGGCTCCACCTGTGGCATCTGTTTGATGGTCGAGCTCCTTCGAGGCCGTGTTGACAGCCTGAATGAGCCTTGCCGGATCGCCGGTCCACTCGAGAGCGGTGGCGATCAGCTTGCCGCGAAGCTCGACGTACTTAGGGTTGGCTCTGAGGAGCGTCTGCCATACGTCGTAGCTTACGAGCTGGATCATGCGACTCCTCCTCACTTGCTCACTACCGTGAGGTAGAAAAGCTTCCACTGGATGACCTCGTCAGCCTTGCCGGAGCCGTTGGACTCCTTGTTGCCGACGTGGGTGGGGATGAGGCCATGGGCTGCGAACAGCTCCAGAGCCTCGTCTTCGGTGTACTTGGACCAGAGCCGTGTGCTGTCGTAGCCGAACGACTGCTTGGTCCAGAGACCTTCACCTTCTCCCATCGGGAGGGAGATGAAGACCAGACCGCCGAGCCGAACGACGCGCTGGATTTCTCCGAGCGCCTCGGGCAGGCGGTTTTTCGGCAGGTGGTACAGGGTGTTACCCGACCACACACCGTCCATCGATCCGTCAGGGAAGAGCAGCTGGTAGGCGCTCATGTGACGGGTGTCGAGGGTGGGGCGCAGGCGACGGGCTTCAGCGAGATATCCGCTGGAGATGTCGACGCCGATGTAGCTGAAGCCGCGATTCGTCAGGCTCTCGCCTTCCGCACCGTTGCCACAGCCGATTTCCAGAACCCGGCCACCACTTGGCAGCAGGTCCTCGAACGTGTTCACCTCGGGAAGCCAGAACTCCGGCCCACGCTGCCGCATGGCGGCGTGCTGGTCGTAGTCCTGGACCGTGATGCACTCGTCCTCGCTGAGGTGAACCATGGGGTCCTCCTTAGCGGTTTCCTCGGGAGTGGGGATGGTGAATGCCATGATCGGGAGCTTGCGCTCACGCACGACACGCGCCAGAGTGTCCGTTCCCTCGGGGTAGCGCATGAAAAATTCCGCCGTTGCGCTCGTAAGAGCGATGTACGCGGTCTCCAGGAACGCATCGCTGCGTGCCATGAAGAACTGGTACAGCTCCTCAGGGTTGGACCACTTCAGGATGAAGTCGAAAACTCGGGAGCAAAGACGGAAATCCGCCGTCTCGATGTCGGAGGCGATCGTGTCCAGCGTCGTCGGAAACGCACTGTTCATCTCGCCCTCCACCGTTTCGACGGTGTTCTCCAGGACTGCCAGGTGCAGATAGCAGATGGTGTCCGGCACGTGCGGGATGAGCCGCTCGTGCATGCGCTGTTCGGTCTGTCCGGTCAGCTTGACATCGTCGATGACGATGACGATGGCGTCGCGCACCAGATCGGCGTCCACGTGATGCTCACTTTGGCCGTTGATCTTCATGCGTTCTGCCAGGCTGACCATGGCATACGTGTCCGTTCCCACGCGGGAGCGGATCACGTGCATCGGCACTGCCGGCTCCAAGCCCTTGTGGATTCGGTAGACGTTCAGCGCGCTGCTGAAAGCGTCGGCGATTCCCTGGGCGGGGGTCGGCAGGTGCTTGTATGACGGACCGGTCACGACGATTCGCTTGGTGGTGGTGGCGAGCTCCGGGAAGTCCCGGATGAACGCCAGCGCCACGGCGTGGCCGTAGGCAGTAGCCGGACTGAGCTTGCCGTACTTGAACCGGCTGTACTCGACGACGTTGAACGGCTGTGCGCCGTCCACGTCAACGAGCACGCCGGCCTTGCGGGTAAGGCGCAGAGCGGCGGTGCGTACCGTGGTCGTAGTCATGATGGTTGTGCTCCTCACTTGGAGTGTGTGGTATGCGTATGACCTGTGTATATTGTACGATTTTTTAGATAAAAGTCAAGCATTATAAGGTGTTACGGGCGGAGATGGAGGGGTGATTCGTCGTCTGATAGATCTCCAAATGACAAAAATAAAAACCCTATCGGATACCGAAAGGGTTGTCTGAGAAACTCTAAATACTCTAGATGAGACATAACAGTGTGAGTCTAGAGCGCAGGCTCCGGACGGTCTCCGATGCGTGAGCATGGAGACCGTCCGAAAACCTGTTTTGTGCTTGCGGCACTACGCGTTCGCAGCGCCGCTTGCCACACCCTCGACGACCTTGCCGGTCGCGTCGAAGACGCCGCGGCGCTTGTCGTACACGCTGTGCAGCAGCGCCGCACCGATCAGGAACACGGAGATCCCGCCGGTCACGAGGTCGGGGAACCCGAACCACATGGCGAACGGCAGGGCACCGATAGCCCAGAACGCGCCGTTCCCGAGGTACGGGAACTCAGCGAGCGCACCGGTGTCGACCAGGTGGATGGTCATCGAACGCACGTACAGCGCGCCGATGCACAGCCCGGCCATGATCAGGGCGACGATGAGGGTGAACGCGAACGCGCCCATCACACCGTCGAACGAGAACATGGCATCCTGGAGCTCCAGGTAGCAGAACGTGAAGAACGCCGCCTTGCCGGTCAGGTTGGTCAGAGCCTTGCCTGTGTTCGAGGCGTCCTCTGCGTCACCATCCTCGTCCTCGTCGAACTTGCCGCCGATCCAGCTCACCGTCTGGTAGAGGATGATACTGGACACGCCGGCGATGAGCACTGCAGTCAGGTGGTTGGACCACGCGGCTGACAGCACGGCGACGGTGATGGAGGCACCCGCGAACACGATCAGTGCCGGCTTGCCGGACTTCTCGCCGATCCGCTCCAGCGGCTTCTCGAGCCACTTGAGCCAGGTTGCTTCCTTCTCCTCCGCGTTCAGCATGAACGTCAGGAAGATCTGAAGCAGGTAGACGCCGCCGAACACGACCAGCGGCACATGAGCGTGCTGAAGGTGGTTCGCGTAGGCGTGGGGGTCGGTGAAGGCCATGACCACGACGCGCAGCGGACTGATGAGACCGCTGAGCGACACGACAGCGATGGGGAACAGGAGCCGCATGCCGACGACGGCGATGAGGATTCCCCAGCGCAGGAAGCGCTGCTGCCATTCGCTGCTCAGGCGACCGACGTACGTGGCGTTCACGAGGGCGTTGTCGAAGGACAACGACACCTCGAGGACGGCCAGCAGCGCCACGATCAGCAGCGCCTGCATGTTGCCGGTCAGGACGGAGTACACTGCAACGAGTCCGAGGACGAACGCCGCAGCGATGGTTGCGAAGCGGTAATACCGCCACACGTGGACCACTCTCCTTTCAAGAGAGAGTATGGGGGTGGATGTTTTTCGCTATGCCCTTTACCCCTAGAAAGAGCGAGCCTACGATGAACGACTTATTCGTACGCCGTAGGCTCGCTCCTTATCAATAGGGCATAAAGGGACTTGACTCACACTGTTAAGGTATTTACGCACATCAAAAATGTGGCGTAACTTGGCTATTATACAATTAAAACTAATATTATGCAATAATAAAAAGCTTTTTACTTCGTATGGAGATCAATACGGACTATTCTCTATAATAGTGTGATCTTTCTTAATTCTTTTTGCATGCGTGGACACTGCTTGATTATAAAGTTAGCTACTTTTTTGTAGGCCTAGGCAACTAAAATACCCGGCCAGATGGCCGGGTATTCAAAAGTAAATGCGATATGTAATGTCAGTGATGACGCCCCGCTCGGACGCCATCCTATCTAACCCCGAAGGGTGATGGACGGCGTCCGAGCGAGTGTTGCGCGGTCAGCGCAGTGGACGGAGCTGGAACTACTTGTTCTGGCCGCGGGGACCGATGTCCATGACGACGCGGTCGCCCTGGTAGCCCACGCGGTTCTCCGAGTTGGCGGCGCTGTACAGTTCGTGGTTGACCACGGTCAGCGACCCGTCGTTCTCGAAGATGATCTCGCCGAAGCACAGCGTGTAGCTGTTCCGGTTGGCGCTGGCGTCGGCGGCCGAGATGCGGACGACCTGTGAGCCGTTCTGGATCTCGACGTAGACGCCGTACTCCTTGAAGGAGCCGGCCCCGTTCTCCAGCGCCGAGTAGCTCGACAGGGCCACGGAGGCGATCTGCGGGTTCCAGCGGATGGAGATGGTCTCCAGCTCGTCGGCACTGCGGGAATCGCCGCTGTGGGACACGGCACCCTCGAGGCTGCGCAGCGACTCGTCGGCGTTCGCTGCTCCGATGTAGAGCAGGCGACCGTCGCGGTAGCGGATCAGTCCCTTGAGGTCGTAGTCCTTGCGCTGGGCGGTCCAGCCGTTCACGGCCTTGATCGGCGCGCCGGTCTTGGTCAGCTTCATGCTGCCGCCCTTGGTGAGCTGCATCGTGCTGGAGGGCACGGGCTGCTGCGTCGCCGAGGTGGCGGGGGTGTCCTTCTTGAACAGGGACATCTCGGTCTCTCTTCCACTATGTAGACGTCGTGTGACGTCTGACCAACGTAGATTATATAACAATGGAATATTTTTGTCAACAAAAAAAGCCCGAGGGCTTATAAAAATCATGGGGTGGGCCGGAGTGGCCCGCGCTTCGCTCATATCGAGCGTGCGCGGGCCACTCCGGGGGGATTCGGCGCACGAGGCGTCGGGATCACCAGGTAAATATCCCCATATCTGCCTGGTGGCAGGGCTGCGTCAGAACTTGACGCCGGCCTTGCGAGCGACGTCCACCATCTTGTCGGTGAAGCCCTCGTCCTTGTTGGTCATCGACCAGCCGGTGCCGGCGCGGTCGATGGTGCAGACGAGCAGCGTGACGTCGAAGCCGTGGTCGTCCTCGACCTTGGCGACGAGCTCGTTGCCCGTGTTCTCCTCCTTGACCCCGCAGACGATGTTGGTCGCCATGCCGAGCGTGTCGGACGGCGTCTTCTCGTCGTAGTAGGTCGTGAAGACGGCGTACTGGACGACGTCCGAGGGCGCCTTGCTCAGGTCGAGCACGGCGATCTCGTCGTAGCCGGTCGCGGCGGTCTTGCCGGTGCGGTCGTCGCCCTTGTGGGTGATGTCACCCTCGGGGGAGACGATCCAGGGGTTGCCCTCGCTGTTGCTCCCGAGGTCCGGGCGCTGCCAGCCGGTGTTGCCCCAGTAGGCCGCCTCGACGGTGCCGTTGCTCCACTTGCGGAGGATCCAGAGGTCCAGGTCCACGTCGCTCTGCCCCTGCGCGGGGTCCCATCCGAGGCCGGCCGTGAAGACCTGGCCCGTGTTGGTGGGGAGCTTCTTGGTCTGTCCCTTGGTCACCTGCATCTGCTGTGCCATTACTGACTCCTCGTGTCTCAATGCGTGACCTCTGATGGTCGCGCAACACATTTGCATATTATACAGATTTTTAAACTAAATGCAACAAAATTAGACAATATTTTGTAAAAATGTATTTTTAATGATATTATTGTACCGTTGCTGACGCCCGTCAGCAGATACGGTCAAGCAGGAAAGGGCGACTTCAATGTCGAACCTTCAGCAGATCAAGCAGCGTGTGGCGGAAGCCGACGCCCGGCAGGGAACCAACGGCCTCATGACCTCCAAGGTCGATGCAGCCGTGAGGGGCCTGCTGCGGAACAAGCTCAACCCCAACCAGAAGTGGCAGAAGATCCTCGTCGTCGACCGTTCCGGCTCGATGGGGGGCGCCTACCCGACGCACGTTCAGTCGGTGATGGACCGCGACCTCGCCTTCAGCGTCCTCGTGGACGATGACATGAAGGTTCCGGCCATCTTCTTCGATGGCCAGCTCGAGGAGCTGGTGATCGACCTGAACGACTTCCACAACCTTCTGGTGCGGCGGGGTATCCGTGCTCGTGGCACCACCGATCTCACCAAGGCGCTGCACAGGGTCGCCGAGATCACTGGCAACGGAGACCTCTTTTCGTCGAGTGGCGGCAGGTGGGGACGTTCCGCGTCCGAGCCCGAGCCGACCGTTCGTCCGATGAAGGTCCCGGCCTTCGTGACGATCATCTTCGATGGTCGCCCCGACAACCCGGTGACGGCCATGAACGCGATCCGCCGCATGAGCTGGCGGGCCATCGAGTTCAAGCTGCTGTTCGTCGGTCCGAAGTTCCAGGACCGTGCGAGGACGCGGCCCACTCCCGGGTGGCAGTTCGTCGTCGACCTCGACGACAACATCCCGGTGGGTGTGCCGTTCGCCCAGGGTGGTCGGCTGTTCGACAACGTGGACGCCAAGTCCACCGAGTCGCTGGCCACCATGACGGACGACGAGTACTACGACGCGCAGTTCGACGAGGTGCCTCAGGCGCTCGCCGCCATGCGGCAGCACCAGCTCCTCGTGGCCTGACGAAGAGTCGGCAGCAACATGGGTATGGCCCGGTGACGCAACGCGCCACCGGGCCTGCCCGGCAACACCGAATTTATAGAATTTATATTTAAAAACGGACAGTGACTAGCTGTCCGTTTATCATAATTATTTTTTTATTTGTCCTTTTTTGGGTCAAGGACTGAAGGATCGAATTCGCCCGGTTTTTTCGATCCTGATCCTAAGACGTCAGGATTAAAGGGACGTGAGCTACGAGGCGTCTGCGTAGGAGTACCAAGAGCATCTGCCGAAAAAGGTTTTTGTGCGCGTTGCGGCCTAGTAACGGTCTCTTGAACTGCGGGAGTCCCGAGAGCTGATGGGCTGAAACTCTTTTTTTCGGGTCGAGTCTCATCATAAGGCTCCCTAAGTGTGAATGCTGCGTCCTGAATACGAGGCATTGTGATAAGAATTGTAACTTGTTCAAGCATGCCATGGATCGCCTGTGTATCTTTATAAAGCTCCTGAAGTACGGAGACGGGAGTTTCTATACCCAAACCTCCATCAGTAACACGTTCGATAGCTTTATGTCGTGTCATGATGGTTCTCAAGAGTGGCTCGACGAGGCCTTTAAGTCGACGTTTAAAATCGTTAGGCACGAGGCGACTCGCTTGTATCGCTTCATAGTCGTGGTTTGCATTTGCCCATACGTTGTCGAGACCAGCAATCATTCCCGTCATAAAGCCAGCCGAGATATCCGCTTTTGATGGCCATCGAAGCGCATCTGGTGTTCGCTTTAATTTTTGGATATCACCAGGTGTTGCTTGAAATCCTACGCGCGCCGTTATTTGTTCGGCAGTTTCTAAACTGCCTTTTGCTCCACGGTAGGCTGTCTTAACAAATTCAGTCGCCGTTTCAATCGCCTGCGGACTCTCTTTACTGCCGTCCGCACTCAGTGTTTCTGCAATTGAGTTGGCGAGAAGGTAGTGATCACGCGCTTCATGAAGATAAGCTGTACTTAGCTGGTATCGGTCATTTGAAGTAAGAAGATGCCGGCCAGCTACGGCAAGGTCAAAGTCTTGTGTCTGTAATTTATTTTCAACTTCAAGATCGATCGCCATTCGGCGGTAAGGGGCAGTTTCGGCAGTCAAGCGTGCCTTTTCGCGTTCACCTCTATTAAACATCAGGGAAGTACTCTCTAGATCATTATTTTATAACCTTTCTATTATACAACTTTATTAGTTTTTGGCAACTATCTCTTAGGTAAAGTCTTGACAGTATAGAGCAAAAATATTATTGTTACCTAGTCAAGTGAAAGCGAGTGAGGAGAGAATCCTTACTCCGGACGAAGGATGTGTTGCAGATGGCTGCTTCGACCAGCTTCACCGGCCGCATGCTGCGGTTGCCCGTGTGGGCGATCGGCATCATGCTCGTCGCCGGGCTGCTGTCCGTCGCGTTCGCGGGACCGTTCTTCACCGTCGTGGCGCTCGCGCTGCTGGTGGTGAACGTCGTCGGCGCGTTCAAGTACTTCGGCGCCGAGGTCAAGCGCATCAGTGCGGCTCACGCCGGACACCCGATCGACAAGGCGTCGCTTCGTAAGGACGCCATGGGTTCGCTCGCGACCCCGATGTGGCTGGTGATCACGCTGGCTGTCGGGTCCCTGTGGACCGGCTTCGCCCTGGTGGAGCTCGTGGGCGTCCTGATCGGACTGGTGTTCATGCTGGTCATCGTGGCCGGCCTGGGCGTCGCGCTCTACTTCGGCTACAAGGTCGCCAAGAAGCGGGGCTACATCAGCTAGTCGTTCACTGCGACCTCAGTGCGGAGGACGGGCTGCATGCCCGTCCTCCGCACCCCCGGTGCTACAGCGGATTTCTGTAGCAGAGATCCTGAAGTGATAACGTGTTTGTCGCTTGAGGATTTTTTTAATCCGTTGACCTCTGATGAAAAGTACGGTATAATGGCCAGGTAACAATTTTTAATGACACAATCCGTGCCATACTCCTGAATCTCAGGGGCGCGGATGAGGAACAAGGAGTTTCAAATGGCAGTAACTGTCGATATTAAAGCTCTGCTCGAAGCTGGTGTTCACTTTGGACACAAAACGAGCCGCTGGCACCCAAAAATGGCCCAGTATATTCACTCTAAGCGTCAGGACAGTCACATCATTGACCTGACTAAAACGGTAGAAGGCCTTGATAAGGCGCTTCCATTCCTTACTAAAGTCGCTGGTAGCGGCAAGCAAATTTTGTTTGTTGGTACAAAAAAGCAGGCTAAGGATATCGTAAGGGCAACTGCTGAACAAGCAGGTCAGCCATTCGTTACTGAGCGTTGGATCGGTGGTATGCTTACCAATGTTGACACCGTATCGGCACAAATCAAAAAGCTGAAAGATCTTGAGCGCCGCATGGCTTCTGGTGATCTTGAAAAGCGCTACAATAAGCTCGAAGTTCAGCGTTTCCAAGAGGAAATTGACGAACTTAACATTAAGTATGGTGGCATTAAAGACCTTAACGGTAAGCCAGGTGCGATGGTCGTTATTGACGTTCTTACGGACGCAAACGCTATTAAAGAGGCAAAGACACTCGGTATTCCAGTTGTTGGTGTCGTAGATACTAACGCTGATCCAACTCCAGTCGACTACGTTATTCCTGGTAACGACGACGCGATCAAAGGCCTTCAGCTGCTTCTTAGCTACTTTGGCGAAGCAGTCGCAGAAGGTGCGGGAACTGTTAAAAAAGAGGAGAAATAATAATGGCCGTTTCAATCGAAGACATCAAAAAGCTTAAAGAACTAACTGGCGTTGGTTTGACCGATGCTAAAAAAGCCCTCGTAGAAGCTGATGGTGATTTTGATAAAGCCCTCGAAGCAATGCGCAAAAAAGGCCTTACGAAGGCGGAGAAAAAAGGTGACCGTGAAGCCCGTGAAGGCATCATCGATAGCTACGTTCATGGTGGACGTATCGGTGTTGTAGTAGAGGTTAACTGTGAGACCGACTTCGTTGCTCGTCTTGATGACTTTAAAAAAGTTGCTCACGAAATCGCTATGCAAGTTGCAGCTATGAGTCCTAAGTATGTCACTGAGGCTGATATACCAGCTGAAGAAGTAGATCGCTTCAAGACTGAGGCTATGGAGCGCGTAAAGAACGAAGGCAAGCCAGCCGAGATCGCCGAAAAGATCGTTGAAGGCCAGGTTAAAAAGCACTTTGCTGAGCAAGTACTCATGAGCCAACAGTTCATTCTTGACGACAAAAAGAGTGTCGAAGAATATGTTAAAGAAAATATCGCAAAACTTGGTGAAAACATTGTGATTCGCCAGTTCAAGCGTATCGAACTTGGTGTAAACGAATAATACATCTGTTTAACTCTTTGAAAAACCCGGCAGTGTAGCCGGGTTTTTAAGTCGACAGCAGGGAAGAAATTGCATTATTTGCATTTTTATGTTACAATAATGTTAACCTTCGGTCGAACACCGTTGGATTTTGTACATGACAACCCGGAAGGACGTGACGCCATGTCGCGCCGTATTCGCACTACTGTTCTTGGGATCGTTGCCCTCGTGGCAATCGGTGGTATTGGCATCACGGCCGGAGCTTTCCTCTCCGGCGGCAGCAGCCCGGCGCAGACCGCGGCAGCGCCAGTGATCCCGTCGCCGAGTAGCCTCGGTTCGACCAGTTCCACAACGTCTCCGACGTCTGACCCTACATACGACCCGGTCACCCCGTCCAATCCCATGATCATTCCTGACCCGGCAACGCACGCGTTGGACAGGTCCGAGAAGGCTCAGCCCTTCGGGGACAATCTGACCTACTCCGTGCCGCTCACCTGGAGCAGCCGGAACTGGGA
>Ga0207657_10001607_pt1 | contig 24285 bp, 26 predicted proteins | sample KBSC33metaG_FD_184316 | JGI IMG/M metagenome (GOLD analysis project Ga0207657, IMG submission 184316) | Corn rhizosphere microbial communities from Kellogg Biological Station, Michigan, USA - KBS C3-3 metaG (SPAdes) (version 2) | ecosystem: Host-associated > Plants > Roots > Rhizosphere > Soil ... | reverse complement strand
CGGCGCGAGAGCTTCGCCCATGCGCCGATGCCGCGCATGACCAACACCTTTATGCTCGCCGGGAATGACGACCCGGGCGCGCTGATCGAGCGCGTTCCGGACGGAATCTATGCGAAGAGTTTCGGTGGCGGCCAGGTCGACATCACCAACGGCAAGTTCGTCTTCTCCTGCACCGAGGCTTACCGGATCCGCGGCGGCAAGATCGCCGAACCGGTCAAGGGTGCGACCCTGATCGGCGACGGCCCGACCGTGCTGACCCGGGTCAAGGGAATCGGCAACGATCTCGAGCTCGACGAGGGCGTCGGAATTTGCGGAAAGGCCGGGCAGTCTATCCCTGCCGGCGTTGGCCAGCCGACCTTGCTGGTTGACGGACTGACCGTTGGAGGGACGGCCGCGTGATGGCCGACGACTGGCGCGCCGACGTCCTGAAATTCTGGTTCGGCCTGGACCCGAAGCAATGGTGGCGGGGCCCGGCCGAGCTCGACGAGCAAATCCGGGATCGCTTCCTGGAGCTGTGGAAGGAGAAGCGGCAGCTTCCACCCGAATCCTTCCTCGAAGATCCCCTGACCGCGATCGCCGCGGTGGTCCTGTTCGACCAGTTCCCGCGCAACATGTTCCGCGACGATGCCGAGCAATTCTCGACCGATCCGCTGGCGCTCGCGGTCGCGAAGGGCGCGGTCGAGCGTCACCTCGACGACCAGCTGGAGCCGATCGAACGCAAGTTCCTCTACATGCCGTTCGAGCATAGCGAGAACCTGGCCGACCAGGACCGGGCCGTGCTGCTGTTCACGCGCCTCGGCGACGACGACCAACTTCTCTATGCAAGGAAGCACCGCGACGTCATCGCCAGGTTCGGGCGCTTCCCGCACCGCAATGCGATTCTCGGCCGCAAGCCGCGCGCCGACGAGATCGCCGCCGGTGAGGTATTTCCCTGGTGAGCGGCCTGGTCGAGCTCGCGCGCTTTGGATCCCGGGTCGAAGCCGACCTTGCGCGATTGAAGCTGGAGGCGGAAGGAATCGACTCCGTGCTGTTCGATGCGGAGACAAGCGGCGTCGGCTGGGGCGTGATGATGCCGGTGCGGCTGATGGTGCTCGACCGCGACCGGTGGCTCGCCACCAGGCTGCTGGCGGAGGATTGCGCCTAGAGCAGGTGCTCGACGGGCGACAGGTCGAACCCGGCGTCCACGACGGCCTTGCGGATTTCCTCGATGCTGGCGCCCTGCTCGCGCCGCGCAACCGCCCAGGTCAGCGCCGAGCGATTGCCGGACCGGCAAAAGGCCAGCAGCCTACCTGGCGCGGAATCCAGTGCCTCCTGCATCGCCTCGACATCCGACGGGCCGATTCCGCGAATGATCGGGATGTAGCGATAGGCGACACCGGCCGCTTCCGCCGCGGCCTCGATTTCAGACGCCGCCGGCTGACCCGGGTCCTCGCCGTCCGGTCGATTGCAGATGATCATGCTGACGCCCGACGCCTTCAGACGCTCGACATCGGCGGGCTGGATCTGACCGCTGACGAGGGTCCGCTCGTCGAGCTGCCGGATCACGCGATCAGCGCCCCCGGTCGCCCTTGGCCGGCGGCGGCACGGCCGCCGGGACCGCCATCGGAGCCGCAGCGGGCGGTGGTGGCGCCGCGGCGGCGCCGGGCCCGCTCAGGCCATAATAGTCGAGATAGGGCTGGATGTCGGGGTCGTGTCCGGTGAACGCACGGTACATCTCGGCATAATCGAGCGTGTTTCCGCGTGACAGCACCATGTCGCGGAAGCGCTGGCCGTTTTCGCGGGTGAGGCCGCCGTGGGTCTCGAACCAGTTGAAGGCATCCTGCGCGAGCATCCGGGTCCAGGGATAAGCGTAATAGCCCGCCGAATAGCCATTGCTCCAGATGTGGAGGAAATAGCTCGAGCGATAGCGCGGCGGAACGTCCGCGGTGTCGAAGCCGCTGCTTGCGAGCGATTGCGCTTCGAACTTGTCCACGTCCTGGCGCGGAGCGCTGGCGGCAAGGGAGTGCCAGTCGAGATCGAGCCTTGCCGCTTCCAGCACCTCGCCATTGTCATAGCCCTGGTTGAACACGCGCGATCGCTTGATCTTGTCGACGAGGCTCTGCGGGATGGTCTCGCCGGTCTTGTAGTTGACCGCATAGTGCGGGAGAATCTTCGGATCGAGCGCCCAGTTCTCGTTGAACTGCGACGGGAACTCGACGAAGTCGCGCGCGACGTTGGTTCCGGACAGGGTCGGATAGGTCTGCGCCGCGAACAGGCCGTGAAGCGCGTGGCCGAACTCGTGGAACATCGTCGTCACGTCGTCGAAGCTGATCAACGCCGGCTGGCCTGGCGCGGGCTTGGTGAAGTTGGCGACATTGTAGATCACCGGCTTCGTGCCGCGCAGGTACGACTGGTTGACGAGGTTCGACATCCAGGCGCCGCCCGACTTGTTGTCGCGCTTCCAATAATCGAAATACATCAGGCCCATCGGCTTGCCGTCCGCATCGATGACTTCATAGGTCAGCATGTCGGGGTTCCAGGTTGGCAGGTCGTGCCGCTCCTTGAAGGTGAGCCCATAAAGCTGGTTGGCAGCGTAGAAGACGCCGTCGGTCAGTACCTTGTGAATCTCGAAATAGGGCTTCAGTTCGTCCTGGTTGAGGTCGTAGCGCTGCTTGCGGATCTGCTCGGCATAATAGTTCCAGTCAGCCGCAGTCGGCGCGAAGTTCGCGCCCTGGCTCTTGGCCAGGGCGACGATATCCGACCATTCCTGCCGCTGCTTGGCGGCAGTCGGAGGCGCCAGGCGGTTGAGGAATCCGAGCGCGGTGTCCCGGTTCTTCGCCATCTGGTCATAGAGCGTGTAGTCGGCCCAGGTCGGATAGCCGAGCAGCGCGGCCTTTTCCGCGCGCAGCTGGGCGATTTCCGTAATGATGTTGCGGGTATCGTTGGAGTCACCCTTCTCGGCCCGGCCGAGGCTTGCATCGAACAGGGCCTGGCGCGTCGAATGATTGCTGAGCGACGCAAGCGATGGCTGCTGCGTCGTGTTCTGGAGCGGGATGACATAACCGTCGAGCTTGCGATCCTTGGCGGCCTGCGCCGCTGCGGCAAGCTCCTGCTCCGACAGACCGGCAAGCGCGTCCTTGTCGGTGACGTGGAGGGCTCCGGCCTTTGCGGCGGCGAGCAACTTTTGGCCGAAGTCGGTCTGAAGGCTGCTCAGGCGCGTGTTCATCTGCTTGAGTTGCGCCTGCTTGGCCGGCGAAAGCTCGGCGCCGGCATGGACGAACTGCTTGTAATAGACGTCGAGGAGCTTTGCCTGCTCCGGATTGAGATTGAGGTTGCCGGCACGATCGTGCAGCGACTTCACACGCTGAAACAGCTTCTCGTTGAGGTAGATATAATCCTGGTGCTGGGCGAGGAGCGGCGACGTCTTCGTATCGACCTCCTGCAGAGTGTCGTTGGTGTTGGCCCCATTGACCGCGGAGAAGGCGAGAAGTGCCCGCTCCAGCAATTGCCCCGACCGCTCGAGCGGAACCATCACATTGTTGAAGGTCGGCGGCGCCGGATTGCTTGCGATCTGCGCGATCTCGCGCTTCTGCTGCGCCATCCCGGCCATGATCGCCGGGAGATAGTCGCTGTCCTTGATCTTCGAAAAGTCGGGCGCCTGGAACTCGAGCGTGCTCGGCTTTGCGAACGGATTCGATGCGGGAAGGGTCGCCGAAGCGGCGGGGGCCGGTTTCCTGGCGGGCGCGGCAGCGGCGGCGGGCATGGCAATCGCAATCGCAGCAGTGGTCAAAAGAACAGCGCGAAACATTCTTCTCTCCCCATGAAGCGATACCGCTCTTCAACCGTGCGGCTCATTTCGCAAGCCTGAATTTGGCCAGAGACCTGTTCGGGTCGACGGGCGGACTGCCGAATTTGCCTGTGGTTCCGCGCGTGGCTAGCTTCTCGCGATGCAGGTTCCACTCAGCCGTCGCGGTTTATTGGCCGGGTTCGGCGCTCTTGTCGCGATGCCGCGGATTTCCAGCGCCAGGGACCGCGCCGACTGGAAAGCGCTCGGCGAGGACGTCCGGACGGAAATGCGCTGGGCGTGGCAAAATTATCGGGCGCGTGCCTGGGGCAAGGACCAGATCAAGCCGATCAGCGGCGGCAGCGAAAGCTTCCCGCTCAAGGATCGTCACCTCGGCCTGACGATCGTCGAAGCGCTCGACACCCTGTGGGTGATGGGCCTCGACGACGAATATGCGGACGGGGTCGACTGGATCGCGCGCAACCTCGATTTCGACGTCGACGGCGAGGTATCGGTGTTCGAAACTTCGATCCGGCTGGTCGGCGGACTGCTTTCCGGCTGGCATGCGTCCGCAAACCCGGTCTTGCTGGCGAAGGCGCGCGACCTTGCCGACCGCCTGCTTCCGAGCTTTGCCGCTTCGCCGATCGGAATCCCGCACCGCTTCGTCAATCTGAAGACCGGCGCTCTGCGTGGCCGGGAGACCAACCCGGCGGAAACCGGGACCTTCCTTCCCGAGTTCGGAATATTGAGCCGGGCAACCGGCGACGACCGGTACCGCGCCGCAGCCAAGCAGGCACTCGTTTCCATGTTCGACCGCCGCTCCAGGATCGGCCTGCTTGCCGACAGCATCGACTGCATGACCGGCAAGTGGCTCAGCCGCCGGGCGACGATCGGGCCGCCGTCGGACAGCTATTACGAATATCTGTGGGACGGGTGGGACCTGCTCGGCGACCGCGACTGCCTGGCAATGTACCGGGCATGCACTGCTGCGATCCTCAAGCACCAGCCGGCACGCGCCGCCGGCCACCTCTGGTTTCCGGACGTCGATTTCGAAACGGGCAAGCGTCTCAACTGGGAGCAGGACGAGCTCGGCTCCTTCTACGGCGGGTTGCTCGCGCAGGGCGGAGCAGGGGCCGTCGGCGCAGCGCACACGCGCAGCTGGGCGGCGGTGCAGAATCGCTTCGGCGTCCTTCCGGAAGAGATTGATGCCGCGACCGACAGGGTGATCTCGGCGACCAATTCGCTCCGTCCGGAGCTAGCCGACGCCGCCTTCAACCACTGGATGCTCGACGGCCGCGAGGAATGGCGGCTGATCGCCCGCGACCATTATCTGGCGATGAAGAAATGGAACCGCGCACCGTTCGGCTATGCGAGCCTTTCGGACGTCACCGCCGACCCGAAGGTGCAGAGCGACCATTGCCCCGCTTACTGGTGGTCGGAGCAGATGAAATATTATTATCTGATGTTCTCGAACACCCCGCGGTTCGACTACCGCCACTGGTATTTGTCGACCGAGGGCAACGTGCTCCGCGGCTTCCGGCGCGGCTGACGGCTATTCCGCAGCCTCCGCCGTTTCCTCAAGCCGCTCGGCCGCCTGGCGGTACCACATGTCGGCGTAGAGGGCGCCGCGCTCCAGAAGCTGCTCGTGCGTACCGCTTTCGGCGATCTGGCCTTCATCGAGCACCAGGATCAGGTCGGAATTCACGACCGTCGACAGCCGGTGGGCAATGGTGATCGTCGTCCGGTTGCGCGCGAGCCGGTCGAGCGTGGCGAGAATTTCGTCCTCGGTCTTGCTGTCGAGCGCGCTGGTCGCCTCGTCGAGGATCAGGACCGGCGGGTTCTTGAGAAGCGTGCGCGCGATCGCGACCCGCTGCTTCTCGCCGCCGGACAGCTTCAACCCGCGCTCACCGACCATCGCGTCAAATTTTTCCGGGAGCACGGCGATGAAGCGGTCGATCGCGGCGCCTTTCGCGGCGGCTTCGATTTGCTGAGCCGTCGGGTGTTCCGCCGCATAGCCGATGTTGTAGCCGATCGTGTCGTTGAACAGCACCGTGTCCTGCGGGACGATTCCGATCGCATCGCGAAGGCTCGCCTGGGTCACTCGCGCGATGTCCTGCCCGTCGATGCAGATTCGTCCGGCCGTCGGGTCGTAGAAGCGGTAAAGCAGTCGCGCGATCGTCGATTTGCCCGCGCCCGAAGGACCGACAATTGCCAGTCGCGTGCCGGGCGGCGCATCGAAGCTGAGACCCTTCAGGATTTCCCGTGACGGTTCGTAGCCGAAGTGCACGTCCTCAAACCGGACGTGGCCGCCGCTGACGACCAGGGGCTTCGCTTCGGGCGCGTCGACAATTTCTGCGGGCGTGTCGACCAGGTCGAACATCGCTTCCATGTCGATGAGGCCCTGGCGGATCGTCCGGTACACCCAGCCGAGCATGTCGAGCGGCCGGAACAGCTGCATCAGAAGCGAATTCACAAGCACCACGTCGCCGGGCGTGAAGCGGCCTTTGCTCCAGCCCCAGACGGTGAAGATCATCGCCCCGGCCATCATCACGTTGGTGATCAGGGACTGGCCGATGTTGAGCCACGCAAGCGAGACCTCGTTGCGGACGGTGGCTCGGGCGAACTGGCCAACCGCCTCGTCGTAGCGGCGGGCCTCGCGCTCCTCGGCGCCGAAATATTTGACCGTTTCGTAATTGAGCAGGGAGTCGACGGCGCGTCCGATCGTCCGGTTGTCGACCTCGTTCATCTCGCGCTGCAGCTTGGCCCGCCAGTCGGTCACCTGACGTGTGAAGGCGATATAGATCGCGACGATCGCAAGGGTCGCCACGACCAGGCCGGCGCCGAACTTGACGAAGAAGATGATGCAGATCGCGGTCAGCTCGATCAGCGTCGGCGCGATATTGAACAGGAGAAAATAGAGCATCATGTCGATGCTCTTCGTGCCTCGCTCGACGATCTTGGTCAGCGATCCGGTACGGCGCTCGAGATGGAATCGGAGCGAGAGCGCATGGACGTGCCGGAACACCTGGCCGGCGAGCCGCCGGGCCGCGTCCTGGCCGACCTTCTCGAAGACGGCATTGCGCAGATTGTCCGAAAGGACGCCGGCAAAGCGCGCTCCGGCATAAGCCAGGACGAGCGCCGCCACGAGCGCGAATGCGGCGGCATTGCCGTGCCCCGCCATTCGGTCGATCACCGCCTTGTAGGCGAACGGCATGACCAGGACAGCGGCCTTGCCGGCGAGCACGAGGACGACGGCGGCGATGACTCGGGCTTTCAGCTCTGTCTCGCCCTTGGGCCACAGCATCGGCAGGAATCGCACCAGGGGCGCGAACGTCCCGCGCTTCGCCTGCTTGTTGTCTGCCGCCTCAGCCATTGCCGACAAGGTAGGTGCGTTGCGTCCAAGCGCCAACTCGAAGCCTTGAGAAACGGCACCGACACCCTGTCATGATCGTTTCTTGCGGGAGGAGAATGCAGTCATGTCTGACGTCATGGAACCGATGGTCCATGAGGACCGGCTTCCCGGAAGCGAGGCGAAGCTCGAGCCCAAGCCGGATTGGGAGCCGCGCTACCCGGGCTCGGGCCGTCTGAAGGGCAAGGTCGCGCTCGTCACCGGCGGCGATAGCGGCATCGGCCGGGCGGTCGCCGCGCTGTTCGCCCGCGAGGGCGCCGACATCGCCATCGGCTATCTGTGCGAAGATGAGGATGCGGCGAAATCGAAGCGGATCGTCGAGGACGAGGGCCGCAAGGCGATCGTGATTCGCGGCGACATCGGAAGCAAGCAATTCTGCGAGGATGCCGTCCGGCGGACGGTCGTCGAACTGGGGAGGCTCGACGTCCTGGTGAACAACGCCGGCGAGCAGCATTCCGACAAGGCCATCACCGACATCACCGAGGATCAGCTTCGCCGGACTTTCCAGACCAATGTCTTCGGCATGTTCTTCATGACCCAGGCCGCGCTGCCGCATCTCGGACCGGGTTCGTCGATCCTCAACACGACATCCGTCACGACCTACGAGGGTTCGGGGCACCTGCTCGACTACAGCTCGACCAAGGGCGCGATCGTCGCCTTCACCCGGTCGCTCGCCAAGAATCTGGTGGAGCAGGGAATTCGCGTGAACGCGGTGGCCCCGGGGCCGATCTGGACCCCGCTCAACCCCTATGGCGGTGCGGAGCCGGAGGCGATGAAGGATTTCGGCAAGGACACGCCGATGGGACGGCCCGGCCAGCCAAACGAGGTCGCGCCCTGCTTCCTGTTCCTCGCCTGCGAGGATGCCAGCTACATGACGGGCCAGGTGCTTCATCCTGACGGCGGCGAGTCGACGTCGAGCTAGTTGACCGGCGCCCACTTGCCCGCCGATATCGCTGGCAGTGAGCCGGGCCCCTGACCTGAACGATGCGGTGGAAGCGTTCCGGCGCGGCGATCTCGATCGCGCACGGGCTGCGGCGAAGCGTGCAGTCGAGTCGGCGCCTTCGCCGGATTGGCACCACTTGCTTGGACTGATCCATTGCCGGCTGGGCAATCCGGCCGATGGCGTGGAGCATCTTCGCGCCGCGGCCGTGGCCGAGCCGGCAAACGCGTCCTTCCAGGTCATGCTCGCACGCGCGCTCATCGACGCGGGCCGGCCGAACGAGGTTCTCGCAATGCCGGTCTGGTCCGGTAATTCGCCGCCGGAGCTGGCGTTGTGGCATGCGCGCGCCGAGGCTGCCGAAGCGGCGGGCGACCGCGATTCCGCGCTGCCGGCGTGGCAGAAGCTGTGTGAAGCGGGCGTTAGCAACTGGCGTGTCTGGGACTCTTATGGCCAGGCGCTGGCAACTGCCGAGCGATGGGACGATTCGGCGAAGGCATTGGAGCAGGCGGTTGCGCTGAACCCGTCGGAGCTAGCGGTAAGGCAAAGGTTTGGCGCAGCCTTGTCCCGCGCCGGCCGCTATGACGAGAGCGTCGCCCAGTTCCGGCGTTGCGTCGAAATCGCGCCCGATGACGTGGCGGCACGGATCTTCCTTGCACGGTTGCTTGCCGATCGCGGCGACCAGGAGTGGCCGGAGCACCTGGATCGAGCTGCTCGCCTCGCAACCGGGCAGGGGCTCGCGGAGAGCGACGAGGGCCTGATCGAGATCGCGAAGGCCCGGGATGAGGTAGAGTTCCCCGTGCTTCTGGATCTCGCCCGGCTTCTCGAACGCGCCGGACGGATGGATGCCCTTCGACGCCTGCTGGCGGATTCCGAGGCGCTCGGAATTCCGCGCGAGCGCCTTGCCTATCCGGCGGCGGCCGTGGCCCTCGCCGACGGCGATGCCGCGACCGCCAAGCGTTTGCTCGAAAACGGCAAGGAGGCTTCGAATTCGCCCCGCTGGCATTGGCTGATGGCGAGAATCGAGGACTCCCTGGGCAATTCCGACGCGGCGTTCGCCCAAGCCGAAGTGATGAATGAATCTGTGTCGGATCGCGACGAGTGGCTCGCCAAGGGCTCGAAGCTGCTGGCCACCGTCCGCTCGGCGGCCGCGGCCATGACTCCGCAATCCGCCGCAGCCCTTCGCCCGCTGGAGCCGGCAGTGCGTCGAAGTCCCGTCTTCCTGGTGGGCTTTCCGCGCTCCGGGACGACTCTGCTCGACACCTTCCTGATGGGTCATCCGGACGTCACCGTTCTCGAAGAAGTGCTGATGGTGAACGAGGCGCAGGACGCTCTTGGAGGGCGCCGCGATCTCTCGGAGCGGTCCCATCCCGACCTCGAACGGGCGCGCGACGCCTATTTTGCCGCACTCGATCGCGAGACAGGTGCGGACCACGAGCGACTCGTGATCGACAAGGTGCCGCTCAACATGCTCGCGGCCGGCTTTATTCACGCGATCTTTCCCGATGCCGCCTTCGTCTTCGCTCAGCGCCATCCGTGCGACTGCGTCTTGAGCTGCTTCATGCAGGCATTCACGCTCAACGATGCGATGGCCTGCTTCCTGACTCTGGAGGGCGCGGCGGCCTTCTACGATTCAGCGATGACCCTGTGGACTCGCAGCGCCGACCTGCTGCGGCTGAACGCGCACACGATAGTCTATGAGACTCTCGTCGCCGATCCAGAGGCGCAGTTGAGGCCGCTGGTCGATTTCCTGGGCCTCGATTGGCATGGCGAGCTGCTCGACCATCGCTCGACCGCAAAGGCGCGTGGGACAATTAACACGCCAAGCTATTCGCAGGTCACCCAGCCGCTGACCCGGACGGCAAGCGGCCGCTGGAAGCGCTACGAGAAACAGCTCGAGCCGGTGCTGCCGATCCTTATCCCCTGGGCAGAACGGCTCGGATACGCCGACTGAGTTGGTAAATATTCCCAACCCGCAGTGATGTTTCCTACCGGAATCGCCTTCAGAATATCAATGCTGGCTGAATTCATTGAATAAAATCCAATTGGCACAGTCCCTGCATTGATATTGGCGTGGCTCAATGACGGGCCAGCGATACAAAAGGGACCAACACAATGTTCGCAACTTTCTCAGCAAGCCGCGAGACCGCCACCGCCCTCGCAGCCGCCTTCATCACTGCGCTGCTGTGCGTCAGCACCGCAACTTCGCTCATCGCCTGAACCGGAGGACCAAGTGAGCAACCGTTTCCTGATCAACCGGCGCGACGCGAAAATCATGGGCGTCGCCGCGGGCATCGCCGACTATAGCGGGATCGACGTCCTCGTGATCCGGATCGCGCTGATCGCGGCGCTGCTCCTGACCGGCCCCGTCGTCATCCTTCTCTATCTCCTCACCGGATTGCTGGCCGGCGATCGTTGAAGCCGGGTGCCGGCCGGTTTGCTATAAGCTGCCTGTCATGCAAGCGCCGTCCGACCCGTTCGACCTCAGCCGCTTCGTGGAGGCGCAGGACGGCACCTTCGAGACCGCGCTCGCCGAGATCCGGGCGGGCGCCAAGCGCAGCCACTGGATGTGGTTCGTCTTCCCGCAGTTCGCGGGGCTCGGCCGAAGTCCCGCCAGCCACCATTTTGCAATCCGCTCGCTCGACGAGGCCCGCGCCTATCTCGATCACCTGTTGCTCGGGCCGAGGTTGAGGCAATGCGTGGACGCGCTGCTCGCCTGGGCCGGTTCGCGCGACCCCGTTTCCATATTCGGCGCCGTCGATGCGATGAAGCTCCACTCGAGCCTTACGCTGTTCGATTCGATCGCCGACGATTCGCTGTTCGAGCGGGCTCTGGATTCATTCTTCGACGGCGTTCGCGACGGCTCGACCCTCGTCCTTCTGCGCAGGCACGGCGGACTTTAGCTCAGGCAGTTCGCGCCCGGCCTGTTGCTCGGGCGGGAACTTTCCGGTTGCCAAGGACATCTGTTTGCCCTGAATCCGGCGTCGAACGTCCGATCCACCGTAATTCGGGAGAAGTGGCAATGGCCCAAGGTCGAGGCTTTAGCTTGAGCGCGGCAGTCGCCGGGGCGATCGCGACCCTCTTCATTCTTCTTATAATCGGAGCGGTGGTGGTGTTCGGCGGCCTCTATCCGGTTGCCGCGTCGAGCCGGCATAGCGCAGGAGTCCAATGGCTGATCGGTGCGACGAGGGACAATGCCGTCGCGCGTTCGGCCTCGGGGCTGAAGCCGCCCGCCTTCTCGGCGGCCGACGTCTTGATGGGCGGTTCGCACTTCAAGGGCATGTGCCAGGATTGCCACGGCGGACCGGGAACGGAGCCGGAAGAATTCGCGGCGGGAATGAACCCGAAGCCGCCGAACCTCGCCAAGGCCGCGGACGACCTCAGCGTCTCGGAGGTGTTCTGGATAGCCAAGAACGGCTTCAAGATGACCGGAATGCCGGGCTTCGGGAAAACCGACAGCGACGATGAATTGTGGAAGGTCGCCGCCTTCGTGAAGGCGCTGCCGAAGATCAGTCCCGCCCAATATGCGTCCCTTCGCAACGCCCACGAGAAAGAAGGCGAGTCCGCTGCCGCCGGGGCGCACCACCACTAAGGCTGGCGGGCTCGACGGGCCGGGGGTAGAGGGGGACCGGGCTGGATAAGGAGCGACTCATGCGCAGACTACTGATTGGACTCGCCATCGCGACGATTGCCGCCCCCGCCTGGTCCGCCCTCCCGGTCGGAGCCAAGGCGCCCGATTTCACGACCACCGGCGCGCTCGCCGGCAAGCCCTTCAAACTCAACCTCAAGGAGCAGCTCAAGCACGGGCCGCTCGTTCTCTACTTCTTCCCCAAGGCATTCACGAGCGGTTGCACGCTCGAAGCCCACGCCTTCAGCGACGCCAGCGCCGACTTCCGCAAGCTCGGCGCCCGCGTGATCGGGATGTCGGCCGACGACCTGCCGACGCTGGAGCAATTCTCGGTCAAGGAGTGCCGCAACAAGTTCCCGGTGGCGACCGCAACCCCGGAGCTCCGCCAGGCTTATGACGTGGTCCTGAAACAGAAGCCGGAATTTGCCAATCGTACGTCCTACGTGATCGCGCCCGATGGCAAGATCGTGATGGAATACACCAATCTCGATCCCAGCGAGCACGTGCAACGGACGCTCGCGGCAGTGAAAGCGCTCAAGGGGAAATAGCGGCCGAACCGGAGGGGAGCATGAACAGGACTGGTGCCGTGGCGCTGATGGTCGGCGCTGCCGGACTTGCGGCAATGGCTGCCGGGCGCCCCGCCGGTTTCAGCTTCGATCCCCAGCCTCGCTGGCAGGAGGACCCGGAGACCGAGGAGCTCTGCCGGGCGATGGTGAGCGAATGCTCCGGTCAGCTGAAGGACGGACAGATCGATTCCGATTGGGGCTATGCGGAGCTGTACAATGCCGACGGCTATCTGGTGGGCCTGAGATCGCTCAAGACGACCGGCTGCAAGCCGCTCGACGAGCACATGCTCCTGTCGCACCGGCATTTCGTGACCGTCTTCAGCGAGAACGGCGCGCCCGATCTGGACGACGTCAGGGTCGAAGTCGCTGCCGGTGTGGACCCCGACAAGGTTCGGATCGTCAAGACAGGCAATACCCAGGTCAGCATCGGCTGCTGACCGCGCGTCCGGACTAGCGCGTCGCGACCTTGTCCTTCGGGGCCTGCGGCTCCGCCTTGCTGGAGTCCAGCAGCGCGTCGATCACCTTGCTGTCGCGCTTGTAGATATCCGGATAGTCGATGATCCGGCCATCCACGTTCGCCGCCGATGACATGTAGACGATGTAGACCGGCAGCGGTTCGGGGAAGGTCGCCTGCACCGACTTGCCGCTTGCCAGCACCGACTGGATTTTCTCCGGGCCCCAATCGCTTCCGCCCTCGTTCAGGAGGATGGTCGCGAGCTTCAATATGTCCTGGGTTCGGATGCAGCCGTGACTGAAGGCCCGCACCTTGCTGTTGAACCGGCTCTTCGCATTGGTGTCGTGGAGATAGATTGCCTTCGAATTGGGCATCACGAACTTGACCTGGCCGAGCGCGTTGGTCGGCCCTGGCGGCTGGCGCCAGCGCTGGACATTTCCGCTGTCGTCCTTGACCGCGACAAAGCCCTTCTTCCCGGCCACCTCGTTGGAGATGCTGGTCGGGACCTCCCACCAAGGGTTGAGGATCACCCCGGTCGCCACCGCCGAAAGCTGCGGAGTCGGAGTGCTGATCTTGCCGGCGACCGCATGGTGGCGCGAGATCGTCTCGCCGTTCTCGACGAGGGCCGCGGTGTAAGCGGGAACGTTGACGATGATGTACCGCTCGCCGAGATCGTGTGGCAGCCAGCGCCAGCGGTCCATGTTGAGCCGGATTCGGTTGATCTTGTCGACCTCGTCGGGCGGCGTGACTTCAAGCGCATGCCTGAGCGCGGCATATTGCGGATGGATCGGAAGCAACGACTCCAGCGTCTCGGCGATCTGGTGAGTCTGAAGAGCCCAGCGGAGCAATTGGTCCTGCCGGCCTCCGTCGAGGTCGGGGTCCTTGATCCACCAGTCGACGCGGTCCTTTCCGCGCACATGGCCGAGCGCCAGGTCGGACGACACGCGGTTGAACCGGTCGGTGGCGATACTGCTCAATGCCACCGGATCGGTGCCCGCGACTGCAGCGGCAAGCGGCTGCGGGTCGTAGTCCGCCGGGTCGAGCCCTTCCTTCCCAATTCCCTGGATGAAGGCGAGGAGGGCCTGGGCATCCGCATAGCCCCACAGCGGAGGCGGAAGCGGGACGGGCTGGACCGGCGTCACCGCCGGCGCCTGCTGGACCTGTGCGGGAGCGGCCGTTCCGCCGGCCGGTGCGCTTTGCTGCGCCATCGCCGCGAAGGGGATCGCCGAGCCGGCGCAGAACAGTGCGAGCGCCCTGAATCGTTTGTGGAATATCACCGCAGTCTCACTTGTAGGCCTGAAGGGTGCAGGCCGCCAATTGCCCGATCTGCATGATACACAAGCTGAACGGCTGCTGCCAGTGACGGAAAGCCACAGTCGGGCTGTAACCCGTGGATAAGAACCAATCTTTAAACCATTCCCCTTATCGCCGGGACCCTAGTGGGGGAGTGATGGCCGGCAAGTTCAGCCTCGACGGGTCGATGATTCCGCGCGCCGAATCCCGTCGCCATGACGAGCGCGGCGAGGCTCGGATCGACACGCAGTCGCAGACCGCCGTGCTCGAGTTTCGCGGCCGCAAGCACGTCGTTCGGCTCGTCAATCTTTCGGCCTCGGGCGCGATGGTTATCTTCTCCTTGATCCCGATCATCGGCGAGGCGATAAGCATGAAGCTCATCGGGCGGGGCCAGATGACGGGCCGGGTCTGCTGGGTGCGGGATGGCCGCATTGGCGTCAGCTTCGTCGGCCCGCTGGAGTAGGCGCGCGTGGAGATGAATTTTTCGATGATCAAGGCGCGCATCGCCGAAGTTCCCGATCCGAACGACCGGCGCCGCCACCTTCGCCTGCCTGTCGAACTCGAGGTCAGGATGCGTGAGCTCGGGGCCAATGGCGTCGAAGCGCGCGTGCTGAATATTTCGGAGCGCGGATTCATGGCCGAGGCGGACGCGCATTTCGAGGTCGGATCGCGGATCTGGCTCATCCTTCCGGACCGCGAGCGGGCCAGTGCGGTGGTCAAGTGGACGGCGGGCGACAAGATCGGCGCCGAGTTCGCGGAACCGGTTTCGCTTCAGGGGCTACTCAAGCCCTAAGGTCCTCAAACGCAAGACGTTTCGTCGTAAACGCCACGGTTACCTTGTGTCTCGAATCGGGGCAGGAATGAAACCCGGCAGCCTTTCGCTCGTTCACCCGCGCCGAAAGGACAATTCTATGCCTGCCAATTCAGGGCTCAACGATACGACCTATCATCCGACCGTTCGCGGCTATCACGCCGTCTATCGGGAGCAGGAGGTCAATCACTGTCCGGGGTGCGGGCGCACCCACTGGATCATCGGCCGCCTTTCGGCCGAGTGCGCCTTTTGCGCGACGGCTCTTCCGCTCGCAGAGGCAAGCATGCGGTCGCATCATCGGCCCGTGATCATTCAGCACAAGAAGGCCGGCCATCACGCCTGGGCGGCGTGACGCCGGTTACTTCGCCCGCGTCGGGCGGACCGGTACCGGCGCGTTGCACAAGTCGACGCCGCCTGCCGGGCGGATGAAGAAATCGTCCTTTCGGTTGGCACGGGCGCGCACATAAGCGGCGAAGGCCGCGCTGCCCGTATCCATATACTCGAACGACGGCCGCTCGGTGGCGGACATCCCGCTCGCCAGCCGGGCCGAGGCGATCGGCACGTCTTCGGACGGCTCCTTGTAGAATCCGAGCGCCTCCGTTCCGCGCGGGAGGCTGCTCATCGTCTCGATGCCGCTGACGACGCGGCCGACCACCGCGATATTGCGGTCGAGGTGGCGCGGTGCATGGCCGATCACCGCGTAGAGCTCGCCGCCAGTGCCGGTGTCGGGCGCGAGGTCGCGGCCGACTCCGACATAGCCGTAGCAATGGACGAGATTGGCCGTCCCGCCCTTGCGGTCGAAACCGATCGGCCAGCCCAGCGCATAGCCGGCGTTCGGCGCATAATCGTCGGCAAAACCGAGCGGGTGCACGGCAAGCCCCTTGAGCGAGCGGGCATATTCCGCCGGCGGCTTGGCGACCACTCCCGGCGGGAGCGGATCGTCGCTTTCGTTTTTCCCCCATTGGACGACATAATTGTCCTGCACCCGATAGATCGAGGCCTTGTCCCACCAATGCGCCTTCGCGAGCGCGCGGATGTTGGCGACGTGAACCGGCGCGAAAGCGGGCGCGAGCTGGATCACGACCCGCGAACCGTTCTTCAGCTCCATCACCAGCAGGTCGTCGGGGGGAATCGTCTTCCAGGCGCTTGCCGGCGCGGCGGCGATAATCTCGGTCGGAGTCTGCGGTTTCGGGGGCGGAGCCGCCGCCGTGAGCGCAACGAGAAACAGAGTCGCTACTGAACGCATGGAGCCCCCATCTTCCGGCTTTCGACGGAACACTCTAACGGCGGCTGATGCACCTTGCCACCTTGATGCTGCTCGGTTCCGGCGAGCTTGGGCGCGAGTTCACCATAGCCGCCAAGCGGCTCGGCTGCCGGATCGTCGCTTGCGACCGTTACGCCAATGCGCCGGCAATGCAGATGGCGGATGCGTTCGAGGTGTTCCCGATGCTGGACGGGGCAGCGCTCCGTGCCGCGGTCGAAAAGCATCGGCCCGATGTCATCGTTCCGGAGATCGAGGCGATCAACACGGAGATGCTGGCCGAGCTCGAGAGCGAGGGCTGGCGCGTGGTCCCCTCGGCAAAGGCCGTGCAGCTGACGATGAACCGCGACGGAATCCGCGATTTCGCGGCGGGCGAGCTTGGCCTCGCAACGTCAAAATATCGCTTCGCCGAGAGCCGGGACGAAGCCATCGCCGCCGCCGGAATCGTCGGCGTTCCCTGCGTGGTGAAGCCGGTGATGTCGAGCTCGGGCAAGGGCCAGAGCACCGCCGCGAGCGATGACGAAGTCGGCGCCGCCTGGGACTATGCGGTCGCGAGGATGCGCGGCGACCGGCCGCGCGTGATCGTCGAGGAATTCATCCGCTTCGACAGCGAAATCACCCTGCTCACAATCGCGACGGTGGACGGCGTCATTTATTGCGCGCCGATCGGGCATCGGCAGGAACTTGGCGATTATCGCGAGAGCTGGCAGCCGGCCCGGGTGCCGGAGGCCGCTCTCGCCTCGGCACAGGACCAGGCGAGGCGCGTGGTCGAGGCGCTCGGCGGGCAGGGCATCTTCGGAGTCGAATTCTTCGTCCGCGGCGAGGAGGCGATCTTCTCCGAGCTTTCGCCGCGCCCGCACGACACCGGCATGGTGACCCTGATCTCGCAATATCCGAACGAATTCGAGCTTCACCTTCGCGCGATCCTCGGCCTGCCGATCCCAGCGATCGACCTTGCCGGCCCGTCGGCATCGGCCGTCATCCTGGCATCGCGCGAGAGCGAGGATTTCGGTTACGAAGGAATCGCCGAGGCGCTCGCGCTCGGAGAAGCGGACAGGCCGGTCGATCTTAGGATCTTCGCCAAGCCCAACACCCTGAAGAACAGGCGGATGGGCGTCGCGCTGGCGCGCGCTGCGAGCGTAGAGAATGCCGTCGATCGCGCCAGGGAAGCTGCTGCAAGGGTCGTGATCACCTATCGCGACTGAAGCTTTCGCTTCACTCTCGCGTTGGTTGGATAAGGAGATTCGGATGCGCGGATGGATCGCTGCGGGTGGAATCGCACTGTTGGTCGCGGGGTGCGGAAACAACGGCCGGGAGAAGCAGGCGCAGCCCGTCCGGCCGATCAAGGTCCGGAGCGCCATCCAGGACCAGTTGTTCAAGCTCAATGATCTCAACCGCGCGATCGCGCTGAAGCGCGCGATTTACGATTCCGGCTATCGCTGCGAGCGGGTCACCCGCTCCGGCTTTGTCGGAAATTACAAGAATCTCGACATGTGGATGGCAAGCTGCGCCGACGGCCGCGACTGGGCGGTGTTCACCGGGCCTGACGGAAGCGCCCAGGTGCGCGACTGCAAGGACGTGGCCGGCCTCGGCCTTCCGCAATGCGTGGTGAAGCCCGAGGAGAGCAAAGACACGGCCAAGACGGGCTGAGCGCCCGCGATGTTCGGCCTCGCGAACAGGCTCTGGCCGGAATTACCATTTCTTCATTTGAGTTGACGCTCCCGGGTGCGAAAGCAGGCGCGTGTTCCACGAGCGCTTCCCGCAGGGCACCGTCAAGGCGTGCTCGTCGAAAAGGTGGACCGTCGCCTTTTTCATGGCGGCAGCTATCCTCGTCGCCGCATCGGCGCTCTTCCGCGCCGCCAACAAGGACGAAAGCCAGTATGTCGCCGCGATCGCCCTGCTCCGGCAGGGCTGGCCGTACCTCGATTTCGCCTATCTCCAGACGCCGCTTCAGCCGTTAGTGCTCAGCCCGTTGTCGCTGCTCCCGGCCGGCTACGTCTACGCCGGCGCCCGGGCGGCGAACGCCGTTTTCGGATTCAGCACGCTGCTGGTCTTGTTTGCGAGCCTTCGCCGCAGCTCGAGCGGGCGAAGCACGCTCGTCGCGCTGGCCGCGCTCGCGTGCACGCAACCGTTCCTGCTTGCCGCATCGCTAGCGCGAAACGACGCGCTTCCGATGCTCCTGATCGCCTGTGCCGTCGGCGCGCTCCTGGTCGCGATCCGGGAGCGATCCTTTTGGGCGTTCGCGATTGGCGGGCTGTTCCTCGGGCTTGCGACGTCGGCCAAGATCAGCGGCGCCTTGCCTGCTGCGGGCGCAATCCTGTTCCTCCTCGTCCGGGTGCGCACCTACGGAATTCGAAGCCTTGTCGCGCTTGCCGCCGGGGCGCTCGCGGGCCTGCTGCCCTGCATCGTCTTCGCTGTGGCCGCACCGTCGGAGTTCCGCTTCGATGTTTTCACCTACAGCCTGCAGGCGCCGGCCCAGTGGTGGACTTCGGTTGGGAGGGCGGCTGACCTGGAGCCTGCGCACCGGGTCGTGCGCCTCCTAGAGCTGTCTGCGCAGGGCTCAATCCTGGTCAGCCTCGCAGCAGCTGTGTTCGATCGCAAACGTAGCGACGACAGGTTGCTTCTCGACCTGATGATCCTTGGTGGGATCGTCGGGTCCTACATGCCCGAGCCGGCCTACGCACAATATCTCGTGCCATTGCTTCCGCCGCTGTTCGCACGATTCTCGCTGGCGCTGGATGAGGCGCCGCGCAGGTGGCGCGCATGCCTGTTCGCGCTTGCAGGGGCCGGAAGCATCGCGGGGCTCGGCTTTGCGGCATCGCACAGCAGCGGGCACATTGGCGTGGCCGAAGCCGCTGGGATCGGCTCCAGGGCGTCGGCGCTCGCCAGGGGCGACCGAATTGCAGCCCTGTTGCCCGAATTCGTCGCCGGGGCCGGCGTGAACCTGGATCCTCGATTCGCAGCCGGGCCGTTCCTGTTCAGGACGACCGACGGTCTCGCCGACCAGGCGGCGCGCTTCGGCCATGCCATTTCGTGGCAAGACGTCGAGCGCTCGTTTCAAAGAGATCCGCCGGCGGTGATCCTCGCCGGCGGCGAGAAGACGGCCCATCGGCCGATGCATCCTCACGGGCTCGATGCGCCGATGATCGGCTGGGCGCTATCGCAGAGCTATCGGCCGGTGGCGATCGGCGACGGCTTTGTCGCTTATGTCAGGCCTTCGAGGGAGGGGGGCTGAGGTGCTGCCGCCGGACGCAACTTAGTCGTCGCAGCTGCGCGTTTCCTTATATTCCCCGGCAGCGGACTTTTCCTTGACGGTCAGGCACTTGCCGTTGCGGGTTTCCTCGTGCCAGCTTCCGTCGGCGTTGACGACGCGATTCCCCTTGGGGACGCGCTTGCCGTCCTTGATCTCGTAATTCCATCCCTTCGGAGTCGCCTGGGTCTGAGCCTGGACCTGTGCCTGCTGCGGCGCCTGGGCGGGCGCAATGGACGCGACGCCGAAGCCCGCGACCGCGGCAATCGCCATGAACGTCGGAAACCTGGTCATCACATACACTCCCTGACATCTGCGTAAGCGGATGCACGTGAACCGGCCCTGAAGGCAGCGGAAAGCCGCGCCGAACGGGGCGTTGAAGGGATGTGGGTATATCGCTGTCGCCGCGCAAGCGGCGCAAACGAGCCTCAGCTCCGCGAGGCCCTGTGGGGCTTAGCCCTGGCGGGCCTTGAACCGCCGGTTCGTCTTGTTGATGACATAAACCCGGCCGCGGCGGCGAATCACCCGGCAGTCGCGATGCCGCAACTTCAGTGACTTCAAAGAATTGCGAACTTTCATCGAGCGCGCCGCCTCGTCTTTCAAAAACCAGGATTGTGGGAGGTCCGTGAACCGGCGGCTCCACTATGGGGACACGCCGCCCAAGTCAAGGTCGCTGCCGCGTCGCCCTGGGTTGCCCGGGAGCGAAGGTGTCACCGAAATAATCGCCTTCGTACCAGAGCGGGCGCTGGTCGGCGTCGGCCAGTGCTCGCGAAATCCGGTAATTCAGCTCGGCGTAACGCGCCCCCTGTTCCCATTCGATCGGCTGCTTCAGGTCGTCGCTAACCTGGTGATAGTGGTTGGCGAGGAAATCCTTCCACACTGCCTCACCGCCGTTGGCATAGCCGGTCATCAGCAGGATTCCGGGAATCCCCCGAGTGACGAATCGATAGTGATCGGACCGGACGAAGATCGTCTGCTCGGGCATCGGGTCCGGCGAGAGTGCGACGCCCATCGACCTTGCGGCGTCGGCGACCGCCCTGGCGACGGTCGAATGGTCGGCGCCAAACGCGATCACGTCGGTGAACGGGTAGAGCAGCAGCGGCATGTCGAGGTCGACCAGACCGACGATGCTTCCCTTCGGGACGGTCGGATGCTCGGCGAAATAATCCGCGCCGCGCAGCCCTTTTTCCTCGCCGGTATTGGCAATGAACAGGACCGACCGGCGCGGAGGCTTGCCCGAAGCGACGAACTCGCGCGCGGCCTCAAGCATCGTCGCAACGCCCGCTGCATTGTCGAGCGCGCCGTTGTAAATCGAATCCTCGCCGGGCCTCGCGTCCGGCTTGATTCCCAGATGGTCGAGATGGCCCATGAGGACCACATATTCGCTCTTCAGCGCGGGATCGGAACCGGGGAGCAGGCCGATGATCTCCGGGCTGGTGAAGTCCTGCCACGCAGTCCGGTCGGTTAGCCTCAGGCGGGCGGGAAATTCGAAGCCGCGCAGGTTCCCCGGCTTTCTTGCAGCCACGAGCGTTCTCGACAGGTCCTGCCGTGCGGCCGCGAACAGCCGTGCAGCAACCTCCCTCGAAATTGCGCCGACCAGCGGCAGGCGGGCCGACTGGCTCACTGTCTTCCCGGTCGGGTCGATCCAGTCGACGACCGGCCGATCATAACGCTGGAGGCTATTGAACCCGGGCCTGTCGCCGGTGCCGGCAACTTCGATCAGCCCCGCGGCACCCTTGGCGGCGGCAGTGAGCGCTCTCGCCGACCCGAGATGGGCGGCGACCTCGCTTGGCAGCCCCGGCGGCGTTCCCTCGAATGCAACGACGATCTTGCCGCGGACGTCGAGGCCCGAATAATCGTCGATGCCCAGCTTCGAATCGCTGATTCCGTGGCCGACGAAGACCAGCGGGGCGTCCACGTTGCGAATCTGCTCGGTGAGGCTCGGCCGGACCGCGATGTCGGTGCCCGGCGAAAGCGCGACGCTCTCCCCGCCGATTGCAAGAGCGGCCTGCGGGGCGGCTTGGTGCGTTGCGCGGCGGAACGGGACTTGCTCATACCAGCCGCCGCCGGTCCCGCCCGGCTTCAACCCGATCGCGCGGAATTGTGAGGTGACATAGGAGGCGCCGATGTCATAGCCGCGCGAGCCGGTGTCGCGACCTTCGAGCAGGTCGCTGGAGAGGAACTCCACGTCGGCGCGGACCCGTTGCGCCGCGGCGCTGTCCGGCTGCTGCGCGGGAGCGGCGGCCGCGAAGACGAGCGCGAGCGGCACGATCAGCAGTCTGGGATATTTCACTCGGCGGTTAGCCCTTGCAGCTTGCGCTCCCATTGAAGCGCGTGGGTGACGATCACGTCGATGTCGGCAAAGCGCGGAGTCCACGCCAGCGTTTCGACCAACCGGCGGTTGGAGGCGACAAGTTCCGGCGGGTCACCGGTCCGCCGTGGCTTCGTTTCACGCCGGACGGGACGGACCGCAACGCGATCGACGGCGTCCAGCACTTCAAGCACGGAAAGCCCCGTCCCGTATCCGCAATTGAGAACCAGGTTCTCGTCCGGCCGCTCGATCAGCCGCTCAAGCGCCAGCACATGCGCATCCGCAAGGTCGCTGACATGGATATAATCGCGGACGCAGGTGCCGTCGTTCGTCGGATAGTCGGTCCCGAATACGTCGACATGGTCGCGCTTGCCGACCACCGCCTCGACCGCGATCTTGATCAAATGGGTCGATCCCCTGCCGATCTGGCCGGCTCGAAGTCCAGGGTCCGCGCCGGCGACGTTGAAATAGCGAAGCGCGCCGTAATTGAGCGGATAGGCGGCCGAGCTGTCCGAAAGCATCCGCTCGGTCATCAGCTTGGACGCGCCATAGGGGTTGATCGGCTCCTTGGGATCCTGCTCGTCGATCGGGATTCGCGCCGGAGCGCCGTAGGTTGCCGCGGTCGAGGAAAACAGGATGTGACGGACGCCCGCTTCCACCGCCGCCGAGATCAGCGAATGAGTCCCGACGGTGTTGTTTCGGTAATAAAGCAAGGGCTTTTCGACGCTTTCGGGAACGACGATTGAGCCGGCGAAATGCATGATCGCAGCGGTGCCCTGCTCGACGAAGATCCGTCCAACCAGCGAGCGGTCGGCAATCGAGCCTTCGTAGAAAGGGACGTCGCCGGGAACGACCTCGCGTGTCCCGTTCGACAGATCGTCGATGACCGCCACCGGCCAGCCGCCGTCCTTCAGCGCAAGGACTGCATGGCTGCCGATATAGCCGGCGCCGCCGGTGACCAGGACTGGGGATTTCGCCATGAGATGCGGTGGCTAGCCGCGCCCATTGCTTGCGACAACTCCATTTTCGGCTATCAGGCGCGACAACTTCCCAGGGCAGTCTTGAAGAAGGTCCGAATGGCCATCACCATCTCGAGCGCGTTCGACGCCGGCAACATCCATGTCGTGAAGCAGGAAGGCCTTTCCGCCGACCTGGAGATCGTCAAGGATCACATGTCCGATTTCTACCAGTGGTTCTACTTCCGCCTGGCCGGAGCGAAAGGCCGCGAGGTCACGCTTCGGATCCTCAATTGCGCCGGGTCCGCCTATCCGAACGGCTGGCCGGACTATCGCGCCTGCGTGTCCGCGGATCGCGACGAGTGGCTGCGCATCGACGGCACCAGCTACGCGGACGGGGTTCTCACCATCCGCTTCACGCCGGCCGAGGATCTGGTGTGGCTGGCCTATTTCGCGCCCTATTCGATGGAGCGGCACCACGACCTGGTGACGTCGGTCGCCTCGCTTCCGGGCGTGTCGTACAGCTCGCTTGGAAAATCGCTCGACGGGCAGGATCTGGATTGCCTGACGATGGGTGAAGGCCCGCTCAACGTCTGGCTTTATGCGCGCCAGCATCCCGGCGAATCGATGGCCGAATGGTGGATGGAAGGCGCGCTCGAAAAGCTCACCGATCTCGACGATCCGGTGACTCGCATGCTTCGCAGCCACTGCACGTTCCGGGTCGTTCCCAACATGAACCCCGACGGTTCCCGTCGCGGTCATCTTCGCACCAATGCAGTCGGGGTGAACCTCAACCGCGAATGGCACGCACCGTCGGCCGAAAAGAGCCCGGAAGTCTTGTGTGTGCGCAACGCGATGGACGAAACCGGCGTCGATTTCGCGATGGACGTTCACGGCGACGAGGCGATTCCCGCGAATTTCCTCGCTGGCTTCGAGGGAATCCCGTCCTTCTCCGAACGCCAGGGCCAGTTATTCAAGCTGTTCAGCGAAACGCTCGAGCGCCTGTCCCCCGACTTCCAGACCCGCCAGGGCTATGAAATCCCCAAGCCGGGCGAGGCCAACATGTCGATGTCCACCACCCAGCTGGCCGAGCGCTACGGCTGCGTGTCGATGACCCTCGAAATGCCGTTCAAGGACAATTTCGACCTTCCCGACCCGGCCTATGGCTGGTCGCCGGACCGGTCGAAGCATTTGGCATGCGCCTGTCTCGATGCGCTCCACGCGCTCGTGCCGGAGCTGACGAAGGCAAAGACCGGCGAGGTGCGCGAGCTCGAATCGGCCAAGGGCTGATGCCTCGGCTGGTCCTCCTCCGCCACGGGCAGTCGCAGTGGAATCTGGAGAACCGCTTCACCGGCTGGTGGGACGTCGGCCTGTCGGAAAAGGGCGTTGCCGAGGCCATTGCTGCGGGCGAGCTCATGAAGCAGCGCGGCTTCGATTTCGACCTCTGCTTCACCAGCGTCCTCACGCGGGCGATCAAGACCCTCGACCTGGCGATCGAAGCGATGGACCGGCTCTGGCTTCCGGTCCGCAAGCACTGGCGGCTGAACGAGCGCCACTATGGCGCGCTGACCGGCCTCAACAAGCAGGACATGCGCGAGAAGGTAGGTGACGAGCAGGTCAAGGTCTGGCGCCGGTCGTTCGACGTG
>Ga0207657_10001606_pt1 | contig 24312 bp, 28 predicted proteins | sample KBSC33metaG_FD_184316 | JGI IMG/M metagenome (GOLD analysis project Ga0207657, IMG submission 184316) | Corn rhizosphere microbial communities from Kellogg Biological Station, Michigan, USA - KBS C3-3 metaG (SPAdes) (version 2) | ecosystem: Host-associated > Plants > Roots > Rhizosphere > Soil ... | reverse complement strand
CGGGGCGGAAGCCCACCTTGGTATAGCAGCGGATGGCCGGCTCGTTGGCGGCCGCCGGGTCGATCGTGATCCGGTGGTGGCCGCGCTGCTCGAATAGGAACCTGGCCAGCAGCCGGACCGCCTCGGTCCCGGCGCCCCGGCCCTGGAAACGGCCGCCGAGGTAGATATCGATCCCCGCCTGCCGGTACATCGGATCGTTCTCCTCGTGGTACTGGATGCCCCCCGCGACCTTCCCGTCGATCTCCACCACCAGCAGCACCGCGGAGTCGTCGCCGCGCAGTTCCTCCTCGATCACCTCGACCGGATCGGGTTCGGCCCACCAGCGCGACACCGACGGCTCGGCCAGGATCGCCCGCAGCTTCTTCGCGTCACCCCGGCGACCGGGCCTGAGGGTGACCTTGCGGCCCACCAGGATGGGATGCGATCCGGCCTGGTCGTCGTCTGCTGTCGTCACAGGCACCACGCTATCCGTCGGCGAGCGGGCCACGTGTCGGCGGATAAGGCGGTTAGCCGGGCTGGGGGGCGGCGGACTCGCCGGGAGGGCTGGCCACGGCGCGGACGAAGCGGCCGAGCTGGTCGATGGCGTCCCTGGCCTCGGGCAGGAAGCTCCAGAAGACGTGGAAGTCGTGCGTGGGCACCGGGTAGACCGTGATGCTGGCGTCGACGCCGCACTGGGTCGCGTGCCTGGCCAGCAGCTGGGCTTCCTGCAGGACGGCGTCGCCGGAGGCGGCCTGGATGAGCAGCGGCGGCAGCCCGGCCAGGGACGTCTGCAGCGGGCTGAGCAGCGGGTCGTCGACCGGGTGGCCGGCCAGGTAGGCCTGGGCCAGGCGGTGCGCCATCTCCGGCGAGAAGACCAGCGGGGAATCCTGCGCCGGCCGCTGCGTCCGCCCGGTCAGGTCGACCCAGGGGCACAGCAGCGCGGCCCCGGCGGGCATCTCCAGGCCGCGCTCGCGCAGGGCCAGCAGCACGGTCATGACCAGGCCGCCCGCCGCCGAGTCGCCGGCCACCACGATCCTGGCCTGGTCGCCGCCGGTGTCGCGCAGCCACAGGTAGGCGTTGACCGCGTCCTGCACGGCCGCGGGATAGGGATGCTCCGGGGCCAGCCGGTAGTCGATGACCAGCGCGGGCGCCTGAGCCGCGGTGGCGATGGCGGCGGCCAGGTGGCGGTAGCCGAACGCCGAACCGGCCACGTACCCGCCGCCGTGCAGGAACAGCACCGTGGCGGCGGCCGGGGACGCCGACTCGGGGGTGACCCGCAGCGCGGGCACGCCGCCCGCGATGACCGGGGCGACCGCGACGTCCGGCGGCGGCGTGAACTGCCCGTGCAGTTCCTCCAGGGCGGCCCGGATGCCGTCGAGATCGGCCACGTCGGCCGACGCGCGTGCCCACGGCTCCCACAGCAGGGCCATCCGGCCGGCCAGCTCACCGCCCACCGAACGGGTGACCGAGATCGCGTCGTCCAGGTCGGCGAGCAGCGCCTGGGCCCGCGCCAGCAGGGCCTCGCCGGCCAGCGTCAGCTCGACGCGCTGGGTGGACCGGCGGAACAGGTCGCAGCCGACGAGGCGTTCGAGGCCGCGGATCTGGCGGCTCAGCGCCGGCTGCGAGATGAACAGCCGCTGGGCCGCCCGGCTGAAGCTGAGGTCGTCGGCGACCGCGACGAACGCGCGCAGGTGGCGCAGCTCGATCGCGTCCGGCGCCTGAGGTAGCGCCAGCACGTTCTGCGGTTCGTCCATGCTCCCAGTCTGGCCCATCGCCGCCCGTCAGGGCCCGTTCGGGTCATGCACGTTCGGCATGGGCGCGATGCCCAACCGGCATTTCCGTTCCCGGCCGGCGGTCACCAGGCTGGGCAGGGTAAGCAGACCAACCGCCGGGAGGCAGACATGACCGGACAGCCACGGGACCGCATCGTCACCGGGAACATCGCGCTGTCCCTGGACGGCCGGGTGACCGGGCCGGGCGGGGAGCAGGACATGGGCTGGATCGTGCCGCACGCGCTGACCGACGAGTCACGGGCGCACCTGCTGAAGATCACCAGCACGGCCAGCACCGTGCTGCTGGGCCGCAAGAACTACCAGGGCTTCGCGGGCTTCTGGCCCGCCGTGGCCGATGACGACGACGCCGACCCGCGGGACCGGGCGGTCGCCCGGTGGCTCAACGAGGCGGAAAAGGTCGTCGTCTCGCGCACGCTCACCGAGGCGAGCTGGCCCGGTTCCCGCGTCGTGGCCGACGATCCGGCCGAGGTCGTCCGGCGGCTGCGGAAGGAGGAGGGCGGCGACATCGTCGTCCTGGGCAGCTCGAGCGTCATCCGCGGCCTGCTCGAGGCCGGCGAGCTCGACCGGCTCAGCATCACCTTGTGCCCGGAGCTGGTCGGGGCGGGGGCCCGCCTGTTCGGCGACGGCCCGGCGGGCTCGTCGTGGTCGCTGACCGAGGTCACGGCGGCCGGCAGCGGCGCGCTCTGCCTGCTCTACGACCTGATCCGGCCCGCGGCCGCCGGCGGCCGGTGATTGTCCGCTGGTTCCGCTGATTTTCCGCGCGGGCCGACGTCTGAACATCGAACGCATTTCGTGAGAGGAAGACCGATGAACGACCGTAGTCGCTGGATCGCCCTGGTGGTGTTGTGCACCGGGATGCTGATGATCGTGCTGGACATGACGATCGTGAACGTGGCGCTGCCCACGATCCAGGCGGACCTGGGGTTCTCCCAGGCCGGGCTGGCCTGGGTGGTCAACGCCTACCTGATCGCGTTCGCCGGGCTGCTGCTGCTGGCCGGGCGGCTGGGTGACCTGGCCGGGCGCCGGGACGTGTTCCTGGCCGGGCTGGCCATCTTCACCGTGGCCTCGATGGCCTGCGGGCTCGCGGTGAACCAGGAGATGCTCATCGTGGCGCGGTTCGCGCAGGGCACCGGCGGCGCGCTGACCTCGGCGGTGATCCTGGGCATGATCGTGACCATGTTCCCCGGGCCGCGCGAGCAGGCCCAGGCGATCGGCGTGTTCGCCTTTGTCGCCTCGGCGGGCGCGGCGGTCGGGCTGCTGGCCGGCGGGATCCTCACCCAGGTGCTGAACTGGCACTGGATCTTCTTCGTCAACCTGCCGGTCGGCGTGATCACGGCCATCGCGGCCCGGCGCACCATCGCCCGCGACCGCGGCGCGGGCCTGCGGGCGGGCGCGGATGTGCCCGGCGCGCTGCTGATCACCGGCGCGATGATGCTCGCGGTGTACACGATCGTCGGCCCGGCCGCCCAGCGCGGCTGGCTGGCCGCCGAGACGCTCGGCCTGGGCGCCGGGACGCTGGTCCTGCTGGCCGGGTTCATCGTCCGGCAGAAGACGGCGCGCCACCCGCTGATGCCGCTGCGCATCTTCGCCTCCCGCAACGTGACCGGCTCGAACCTGGTCCAGGTGCTGGGGACCGCCGGGATGTTCGGGATGTTCTTCCTCGGCTCGCTGTACCTGCGGCAGATCATGGGCTACGACCCGCTGCAGATCGGGCTGGCGTTCCTGCCGGTCGCGGTGGTCATGGGCGTCCTGTCGGTGCGGTACACCGACCGGCTGGTGATGCGGTTCGGCGCCCGGACCCTGCTGTTCCCCGGCCTCGGCCTGATCGCCGCCGGACTGGCCCTGTTCGCCCTGGCCCCGGCGCACGGCAGCTCGTTCGTGGTGCACGTGCTCCCGGTAACGGTGCTGATGGGCACCGGCGCCGGCCTGTGCTTCCCGGCGCTGATGACGCTGGCCATGTCGAGCGCCACCCCGCAGGACGCCGGGCTGGCCTCGGGCCTGGTCAACACCACCGCCCAGATCGGCGGCGCGCTCGGCCTGGCCGTGCTGGCTACCGTGTCAGCCTCCCGGACCAACGCGCTGATCGCGCAGCACCGGCCGACCGCGGTCGCCCTGACCGAGGGTTACCACCTGGCCTTCTGGATCGCGTTCGGCCTGGTCGTCGCGGCCGCCGCGGTCGCCGCCGCGCTGCTGCGGCCGCAGCGGACCGCCGTGGCCGAGCCGGAGCAGGCCCGCGAACTCGTCCCCGCCATCCAAGCCGACTGACCCTCCCTGCCGAGCGTCGCAGGGGCACGCTCGACATGTAATGGGTGTGGCGCTGTGCACAAAAGAATGTGCATAGCGCCACACTCATACGTAAGGAGGTCGGGTCAGGTGAACTGGGCCTGCCAGCGGCGTCCGAGCAGGGCGGCGCGGGCGGCGAGCCACAGGCCCAGGGCCACCCAGATCCCGGCCAGGCCCAGCGAGTGAAAGACCAGCACCAGCGCTGCCACCGGGACATAGGCCGCGATCGCGAGGATCATCGCGCGGCGCATGGCCACGTAGTCCGAGAGGCCGAGGATGAGGCCGTCCAGCACGAAGGCCAGCGCGGCCATCGGCTGGGTCAGCGCCGCCACCAGCAGGGCCACCGTGGCGGCGTGCCGGATCGCGATGTCGGCGGTGAAGAGGGCGGGCACCCAGAAGGCCAGCCCGGCGGTGACCACGCCGAGCACGACCCCGGCGATCAGGCCCAGCCGGAGGCAGCGCCGCCCGACCCGGTGCGCGCCGTCCGGGTCGCCGGCGCCGAGCGACGAGCTGACGTAGACCTGGGCGGGTACCGCCAGCGCGTCGAGCAGCAGCGCCAGCAGGTACCAGACCCGCATCGCGATCTGCTGGCCGCCCAATGCCACGGGACCAAGCCGGGCCGCGATCGCGGTCGTGGTCAGCGGGACGACGCCGAGCGCGATCGTCCGCACCGACAGCTGGTGCCCGTCCCTGAGCAGGGCGGCGACCTCGGCGCGGCCGGGCCGGCGGGGCCGCACGGCCGCGCGCCGGGAGGCGGCGCCGTACCATGCGGCCGCCGCGGCCTGGGCGATGACCGTGCCCCAGGCCGAGCCGAGCAGGCCCAGGTGCAGGCCGTAGACCAGCAGGACCTCGAGCGCGACGTTCAGCACGTTGGCGCTGACCGCGATGCGCAACGGCGTGCGCGTGTCGGCCAGCCCGATCAGGTGGCCGTTCCCGGCAAAGGACAGGTACAGGAACGGAATCCCCACGGCGGACGCCCGCAGGTAGCCGACCGCGCCGGCCAGCACGTCCTGGCGGGCGCCGAGCAGTTCGGCGACCCAGGGCGCCGTCACCGCCACGAGCACGGCGACCACGATCCCGCCGGCCGCCGCCACGAGGTAGGCCGCGCCGGCCGAGCGGGCCGCCCTGTCGGCGGCCCGCGCCGCGGCCAGGCCGGCCACCGCCGAGGTCGTCGCGGTGGACAGGAAGATGGCCAGCCAGGCGGTCGTGGTCAGCGCGGTGGACGCGATGGCGAGCGCGCCGAGCGGCGTCCGCCCCAGGTGCCCGACGATGGCGGTGTCGGCCAGGTTGTAGGCCGGCTCGGCGGCGATCGCCCCGAGCGCGGGCAGCGCGAGCGCCGCGATACGCCGGTCCAGTTCCAGGTCGGACCGGGTACGCAGCACGGCCCGCCTTTCGTCGACGATCAGGGTCGCTCTTGGAGATTATCCAGCGCCCCCTGCCGTGCGCCGGGGCAGACGGCAGACCCGTTCGGCCGCCTGCCCCGGCTGATGGCAACCCGGGTCAGTCGTTGTCGATCTTGGACCCCTTGGCGTTCACCACGTACCAGTCGGAGCCGAACGCCTTGAGCCCCTGCCCCTTGGCCATCCCGGAGCCGGTGTCGGCCGAGAAGTAGTACAGCGGGTGGCCGTTGTAGGTGAGCTGCTCGGTCCCGTCGGCGCGCTTGGTCGTGCCGAGCATCGACTGGCTGACGCCGCCGCCCGCCATCGGCATGGCACTCGCGGTGACCGGCGGCCAGGCGGCGGCGCACGCGCCGGTGCAGGTGGACGTGCTGCCCTTGTCCGCCTCGAACAGGTACAGGGCGCGGCCCTGCCCGTCGGCCAGGAACTTGTCGTCTATCCCGGAGGCGGACTGCAGGCCGATCGTTGTGGCGGCCATGCTCGACGCCGCGCTGGCCGGGCTGCTCGGCTGGGCGGTGGCCGACGACGCGACCGGGGCTTGGGTGCTGCCGTTCGAGCTCAAGCTGCTCGAGCAGGCGCTGGCGGCCAGGGCGATCCCGGCCGCGATGACGGCAGCAGAAATAGTGTTCCTCATCGGATGCTCCCTCGTGGTTACGCGCGTCCGGAGCACCATTCCCCGCCGCCCGGATGCGTCTGATCCCTATCCGGGACCACGTGCGCTGCGCCGGTCCGGTTCAGCGGGATATCGTCGGAACGACACTGACCAGGGGAGGTCATGATGGCGATCATCGTGGTCACGCGGCTGCGGCTGAAGGACCCGGCGCTGCTCGACGATTTCTTCACCGACGCGCTGGCCGCGATCGAGCAGGCGCAGAAGTCGGACGGCAACCTCGGGGTGGACGCGCTGGCCGACGCGAACAACGCGTGGTGGAGCGTGACCTCCTGGCAGGAACGGCGGCTGATGCAGTCCTACGTGCGCACCGACCCGCACCGGACCATCCAGTCGCACCTGGACCGCTACTGCGACGAGGCCACGTTCGTGGACTGGGAACAGGACAGCGCGGACCTGCCGGACTGGCCGACGAACTGGCATCACCTGGTCGCCGACGGCCAGGCCGCCGAGCTCTCCCAGCCGTCAGCCGCGCATCAGAGCCGCGACTTCCCCGCCCCGGTGGTGCCGCCGCCCGCAGGGTAACCCCGTGGTCATCGTGCTCTCACCTCGCGGGCTGGGGTGCGTCCGGCTTGCGCGGGAGCCAGCGCGGGACGGCGCGCCGGTACTCGAGGTAGGCGGGGCCGAAGCGGCGGGCCAGCGTCCGTTCCTCGTAGCCGGTCACGAACAGGTGGAAGCAGGCCGCCATGGCGGCCGCGTAGGCGAGCAGCCGCGGCGAGGTGAACAGCCACGCCTCCCCCAGCACGACCAGGAGCGCCGCGAGGTAGATGGGGTTGCGCACCCAGCGGTAGGGACCGTGCGCGACCACGCGGCGCGGCGCGTCCCACGGGCCCGGGGTGCCGCCGCCCACGGCGGCGAAGTTCCAGGCGCACCAGAAGTAGAGGGCCGCCCCGGCCGCGATGACCGGGATCGCCTCCCACGCGGGTGGCGCCGGGATGCCGTGGCCGTGGGTCAGCAGCCGCCAGGGCAGCCAGACGCCGCCCAGCCCCGGCACCACCACGGTGAACACGACGTTGCGGACGACCAGGCTCAGCGACTGGGTTAGTGACCGGCCTGACGGCTGCCGGGGTGGTCGGCCCGGTGATTGGCCTAGCGTGCGGGTCATCGGTGCCCCCTTGCTTGATATGTAGCATTACTACTTATAAGGATCACGGTAGCCGGCTGATTGCCTGGCCGGAAGGCCTAAAGTAGTATTGCTACATATGAGGGCCGAGGAGCTAAAGGGTCACCTGGACGCGGTGCTGCTGGCCGCGCTCGAGGGCGGGCCGCGGCACGGATACGCGGTGATCGAGGCCCTGCGGCAGAGCACGGACGGCCGGCTGGACCTGCCGACCGGGACGATCTACCCGGCGCTGCGGCGGCTGGAGCAGGCCGGGCTGATCGCCGGAACCTGGTCGGTGGTCGGCGGCCGGCGCAGGCGCGAGTACCGGCTGACCCCGGCCGGCATCCGGGCGCTGTCCGGCCGGCGGGCGGCCTGGCGGGACTTCTCGGCCACCGTGACCGCCGCCCTGGAGAGCGCCACCCTAGTGAACGTAGCCCTGGAGGACACGGCATGCCCGAGTCCGAACCCCGCCTGATCCGCGGTTACCTAGAGGTCCTGGCCGCTCAGCTGCCGGGCCCGATCGTCGAGGAACTGACCGACGGGCTGACCGAGACGTACCGGTCCTACCGGACCCGGGGCCTTCCCGCTGACGCGGCGGCCAAGGCGGCGGTGGAGGAGTTCGGCTCGGCCGAGGAGATCCTGGCCGGCTTCGCCCGGGTGAACCCGGCCCGGCAGGCCGCCCGCCGGCTACTCGGGCTGGGGCCGGTGGTGGGCGGCTGCTGGGTGGCGGCGCTGGTGACCAGCCGGGTCTGGCCCGGGCCCGAGCCGGCCCGGGTGGTGCTCGGCCTCGTGCTGGTTGCCTGTATCGGGTTGACCTTCGTGGCGGCGCTGGGCCGCCGGTACCGCGTCGCCGTCTACTCCGGGATCGCGGGATGCGCCGGGTTCGCGGCGCTGGACGCGTCGCTGATCGTCGGCACGCTGCTGGTCGCCGGGCGGGCGAGCGGGCTGACGGCGCTGGCGATAGCGGTCAGCTCCGCCCGCATCGCGCTGTGCGCGCGGGCCGCCGTGGCGGCTCAGCAGAACACGTAGCCCTGGCTCTTGCCCTTGTACGTGCACTGGTCGAGCAGGCGGCCGCGGTTGTCCCTGAGGGTGGCGGTGTCGCCCGTGTTGTTCCACACGTACCAGGCCTTGCCCCAGTAGCGGTCGGTCTGGGTGTTCGTGCCCTTGCCGGTGTGGATCTTCACGTAGCCGTGCGGCTTGATCTTGTACGTGCCGAACGTATACACGTGATGCTTCGGGTCGCGCAGCGTCCAGCCGGTCATGGTGATCCAGGAACCCGAGGTGTTGTGCAGCTGTACCCACTCGTGGTTCAGGCTCGCGTTGCCGCCCGTGTCCGATCCGGGCGAGTTATACCAGATTTCGCCGATCTGCATCCGGGCGGCCGCCTGAGCCGGCGTCGCGACGGTAAGGACCACGCCGAACAGGACCATTCCGAGAACCAGCAGCCTGCGCATTCGTTTCCCCCCACTATTGGTGTTTTCGCGCCAGCCCGATCGGTATCGGGCTAAGACCAGACAAGGGTACGGCGCGCGCGCTCATGCTCGGTACGGGTTGTTATCCGGAACCGGGTGTCGCTCATGCTCTTTCCCGGAAAGCGCCTTCCTTCGGGTAATTTGCGCATTATTTCGGAGATGTTCGCTTTGACGTGAGGGGGGCGCTAGGCGCGGACTTCGTACCAGTAGCCGCCGTTGAGGTCGATCTTGTTGCCGCGGGCCTGGCCCGGGGCATCGTCGCCGACGTAGGAGTACAGCGGGTGGCCAGCGTAGGTCGCCTGCGTGGTGCCGCCGGGCCGCTTGATCGTACCGAGCTTGCTGGTCGTCACGCCTGGCCCGGCCGTGGGAGTGCCGATGACGGGCGGCCAGTAGGCGGCACAGGAGCCGGTGCACCTGGACGCGGCCGGGCTGTCGGGCGCGAACCAGTACAGCGTGAAGCCCTTTTCGCTGGTCAGGACGGTGACACCGCCGATCGTGGCGGTCCCGAGGGCGACCCGGACACCCCCGACGCTCGCGGGCTCCCCTCCCCCGCTCGCGCTGGCCAGCGCGATGCCGAACAAGACCAGGGCGGCGACCGAGACCGCGCCGACCGCGCCGACCACCAGCGAGACCGCGGCCCGCATCCCGGCCAGCACCCTGGGTCGCGGCCGCGTCGGCGCCGCAGCCGGCCGCGCGTTGGCGATCGCCACCGCCAGCGCCAGCGTCGCGAAGGCGGCCACCTCGATCAGGCCAGCGGCGATCCCCGCCCTCGTTCGGATCTCCTTGTATCCGAACAGCCCGATCCAGACCGCCAGCAGATAGCAGCCCAGGGTCGACAGCGCGAAGGCGGCACCCGCGACGGCGACCAGCCTGCTGTGCGTGACCAGCGCGCCGATGGCGAGGACGAACGCGACCAGGAACTGCACCAGGAACAGCCACCCGATGGTGGGGATCGACCGGTATCCGGTCAAGTACAGGTCCAGGTGAATGGAGGCGGACACGACGAGCAGGACGGCTCCTGCGACCCGCAGCCACGGCTGCCGCCAGTCGCCCAGCTTGACCTTACGGTGCCTGCCCACGGCCCTGTTTCGCAACCCGAACACGTCGGCTGCCCGGGGCGGCAGCACGGCGCGGCAAACAGGCGCGGCGGTGGCGCTCGATCCGATCATGGCCGCTCAGCGCCCTTCGTTCCTGGCATGTCCGTGGTCGGTTTGTCCGACATTACCGAAAGAGGCAGCGATGCGCCGCCTGTCCCCGGATGTCTACCCGGGCGAGATCGACAGGCTGCGGTAGCTAGCCGACGGAGTAGCGCAGGGTGAGGTGATCGTGATGGCCAGACCAGCTCAGGTTGACAGACCAGCATCCGGCGGCGGGGAGGTCGATGATCGACGGGCCGGGACCGCCGGCGACTTGCCTGGTCACGGTCTGGTTTGCGCCATTTAGGGTGGCCTGGATTCGGAGCGGGGTAAATGCCCCCTGGTTTACCCGGGAAACCCAGAGGATCTTGTTGCTCACGTTCGGCAGCGGGGGTGCATGCAGCGGATTGTGATCGGCCCAGAGAATGGCGACGATATCCCCGCGGTCACTCATGACGTACGGCACGGGCTGTGTCGGCGGCTGGAATCCGGCCCGTGCCCAGGCGGGGAGCTGGCGCGGGGATATCGAAGACGAGCAGTTCCTGGCGGCCGGCTGCGCGGGATTTCGTGCCTGAGTGGAGGTGCAGCCCGCCGCGGTAACGATTGTCAGCAATATCAGCGCTATGTACCGCCGCACGAAGACAAGCGTACGCCTTAGGCGCTTCAGGCTGATTGGTGCCAGCGGCGCAGGTCGGCCCACAGGCGGCCGAGGTCGACCTGGCCGCGGCGGAGGATCCGGACCGATTCGCTCGAGGCGTCGGCGAGCAGGCCCCAGAGCAGGTCTTCGCGGGCGATCTGGGTCCGGTGGCCGCGGCGGCTGGCCCACCGGGCCACCTCGATGGCCTTCCGGCCGCCTTCGTTGAGGGTGATCTCGGCGGCCGGGCCGGTGAGCGTGACGCGCAGCAGGCGGACGCGGGACCGGCGGAGCCGCCACCGGGCCGGATCGTCGAGGCGGCCGGACGCGGCGTCGAGCGCGCGGCGGCGAACCTCGTCGAGGTCGATGCCGAGGGTGGCCAGCAGGTGGCCGTCGTGCCGTCGCGGCGTCTGGGCCCCGAGCTGGGCGCGGACCATGGCGGCGGTGACGCCGAGGTCCACCGGGCTGGTGAGGGGCTGGCTTTCGGCGAGCGCCAGGAGGAGGTAGCCGTCGCCCAGCCGGGTCGCGCCGCCCTCGCTGGCCAGCAGGCCGGCCCGGATGACGGTCTGGCGGGCGGGCGGCGTGAACGTGGCGAGCATCGTCATCCGAGCCGCCTGGCGTGCTTCTTGTGTACGGACTGGCGCCGCACGCCGAGCGCGGAGGCGATCGCCTGCCAGGTCCAGCCCTGGGCGCGGGCGTTGCTCACGTGCAGGGCCTCCAGTTCTTCGGTGAGCCTGCGCAAGGCGGCGACCGCCGCCAGGCCCGTGGCGGGATCGCCGCTGTCCACGGCGACCGCCAGTTCCGTCATCGAGGTCATGCTGTCAGCTTAGACTGACAGACCTTAAATTGTCACCCTAGGCTGACACGGCCCGGGAGCCGGCTTCCCGTGCCCTGGCTCGATTCACATGAACGTGGCGTTCTACCGCATAGATTCGGTAGAACGCCACAACCACTGAATTCCCGGGAGCCTGCGCTGGGCTGATGTGGGGGTGGGGTGTGACATCGTGAAAGGGCTGGAGAGCGAAAGGAGATTGCCGTTGGGATCGGCTGACTCGGATCCTCAGGGCTCGCCGGCCGGGCAGGCAACGGCCGATCAGGGTGAGGCCGTGCTGGTCCGGGCGGTGGCGGCCTATCGGGCTGCCCTGGGGGCACGCCTGATCGCTGGTTATGCGCTCGGCAGCCTCGCGCACGGAGGTTTCAGTCCGCTGGTGAGCGACGTCGATCTGGGGCTCATCCTGGAGGACCCGGTCCGGGTGAAAGACGGGCTGACCATCCGCACCGTGGCCCGATCGGTGAAAGCCGGGGGTTCGGCCCTTGATCAGCGGCTCTCGGTGTTCTGGGGAACACCCGCAACCCTGCAGGGCCAGCGCCGCGGTGGCCGATTCCCTCCGCTGGACCGGCTGGACCTGCTTGAATACGGTCGGCTGCTCACCGGAACGGACGCGCGTTCTGCCGTGGCCCGGCCCGACCGCACCGAACTGCTGGTGGCGGGCGCCGAGTTCGCGCTCGGCTCCCTGGGCAGGACCACCGAGATCCGCACGCCGTCGCGGCTGGTCTCCGCAGGTCTGCGGAGGATGACCAAGGTCGTGCTCTTCCCGGTCCGTTTTCTGTTCACCGCGCAGACGGGCCAGGTGGGCACCAATACCCTCGCGGCCCGGCACTACCTGGCCAGTCCGGACGCGCCTGCCACCTCGCTGGTGGCCGCGGCGCTGGCCTGGCGCCACGAACCACCGCCCCGCGGCGAGGCGGCCGCGCTCCTGAGCCGGGAGCTAGTCCCGCTGTTTGTCCATTACCTCGACGATCACATCGCGCGCCTGAGCGCCGTTGGCCAGCACCGGCTGGCCGACCGCTTCCGCCGCTGGCGGACCCGTCTGCAGGCCTGAGCCATCATCCCCCGCTCACACCCGGCGCGGCCCGGTATCCGCCCCCTCGGCGCGGGCCGGTCACGAAGGCCAGCCCGTACAGCACGCCGATCACGATCAGCAGCACGCGGTATCCGGTGATCAGGGACAGGTACTCGAGCGCGCCGCCCACCATCGCGCCGAGGAGGTTGACGGCGAAGGCCGTGCCCGAGTTATGCACGTCGGCGAACCGCTGCGCGAACACCAGGTTCGCGAGGAACACCGGCGCGAAGGCCAGGGCGCTGGCGGCCAGGAAACGCGGGATCACCGGCAGGGAGAGCAGCGCCTCCTGGGGCACCAGCCAGGCCACGGCCAGCGACACGATGAGGGCGCCGTACAGCACGGGCGGCCTAGGCAGCCGAACCCGCCTGGCGGTCTCGACGGCCAGGTACACCGCGAGCAGGACCCCGGCGAAGACGAGCGAGTTCACGAACCAGGTGGTGCCGAACAGCAAGGCGAACTGGATGATGTTCTTGGTTTCGAGCAGCAGGAAGGCGGCCCCCATGAACGCCAGGTCGATGTAGGACCGCATCCCCGTGAAGCGGCCGCCGGCCAGCCGGATCAGCAGCAGCGAGCCGAGCAGGATGGCCCCGAGCATCCGCACGAAGCTGGAGGGGATGCTGGGGTTCCGCAGGTACGGGAACGGATGGTCGTCGGTCGCGGGCGCGAGACTAGGTCCCTGCCAGTACGTGGTGCAGGCCGCGACCGGCCCGCCCGGGTGGACGGTGAGGACGGCCAGCCTCCTGTCACCCGACTGCCCGGGCTGAAGCTCGACGCAGGGCGTCTGGTGGTACACGTCCTCGAGCGTGGTCGCGTACCTGCTCAGCAGGAAGGGCTGGTAGTAGTTGTACATCGCGAACGTGCCGCCCGGCGCAAGGTGCGACTTGGCCGAGGCGAGCGACTGCTCGGTCAGCAGGTAGCTTTCCAGCCGGATCGCCGACTGCCCGGCCAGCGCGGTCATCGAGTCGGGCAGGGCCAGCAGGATCAGGTTGTACTTCTGGTGCGTGCCTTCCAGGTAGGCGCGGCCGTCATCGACGTGCTTGGTGACCCGGTCGCTCCGGTAGGGGTGCTCGGCATGGGCCTGGCCGACCCGGAGCAGCAGCAGCGGATCGATCTCGACGGCATCGATATGCCGGGCTCCTTCGGACAGGGCGACCGCGACGTCGTTGCCCGTGCCGGCGCCGATGATCAAGACGTTGCCCAGGCTCGCGCGGGTGACGTGCCGGTACGGGTAGAAGTAGGAGGGGTTCCCGCGGCGCATCGCATTGAGGGAGACGGCGTTCTGGTACGGAACGTTGTTCGCGCTCACCGCGATCGCGGGCTGGCCCGCGACGCGCTCGTTCTTGATGGTCAGCTTGTTGTAGGGCGACCACAGCTGCCCGGGCGCGAGCGATTCCAGCACGAGCAGCACGATGACGCCCGCCACCGCGGCGAACTGCCACCACCGGGCCCGGGGTAGCAGCAGGGCCACCACTCCGACGCCGGCCACCGCGCCCCAGACGGCCGGAGGCTGGTTGAGGAAGGACAGCACCGAGAACGCCACGATCCCGGCGATACTGCCCAGGATGTCCAGCCGATAGGCGTTCAGCGGCGGGAACCTGACGAAGATCCGGGCGACCGCCTGGCCGAGCCCCGCCATCACGGGGACGACGAGCAGGAACACGATGGTGAGGCTCAGCGGCTGCGGAAGCGCGTTCATGCTGCCCCGGCCGTGGTACGGGTTCGGCCCGCTGAGCGTCGCCACCATCACGGGGAACGCGAGCACGAAGCCCACGAGCACGAGCAGCGCCAGCGGCGTCCAGCGTACGAAGTCGCGTCCGGACCGGGCGTTGAGGAAGCCGATCCCGATTCCGAGGAAGCTGGCCAGCAGCACGAAATTCGTGGCGTTGTTCACGAAGACGTTGTTCGCGCCGACCCAGCGAATCAGCGCGAGTTCCACGAACAGCATGAGGAAGCTGGCGAAGGCGAGCCTGGCCGGGCTGGCGGGTTGACTCGCGCTCTCACTGTCGCCGGGCGCCTGGATGGCAGCGGTGGCTTCCCGGGCAGGAGATTCTCCAGTATCCACCCGACCCACCGTAACAACCGGGGCGGCGGATGAGCGGGAAGTGCCGTACTTCGCCATCGGGCGCGGCTCGCCGACCGACTTTCGCAACACCGTTAACGCCAGCCTCAGTGCCCGGAGACAGCGGGCCCGCGGCGCCGCTTTATCGCCTGACGATCTGAATTGTCCGCATCCAAGCGAAATATGTCGGTTACACTCGTTGCGGCCATGGGGGGTCATCTGGTTGTCGTTCTCCTCCTCACAACGGAAGGTCGGTGGTTGGACCCTGCCCGTGACCGCTCAACCAGCAGTTCTCAGCTGACTACACGCCGGCTCAGTTCCCGGTACGCACCTCACGGGCACGGGAGCTGAGTTCCGATGCGTCGGAGATGAGATTCAGATGAGCGTCGTCGCCTTGTTTACCTGGATGGTCACCATTCTGGCTGGCCTCGTTCTCCTTATTATCTGGATCATCGAGTACGACAGCGAGTTCCAGACCGCGGCCGCGACTCGCCTGCCCGTGCCGGTGATTTCCGCTCACGCCCTGCTCGGCCTCGGCGGCCTGATGCTGTGGATCAGCTACCTTCTGCTCAACCAGAAGCGGCTGGCCTGGGCCACGGTCGCCGCCCTGGGCACCGTCGCCGTCCTGGGCCTGATCATGGCGGCACGCTGGATCGGTGTGTACCGGACCGTCGGCAACCCAGGTCCGTCGCTCACCAGGGACGCTATTGTCCCCCCGGAACGGAACTTCCCGGTGGCGGTCGTCCTCCTGCACGGCATCCTCGCCGTCACCACCCTCGTCCTGGTGCTGTTCACCGCGATCGGCAATGTCCACAGGTGACGAGATCAGAGCTCGTTCGGCTCAATGGTTACCGCGAATGTCACTGCGTCTCCTGACGGGTGTTGCGGGAGGCGAAAAAGGTGCGGACCTCGCGGGCGACCTGGGCGACAATCTCGGGCTTGCCGCCCCGATTGGTGGCGCTGGGGTCGCTGGAGGCGCCGTGGTCCAGGCCGGGAAACTCCACGCGCCGGCTGCGCGGAAGCGTCCGGGCCAGCGCGTCGCGGGCCGGCTTGAGGAAGGGCAGCCCTTTGCTCCCGCCCAGGATGAGGACGTCGGCGGTGACCGTCCGGAATGCGTCGACGGTGCCGGCCATCTCGGCGATGAGCACCCCTTCGTAGTGAATGGTCGGGGCCAGCTTGCGCATGGTGATGGCCTCCGGGGCGGCCTTAGAGTCCTCGCTCTTCATGGCCATCTCGGTGAGCGACGCCAGCAGGCGGCGCGGCATGATCTTGAAGAACGGCGGCGCCAGTTCCAGCCCGTACATGCTGGTGATCATCGCGGCGGCGAGCTTGCCGTCGGCCAGCTCGCGGTCGAAGCGCTCCAGCCAGGCGGTATTCCTGGTGGCGTCCATGGCCAGCGCGGGCTCGTAGACGGCGACCATGCGGATGCCGGGCAGGGTTCGGGCGGCCTCCAGGACGACCAGACCGCCGGCGCTGACCCCGAAGACCATCTGCGCGCCCGATTCGGCCAGGACGGCCTGAAGGTCTTCCACCTCGGTGCGCACGCTGTGGTCGGGCCGGTGCGGCCCTGACAGGCCGCGCCCGCGCCGGTCGGGCAGGTAGACGGTGAAGTCGCCGGCCAGGGCCTGGGCGAGCAGCGTGTGGCTGCGGGCCGACTCCATGCTGCCGTGCATGATCACGACGGCCGGGCCGCGGCCGGTCTTCAGGTAGCCGATCGGGGTGCCGTCACGGGAGGTGACGCGGCCGCTGGTCATCGACGTGCCGGTGTCAATCATGTCCATCCTCGGTATCTGTGGTGGGTGGCCTGGATCTCGTCGCGGCGCGCCTGGCCGGGTCGGCCAGGCTCATCCGCCTGCTGATAGTTACATAGCATCTAGTTTAGATGCAACTAGTTTTACCGGCATAAGCCAACCACAGCTAGGGCAGGAGGAGGACAGGCACGGGGGGTCACGGCCAGCGTGATGCGCGCGCTAGCCGGTCTCGGATTAGTTCAGCCAGTGGTTCGACGCCCGGATCGGCACCGAGTCGAAGTTGTTCGACTTACGTCGGCAGCGAGTGCAGGTCCGGACTTGTTTCCACGGTTGCTCTAGGTCTGCGACTTTCCATTCAGACCAGTGATGGATGCCGGCCAAGCAGGCTATCCAGCCCCACATGGGATCACCCCGTATCGACAGCGGGGCACGTCCTCACGACTCGACGACCCTGCTTGCCCGGCAGTCTATTCGAGGGCATACCGCCTGTCGTGGTCCTCGATGGCCCGAACGGGCCGGGTGTTACCAGCCCCCGCCGTCGAATCCGCCTCCGTCGTCAAATCCGCCGCCATCGTCGTACCCGCCATCGCCGTCGTACTGGCCGCCGTCGTCCTGGCGGTCGTCGTCCTGGCGTTCCTCATCTTGGCGGCCGTCGTAGTAGCCCTGGTCGTATTCGCGCTCGCCGTAGTCGTCGCCGCCGAAGAGCCCGTCGCCGCTGAACAGGTTGCCCAGCGCCTCGGCCGCCAGGATGCCGCCGCCGACGCCGAGGGCGATCTGGCCTGCCCCGGCCAGGAAACCCTGGCCGCCCGATCGTTGCCAGCCGGATGGCGGCTGGTATTGCGGCGCGTAACCGCCGTAGCCCGGCTGTCCGGCGCCTCGCCGCCCTGGCTGGGCGAAACCGGCCGGCGATCCGTCCTGCCGGAGCTGCTGCTGGCAGTCGGCCAGCTGGGCCCGCAACTGCCGGAGCGCAGCCTGCTGCCCCACGAGCGTCTGCGCCATGTGGTAGAGCAGGCCGGGCGGTCCTTGCTGAATGTGCTGCTGGATCCTGGCCTCGGCCTGCCGATCCCGCGGTCCCCCCTGCGCGGCGGTCCGGTACAGGTGCCGGAACAGGTCGTCGATGGCCTGCTGATCTTGTTGATTCACACGTAGCCAGATACCCGGACGGGCCCAGCTGACACCGCGATCACGATGAAGCAGCGTGCATTTCGGGCAACGGTGGCGGGCATGGGTCACGTCCAGCCCAGCCAGGTCATGACCTGCTCCGCCACGACCGGAACCGGACGATCGTTGGCCAGGACGACGTCCTCTACCCCGACGCCCTCACCGTCCTCTATCTGCCGGGCCGCTTCCCGCAGTTCCTCCCGCCGTTCGGTGGTCACGTCGGCCGCCAGGCGCTGTTCGATATCGGGCAGCGGCACCGACAGGCGAACGACCCGCAATGGCACCCCGACCGCCTCCCGGATCCCGCGCAGCTCCTCGTGGCTGGAGACGAAGTAAGCCAGGACGAATACGCTAATTCCCCCCTCGCGGTAGTTCGATACCACCGCCGCCAGGTTGCGCAACATGAAGGAGTTCCCGGCCACGGAATCGTCGAAGCTGTTCACGCCCCAGCCCAGGAAGTCAAGGTCCAGCAGGGCATACGGCTGCCGGCGCTGCTCCAGAAGGTAGGAAATCTCCGCGGCGACCGTACTCTTCCCCGCGCCATAGACCCCGGTGATCAAGACACCCTCGTCGCTGCGTATCTCCATTGAGCAAGCATAAGGAACCGCTAGCCGAACAACCCGGACTGTGGTGCTGGGGGGTTATCGGCTGTTCGCTGAAGTAAATAACCCGCGGTCCGTTTTCGATCTCTCCCGGCGACGTTTGCCGCATCATGCCGGAACAGTTACTGCGAATGAACCTGGATCTCGTTTTCCGGCTGGCTGCGGCGCCGTGATTGCGCCGCAGCCAGCACCGCGTCTAGCCGGTTTCGGTCATCACTTGGTAGAGCATCGGCGAGCTGGGAAACTCCTCCCAGCCCGGCTGGGTGACGACGCGCCGGAACTCATCGGTGCCGTGCGCGGCCCGGAAGTGCGCCTCCGACTCCCAGTTCGCGACGTTCACCCACCGGTACTGAGCGTCGGCGGAAACGGCCCGGTGCAGCCGCAGGGAGACGAACCCCGGCTGGGCGGTGAAGTACTTGGCTGTCCTGGCCCACAGCTCGTGGAATGCCTCGTCCCGGTCAGGGCGGACGGTAAAGCTGTTCATCAGCGTTACCGGCCCGGTGAGGACGTGATCGGATACGGGTGCCACGCGGTCTTGTGCGGCGATGCGGTCCTGTGTCATGGGGTACTCCCTCCCGTTCATTGCACTAGTGTGCAGTTACTGCATATGTGTATAGTCTGCTGTGCAGCAGATGTCAAGTGACACTCGTTGCTGGCCGCCGGCCCGCGCTATAACGTGAATGCCGGTGGCGCGGTGCCACCACGTCGCCGGGGAGGCCGCATGCCGGCAGATCCGCCCAGCTCGCCCGTGCTGCGCGCGTCCGACGCGGACCGCGACCGGGTCCTCGAGCTGCTGCGCGCCGCCGTCGCCGACGGCCGCCTCGACCGGGCCGAGTTCGACGAGAGAGTGGACGCGGCGCTGGCCGCGCGCACCATCGACGCGCTGACCCCGCTCACCACCGACCTGATCGCGGCGCCAGGCCGCGCTGGCGCGCTCACGCTGCCGCTCGCCAGGACGCCGGTCGAGCCTGCCGCCGAAGTGGTCACCATCAGGGAGAAGCACGGCCCGGTGCGCCGCGACGGCCGGTGGACGCTGCCGCACCGGCTGGCGCTGCGCACCGCGTGGTGCCACGTGCTGCTGGACCTGACCAGCGCGGTACGCAGCGGACCCGAGCTGATCATCGAGATGCGGGTGCGCGGCGGCGGCGTAGAGCTGGTCCTCGCGCCGGGCATGGTGGTAGACGCCAACGGGCTGTCGGCGCGGCACAGCCAGCTGGCGATCAGCACGGACGCCGGCGACGACACGCCGGAGACGCTGCACGTCCGCCTGGTAGGCCGGATGCGGCACGCCCGGATCAGCACCCGGTGGCAGGCGCCGCGCCGGTGATACGCGCCGCTTTACCCGAAGGCGCCGCCCTCGATGAGGATGAGCAGGCCGATGGTGATCAGGACCACGGGCAGCAGGATGTGGCCCCACCGGCCGAGGAGCCTGGCGATAACCGGGCGGGTGGCGACGAACCGGCCTGCGGCGCACCAGACGCCGACCAGGACCAGGAAGACCACGCAGCACACGATCGTGCCGCTGGTGCCGACGTTGGTGAAGACGGGTACGTAGACGCCGATGTTGTCGCCGCCGTTGGCAAAGGTGGTGGCGGAGACCTTGAGGATCGTCGGGCCGCCCGGCCCGGATTCGGCCTGACCGCCGCGGTCACCGGGCTTGCGATTCCGCCAGAGTTTCCAGGCGTCCCGCAGGCCGAGGGCGATCGGGAGCAGGCCGAGGTAGGGCAGGGCTTCCTTGGGCAGGAACCTGGCCCCCAAGGTGACGGCGATGGCCACGGCGAGGATCGCGGTGAAGGCCAGGTACTGGCCGGCTATCACCCGCCGGGCCGAGCCGCGCTGCCCGGCGCCCTGGGCGAAAAACAGCGACAAAATGACGATGTCGTCGAGGTTGGTGACGGCGAACAGCCCGGCCGCTTCCGCGATGACGCCTGCGGTCATGGGTTGGTCATGGGTGCACAGCCTTCACGTACGGAGCACGGCTCAACTACTGGGCGGGGCGGTGCCGGCGCCGGCCGGCGGCCGTTGCCGGCCACGCTGGACCGCGCTCAGCAGGACCCTGACTCCGAGGCCGAGGACGACCAGATCAGCGAGCATCTGCCCGGTCACGACCAGCCGCGCCACCTCGGTCTTGGCGGTGATGTCGCCGAACCCGACCGTGGCGAACACGGTGACCGTGAAGTAGATCGCGTCAGTGCGGCTCAGCGGCTGGCTGAAGTTGCCGGCCGAAATCGTCGCCAACACGACATAGGTCGCCGCGAACAGCAGCAGGAAAAACGGAATGCTGGTGGCCAGGGACTCGACCCCGCGCAGCAGCGGGTACGCTGACCGGACGATCGAGCGGACCTGATAGGCCACCAGGCCCATGAGGAGCACTAGCCCGATGACCAGCAGCGTGACAGCGACCGTGGTCGAGGCGCGATCCAGGGGCAGCAGGTAATAGATGACCACCAGCACGGCGCTTGATCCCCCCGCCCGCAGCGTGGATCGCACGATTCTGCGGACCGGGGGCCTGCCCGCCTGCCCGGCGTCAGGCCCCGGGCCTGGGCTCTCAGTCATGAGGAAAGGCTAACGGCCACGCCCTACTCGTGCCCCGCGGCTTGCCGGGATGGATCAAAGCTCACGTAGACAATGATCCGGTCACGGACCGCGCTGACCGGGCGGGAGGGGCCCAGGTCGCCGAGGTCGCGGTGCCGCAGTCCGATCAGGCCGGCTGCGCTGATCGTCAGCGCGACCGCGCAGAGCCAGAGCAGCGACGCCGCCGACACGGTTCCGCCGGGCAGCTTGGGGACCTGGGTGAACGGCGAGATGTCCATCATCCAGGCGGGCCACTGCAGCGGCAGGCCGAACACCCCGATGACCCCGACCAGGGCCACCGCCGTCCACGCCAGTGCGATGGACTCCCAGGGCAGCAGCCCGAACAGCAAGACGGCCACCGCCGCCACCACCATTGTCGCGGGCAGCCGGGCCAACGCGGTGCCGAGCAGTCTCGGCACCTGGGTGCTCACGGACCCGGTGAGAACGCCGTAGCCCAGGCCGGTCGACAGCCCGGCCGCCGCGAGGAGCAGGCACGCACCGCCTACCGCGACCGAGATGTGGCTGAGCGCCCACCGGATGCGCCCTGTGGCCGCGCTCAGGACGGGGTCGGCCAGGTTCCCCGTCTCTTCGGTCCGCAGCCGGAGTACCGCAGATGTCGAGTACACGGCGGCGGCAAGCCCAGCGATCAGCATGAGGGCGGATAGGTAGGCGTCGGTGACGGTGGTCTGGTAGCCGACCCTGAGGAGATACTGTCTCAGCACGGTGCTGCCGCCGATAATCGAGCCGACCCCGTTGGCGCCCGCGCCGAGCGCGGCAAAGGCGAAGACGAACGCGGCCAGCCAGGCGGCTAGTACAGGCCGCTGCAGCCGCCACGCCAGGCCGAATGGACCATGCAGGAGTCCAGAGGCGGTCGCCCGTCCCGGTCGGTCTGGCAGCAGTCCCGCGCTGTGGTCACGCCAGGCGGCGAGCAGGAACGCCGCCGCCACCAAGACGGCGGTTGCCGCCAGCGGCAGGGTGAGCACCCACCAGCGCTCGCCGGCTGATCCGAACGCGCGGGTGAGTTCCACCCACCCGAGCGGCGAAGCCCAGGACAGCCACGACCCGCGGGCAGGAGCGGTATCGCCGACCGCGCGCAGTACGAAGGCGGCGCCGAGCGCGGCGATCGCGATGCCGCGGGCGCCGCGCGCGGTGACCGCCAGCTGGGCACCGATGGCGGCCACGCCGCCGAACACCAGCCCGCACCCGCTGATGGACAGCGCTAGTGCGGCCGAACCCGCCAACGGCATTTTCAGCACGAGTAGCCAGAGGCAGGTCAGCATCGCTATCGCCAGGTTGGCGGCCGCGGCCGCCAGGAGCGCCGCGGTGAGCGGCGCCTGCCGGCCCACCGCGGCCGAGCCGACCAGCTCAAGCCGCCCGGCCTCCTCATCACCCCGGGTGTGCCTGACCACGATGAAGATCGTCAGCAGGACCGCGAAGGCCGCCCCCCACACGCTCCACCGCGCGGCCAGGAAGGCGCCGACCGAGGTGCCGTTCAGGCGGCCCAGGAGGAATCGCAGTGCCGGGTTCGCGCTGGCCCTTGTGGCCACCGCGAGCCGGCCGGCGGCGGTCGGGTACAGCACCTTGAGATCGCGGGCGGTGATGGCCAGCAGCGCAGCGACGCCAACGACGCAGGTGGGCAGCACGGCGCCATCGCGGCGGAACGCGAGCCTGCTGAGCTGCCCGGTGCCAGCGAAGCCGGTCATCGCGGGCGCCCGGCCGGGGACCGCTCCGGTGAATAGTGACGGAGGAAGAGTTCCTCAAGGGTCGGTGGCCGGCAGGTCAAAGACCGGATGCCGGCCTGGTGCAGGCGGCCGACCACCTCATCCAGGGCGGCGTTATCCACCCGGCAGCGCACTACCGTTCCGGTGACAGCCAGCTCATGCACGCCCGGCATCCCGTCGAGCGCGGCCGGCGCCCTGAGCTCGGCCTCAACCGAGACCGTGGTCAGGTGCCGCATGTCGGCGAGCGTGCCGGTCTCCACCGTCTTGCCATGGCGGATGATCGTCACCCGGTCCGACAGCGCCTCGGCCTCGGACAGGATGTGACTTGAGAGCAAGATCGTCCGGCCGTTCCGCCGCTCGTCGTTGACGCAATCGCGGAAAGTGGCCTCCATCAGCGGATCCAGGCCCGCCGTCGGCTCATCGAGCAGCAGCAGTTCCGCGTCGCTGGCGAGCGCCGCCAGCAGCGCGACCTTCTGCCGGTTGCCCCGGGAGTAGGCGCGAGCCCGCTTGGAGGTGTCGAGGTCGAACCGTTCGGTCAGCGCCTTCAGGCGGCTGGCGTTGATACCGCCGCGCAGCCGGCCGAGCAGATCGATGATCTCCCCGCCCGTCAGGTTCGGCCACAACGTCACATCGCCCGGGACGTAGGCGAGCCGCTGGTGCAGCTCGACCGCGTCGCGCCACGGATCGCCGCCGAGCAGGCTGACCTCGCCGCCGTCCTTACGTAGCAGGCCCAGCAGGATGCGGATGGTGGTGGTCTTGCCCGCGCCGTTAGGTCCGAGGAAGGCATGGACCTCGCCCACGCCGACCTCAAGATCGAGACCGTCGAGCGCCCGGACGCTGCCATATCGCTTGGTCAGCCCGGCCGCGCGCAACGCCACCTCGCTCATGGGACTGGGTGGCTGCCGGGCCGGGTGGCGATGTGGAACAGGTCCGCTATCTCGCGGGCATGGTGGGCGACGTCGAGGGCCGGGTCCCGGGCGAGCTGGGCTGGCACCGCGTTGATGGCGGCGCGGATCGCCATCGCCATGACATGCGGGTCGAAGCCGGCCCGGAACTCGCCGGTGCCCTGGAAGTAGGCGAGCAGTTGCTCGAGCGCGGCCACCCCGGTGTCCTGGACCGAGACGTCGTAGAGCCGGCTGCCGTCGGCGGCGCGGGCGTTGAGCGCGATCTCGAAGATCGCGACCATATGGTTGCGGTTCTCGCCCATGAAGGCCAGGTTGGACTCGATGTAGGCCCGCAGCTTGCCGGCGCCGGTCGGCTCGGCATCGATCTGGGGCTCCATGTACGCCACGCCCCTGGCCACCACCTCAGCGACCAGCTCTCTCATGAGCTCGTCCTTCCCGCCGAAGTGGTAGATGATCACGCCCTTGCTGGTGCCCGCGGTCTCGGCGATACGGGCCAGCGAGGCCTGCCCGTACCCCAGCTCGGCGATGGTGTCGATGGCGGCCGCCACGATCTGCGCGCGGCGCGCGGTCTCGGTGAAGGTCCGGGTGGACTCTTGACCGATCGGACTGCTTTCTGACCGCATGGTCAGAAGTTAACACGGTCGGTCAGCGCGGTCAATCCATTCATGCCCGGCTAATCGCGGTCTGGCAGCAGCGCTACTTGCCAGTCGTCTCGGTACACCACCATCGACCTGGCCGGATTCTTACGCCGGACGACACGGAAGGCGCGGCCACTGGCCCGGGCCTCGGCGGCCACGCGCAGGCCATAGGCACGCCAGCCGCGCTCGGTGAACCAGAAACGCACCCGCGGGTTGGACAGCATAGGCATCGGCAAGTCGCCCCATGCCTCATCCGCGATGCCGGCGTTGAACGCACCCATCAGCCGGCCGGGGCTTAGCGAGATCTCCATGGCGCCGGACTCTTCCGACCAGACCCACTCGCTCGACTCTCCGACCACACGGTAGATCAGCTAATCACCCCGGTCGTCGTCCGACTGAGTGATTCCCGGCCGCCGATCGCGTCCACACGGGGCTGAAGGACCAGTGAGTCGACGAGATGCGTCTTGGTTCCTTCAGCGGCGTTGTCCGACGGCCGGGTCCAGCGTGTCCGTTTCCGGGGTGGGTTGGGTC
>Ga0207657_10001605_pt1 | contig 24326 bp, 21 predicted proteins | sample KBSC33metaG_FD_184316 | JGI IMG/M metagenome (GOLD analysis project Ga0207657, IMG submission 184316) | Corn rhizosphere microbial communities from Kellogg Biological Station, Michigan, USA - KBS C3-3 metaG (SPAdes) (version 2) | ecosystem: Host-associated > Plants > Roots > Rhizosphere > Soil ... | reverse complement strand
TCGACCATGGTGTTGATGGTGTTCTTCAGCTCGAGAATTTCGCCTTTAACGTCCACCGTGATTTTGCGTGACAAATCGCCGCCGGCCACCGCGGTCGTGACCTCGGCAATATTGCGTACCTGTCCGGTCAGGTTACCGGCCATGGAGTTGACAGAATCGGTCAAGTCCTTCCAGGTGCCGGCGACGCCCGGAACGTTCGCTTGGCCGCCCAGCCTGCCTTCGGTGCCGACTTCGCGCGCCACGCGCGTCACTTCTCCGGCGAAGCGGTTCAGCTGGTCCACCATGGTGTTGAGTGTTTCCTTGAGCTGCAGAATTTCTCCGCGGACATCCACCGTGATCTTGCGCGAGAGATCGCCGCTGGCAATCGCTGTAGCCACTTCGGCGATATTGCGCACCTGGCCGGTCAAGTTGCTGGCCATGAAGTTCACGTTGTCGGTGAGATCTTTCCAGGTGCCACCCACACCGGGCACCTGCGCCTGGCCGCCCAGCTTGCCTTCGGTGCCCACTTCGCGGGCCACGCGAGTGACTTCGCCGGCAAAACCGTTGAGCTGGTCCACCATGGTGTTGATGGTGTCCTTGAGTTCAAGAATTTCGCCCTTCACGTCCACCGTAATCTTGCGAGACAAGTCGCCGCGAGCGACGGCGGTAGTGACTTCAGCGATGTTGCGCACCTGCGCCGTCAGGTTCCCGGCCATGGCATTTACCGAGTCCGTAAGATCCTTCCAGGTGCCGGCCACGCCCGGCACGACCGCCTGACCGCCCAGCTTGCCGTCGGTGCCGACTTCGCGCGCCACGCGCGTCACTTCCGAGGCAAACGAGCGCAACTGGTCCACCATGGTGTTGATGGCTTCCTTGAGCTGAAGAATTTCGCCGCGCACGTCCACCGTGATTTTGCGGGAGAGATCGCCGCTGGCCACCGCGGTTGCGACTTCGGCAATGTTGCGCACCTGCCCGGTCAGATTGCTGGCCATCGAATTGACGGAATCGGTAAGGTCCTTCCAGGTGCCCGCCACGCCCGGCACTTGTGCCTGGCCGCCCAGTTTGCCGTCGGTGCCGACTTCACGCGCCACGCGCGTCACTTCCGAGGTAAATACGCCCAACTGCTGAATCATGGTGTTGACGATGTTGGCGGAACGCAGGAACTCCCCTTCGAGCGGCCGCCCATCCACGTCCAGCCGGACAGTTTGAGTGAGGTTGCCCTGCGCCACGCCCGCAATGGCGCGGGTGACTTCCGCGGTGGGACGAAGCAGGTCCTCGATGAGCGTGTTGATCGACCCTTCCATCTCGCCCCATGCGCCCTTCGATTCATGAAACCGGGTACGCTCCCGCGTTCGCCCTTCCTTGCCCACAACTTGCCCCACCCGATTCAACTCCTGAGCCATTTGCTGGTTAACCGAGACGATCTCATTGAATGTGTCAGCTATCTTTCCAGCCAACCCGGTCCAGGAGCCCGGAAGGCGCACGGAAAAATCACCCGCCCGCATAGTCTGCAGACTTGCGAGTATGACGGCCAGATCAGGAGACACCGGTTCGGCAGCCAGGCTGGAGCGACCGTTGTTCTTCGAACTCTTTTCAATGGAATTCATGCTGAGGCCAGCCGCGTCACGGTCGCTTCTCTTCACGATCGCCTCCAAACGGGGAAATATTTGTAAAGAAAGCCTTTGATTCTCGCGCTTCGTGATTCGCCAAGGCTGACCCCCCGCTCAGACACAGAGCGGTGCCGTTCGGGACATGGAGCCGAAAAGACGTCGTTCCACGCCTACGCCAGGCCTTTCCTACGCCACTGGGGAAAATCAGAAGCAAGACAAAACGTAGTCATTCTAAACATTTAGAGTTGCAGCTGACTCTACAGTATTTCCTGTAGTGACCCGCCGAACAGTGATGTGTGGCTGGGTACGCGAGGGTACTTTGAAGGTGGCGATGATGACTCTTAGCCAACGAGAATCGGCTACGAAGGGAGTATTGAAGAGCTCAGGCGGTGCCGAGCGCCAGCAGCGCCAAGTCATTGATTAGATCTGGTGCCGGGAACAGGATTTGAACCTGCACGCCTTTTGGGCATTGGATCCTAAGTCCAACGCGTCTGCCAATTCCGCCATCCCGGCTTTCGCCTATTTTAACCGACGGGTGTACTGATATCATTCCAACCAGAGTGCTTAAGTCTAGCCCAACCTGGCTTGCCATCCTGCTGCTGGCGGTGACGATTGTGGTGCCGCTGGCGGGGCAGGATGCATCAGCGATGACGCCGACGGCGCGGCCCGCCGCCTGCCATCAACATGACGGTGCGCCCCCCTCGCCTCAGCCGGTGAGCTATCGCTGTTGCCAGAGCGGACACGATTCCGCCATCCTGCAAAGCGCATTCTGGTCACAACTGGATTCCTCGGATCAGCCCGCTCCGGTTGAGCGGACTCGTATTTTCACATTATCCTCGACGCTTCCAATCGTCAGGCAGGTATCGGCCTCGTCTGCCGACCCTCCAGGTCTGACTGCTCTGCGCATCTAGACCCAACCCAACCATTCTTTTTCTCGAAGCCCGCCGATGCCTCGGCGCGCGTGGGGACAGCCGCCCTCGGCCGTCCGGTCGAGCATTGGCTCGACAGGGTTTTGCGAGAGGGAAGATAGCGGAGCGTTGCTCCGCCGGACAGCCGAGGGCGGCTGTCCCCACGTGGTTTCTTCGTTGAAATACATTCCGAGAAGAGGAGAACATCGGTGCGGAGAATGCTTTTGCTTGCGCTGGCCATCACACTATTGCTGGTGTCAAATCAATTCGCTCTGGCGCAGGATGGCGGCCACGACACGAATATGTCAGGGCAAACCTCATCCATGCCGGGAATGGCAGAAGGAGAAGTTGGCCACCACCAGATGAGCATGCAGCCGCACTCCTTCATCGCGTCGGTGTTGCAGCATGCGACTTCGGGCACGGATGCCGAACCCAACTCCACGCCTTTCGCCATGCTTATGACGACCAAAGGGAATTGGACCCTGATGTTTCATGGCGAAGGCTTTCTGAGCGAGATCCAGCAAAGGGGGCCGCGCGGAGGCGACAAGCTATTTTCCACCAACTGGTGGATGCCCATGGCGCAGCGGAAATTCGGCAAGGGCACGCTGACCCTCAGGACCATGCTCAGCTTCGAACCGGCGACGGTCTCGGACCGCCGCTACCCGGAGCTTTTCCAGGAGGGCGAAACTGCGTTCGGCCGCCCCATCGTGGACGGGCAGCATCCTCACGATTTTTTCATGGAGCTGGCCGCTTTGTATGACTACAAGATTTCAGAGCATACGCTGGTGTCGGTGTACGCCGCGCCCATGGGAGATCCGGCGATGGGGCCGGTGGCCTATCCTCATCGGGCCTCGGCGTCGGAAGATCCCATCGCGCCGCTGGGACATCACTTCCAGGACTCCACCCACATTGCAGCGGATGTCGTCACCCTGGGCATCACCCACCGTAGCGTGCGGCTGGAGGCCTCGGGATTTCATGGGCGCGAGCCCGACGAGTTCCGCTGGAACATCAACTCCGGGAAGATGGATTCGTGGTCGGCCCGGGTCACCGCCAATCCCGGCCAGAACTGGAGCCTGCAATATTCCATTGCGCACCTGCACAGCCCGGAGGAACTTGCACCCGCTGAAGACATCAGGCGCATGACCGCGTCGGTGCAGTACAACCGTCCTCTGCCGCGAGGCAATTGGGCGTCGTTGCTGCTTTGGGGCAGGAATCAGGATGTCGCGGGAGGCAACGTGGGCAACAGCTATCTGCTGGAATCGATGGTGCAGTTTCTTGACCGCAACTATGTCTGGACACGAATTGAAAACGTGGACCGTACGAATGAGTTGCTGCTCGGCGGCGATCCCGAACCGCCCGGATTCAGTGAGCGGTTTTTCACCCGGGTGCAGGCTTACACCGCGGGCTATGAACGAGAAGTCGGCCATATTCCGCATCTCTCGGCGGCGCTAGGCGGACAATTGACCTGGTACGGCGTGCCCGATGTCCTGCAGCCGATCTACGGCCGGCATCCGGTGGGTGGGATTCTGTTCCTGCGCCTGCGGACGCAGTAAGAGTAGTTCGCGTAGGCCCGGACGTCCCCGTCGGGGGCAGCTCGCCTGGAAATCTTTTGGACTTCTGCCAGGTGGCGGAGCTTTGCTCCGCCGGGCGGACGAGGGCGTCGCCCCTACGTCTGTCGCACCCGGTTGACGATCATTGCAATCGTCCTCTGAGCTGCCAGCGCCGCCCCTTCCTGCCAGCCGATTATGTGACTGCAGTGGTCTCCGGCAAAATAGATCCGATCATCGGGAACGATGAGTTCTCTGTAGGGGCCATGAAAGTAAGGGGCATCGGCCGGCGCGGGAAACACCGCTCCGCGACTGACCCACGATCCCAGGCTATAAGGCACCTTGCCCCAGGAGATATAAGCCGGCTTCTCCAGTTCCTTGCTCTTGCCGGGGTGCAGTTTTTCCACCGCAGCTCTGGACGCTGCAATCTTCGCCTCCTGGCTCGGAAGCTTGCCGAAATCAATCCAGTTCTCGACCGCATAGCCGGAGAGGAGTACTCCGCGTTTCGACATCAGCTTCGCGCTGGGGTACCAGACCAAATTGACAAGACCGGTCGTAAGGAACGAGATGCCGCCGTAAATCTCGTCGCCGTCCTGCTCCCAGAAGCGTCGCGATTCCCACGCAATTTTGTAGGCGGAGTCATAGACGACCTGCTCGATCGCCGATTTCACGCGTGGAGCGAAGTCATTGGGTATGGTCTTGAGGATGCTTAGCGGCATCGCGCAAATGCAATAGGCCGCTTCCACGGACTCAACCGGCCCGGATTCTCCTTTGCGGTACAGGACTCGGACTCCGTCGGTGGTTTTTCTGATCTCGGTGACGGGCGAGTTGTAGCGGACGACATCGCCCAGAGCGCGCGCGAAGGCGTAAGGAATCCGGTCCATGCCGCCAACCGGCTGGAACATGGTGGCCTGCATGTCGAGCAGTTCTTCAAAAAGCATGGGCTGGCAAAAGTTCGACTTGACCAGATCGGAGAAAGAGAGGGGGGCGCGGGGGATTTCAATCTGATCGCCAGCGCCGGGCAGTTGCCGGTCGCCGGAGCGCGACGAGCCGGTGTATTCGTAATTTTGTCCCAGAGCGCCATAGGTCTTTAGAAATTCCATCACCGCAGCGTGGTCGTCGCGGGTGAAGGCCTGATCGAGAGCACCCTGTTGTACGCACTTGGCCAGCAGTTCGGCGACATGGCCGCGAGTATCGTTGATGGCCTGCCCCTGGCGGATGGGTTTGCCGTCAAAGACGTTGTCACTCTGCAGCAGCGTGCTGCGCGAGGAATTAACCTCGACCTCAAGTTCCACTCCCAGTTCGTTGCAGTAGCCCAGCATGGTCTTGTGAATGGAGGGCAGGCGCGCCGGGCCGCAGTTGAAGTAATTTCCGTCGTCGAAGGTACAAGTCTGCGATGTGCCATCGTTGAAGGCCAGCTTCGATCCGGCGCGCAGGGTCCAGTTGCGCCCGCCGGGACGCTCGCGCGCTTCCAGCACGGTGCAGTCGAAGCCAGCCCGCTGCATTTCATAGGCAGAGACCAGCCCGGCAATTCCGGCGCCGAGAATAATCACTTTGGTTCCGCGGCCGGTCGATGGGGGCAGGGGAAAGTCCTTCCGCTGCTCGGTTTCGACCATGCCCAGAAGTCCCAGCGAGTGCATGGTCATGAAGGCAGCGCCATAACCGCCGGCCTGCGCGATTCGGGCGATGCACTCGCGTCTGCTGATTGTCATCTTCTGTTGGTCCCTGGCCGCGCCTTAGCTAAGCCTGCTACGCCATCGATTCCCACGGTGAACCATTCTCAGGCAGTAATTGCATTTTGTGGATTGGTATAAAGTACCATCCCCACAAGATGCTGCGCCCTTCAATCTTTGGTTTGCCCGGTCGATCGCGCCCGACAGCAAACGCTCAACACGAATCATCTGTCATATGAGCGCCGCGTGAAGCCGGCTTTGCGGGCTTCACACGAAGTTGAAGGATTTCCTTGCAATGGCAATACGCGCGGGGTAGGGGTCCTTTGACTCCGCTGAACGTTTCGCAAGCGAAACGTTCACCTCCGCTCAGCATGACCGGGTACGCTTGTGATCAGACTTGGTACGTTGTTTCCCCGGGGCAATCCCGCTACACTTGCACTCTTATGTCGAACCCAATTCAGCCCAATATCAAACTGAGCAATACTCCCGACTATCGCGAGAATTATGCCAACAGCGTGCAGGTGCGGGTGAACGTCTGGGACTTCTTTCTGGTGTTCGGCACGCTTCTGCAGCAGAGCGAGTCTCAGGTTGAAGTCAATAATTTTCAGGGAATTTATTTGAGTCCGCAACAGGCCAAAGCCCTGTCGGCCATCCTGCAGCAGAACGTGGCGGGTTACGAAAGCACGTTTGGTGAGATCAAACTGGATCCGCGCATGATGGCTCCCGGCCCGGTGCACTAGCGGGCAGACAAAATAGCCATCCACTGCATTGACAAATGTTGACCAACCTTCGCGAGGCATTCACCCCGGACTCGTCTTTGCTATCGTGTTTGCGGCCCTCGTGGCGCTGCATGCGCCGCTGCTGCGACTGCCGTATTTCTGGGATGAAGCCGGCTACTATGTGCCGGCCGCGCGCGATCTGCTGCTGACCGGCAGCCCGATTCCACATTCAACCGTTTCCAACGCGCATCCGCCGCTGCTGCTGGCCTATCTCGCTCTGTGGTGGAAGCTGGTTGGTTTTGCGCCCATCGTGACCCGGACCGCGATGCTGCTGGCATCGTCCTTCGCACTGCTCGGCCTGTTCCGGCTGGCGGAAACATTGGCCAGCTTCGAAGTCGCGGTGACGACCACTGTCTTGACCGCGCTTTATCCTGTCTTCTTTGCGCAAAGCTCTCTCGTCCACCTTGATCTCGCAGCCGCGGGACTTACCTTCTGGGGACTGAACGCCTACATGAAAGGCAGGGGATGCGACGCCGCGCTCTGGTTCTCGCTCGCCAGTTTGACCAAGGAAACCGCGGTGCTGGCGCCCCTGGCCTTGTTTGCCTGGGAGCTTTTCTCGCTGTGGTGGCGAAGCCAACGAAAGAATTTGCCGGAGCGAAGGTTCCGGCAGCCCATCTTGCTTCTGGTTCCAACAATTCCGCTCGCGGTCTGGTACGTTTTCCATTACTCGAAAACCGGATTTGTTTTCGGCAATCCGGAATTTTTTCGTTACAACGTCGAGGCCACGCTGCAGCCGTTGCGAATCCTGCTGGCGTTACTGGTTCGCCTGTGGCAGACTGCCGGCTATTTTCATCTTTTGCCGCTGACTCTGGCTGCGTTGTTCGCAATGTGGCTGCCTCCGCTGCGCGACCAGACGGGGGAGCGTCCGCGCATTGCCCTGGACGCGCAATTCGCCATGCTCGCGGTGGTGGCGGCGTACGTTCTCGCCATGGCGATGGTGGGCGGCGCGGAACTGGCGCGTTACATGCTGCCAGTGGTTCCGCTGGTGATTCTGGTCTGTGTTTCCACCCTTTGGCGCAGAGTGCGCCTGGGGCTTGCTGTGGTTGCGCTCGTAGCTTTGATGTTCGTGGCGGGATGGTTGACCGACCCGCCCTACGGCTTCGCTCCGGAAGACAATCTGGCCTACGTGGATTACATCCGTTTGCACCAGCGTGCCGAAGAATTCCTGGAAGCGCGCTATCCCATGGCGCGGGTGCTTACCGCCTGGCCGGCCAGCGACGAGTTGACGCGACCGTATCTGGGCTATGTCACACGCCCCATGCGGGTGGTGCGCATTGAGCACTTCGCCCTCGAACAGCTTATGTCAGCGGCCGATGCCCGTTCGAATGACGCCCGCTCCGAGTTTGAAATCGCGCTCGTGTTTTCCACGAAAGATGAGCCCGCACATCCTCTGCTGCAGCACTGGCAGCTGTGGCAGGAATGGAAGCAGCGATTCTTCGACGACCACCACGATCTGAGGCCCGCGGCCGCGGCCCAGGTCCTGGGCGGGAATGTGGTGTACAGCGAGACTCGCAACCGGCAATGGATTGCTGTGATCGAGCTGGAACGTATTGTCGATGCAAGAAAATAAACGAATCGATGAATGGAGGACGGGCACCCTCGCCCGTCAAATCTGTCCCGCCCGATCCCTCGGTTTTTTACTGCGGCTGCGGTGCCGGCTGCGCCGGCGGCGTACTCTGTATTCCGCCAAAAGAGCCCTGCGTTCCGGGGGAATTGGGGCTGGATGAATTCTGCTGCTGCTGCAGCGGGGCTGCCGATTGCAACGCCGGCTGCGCCGGTGTGGTGATCAGGCCGCCGCGGTCCATGGTGGGGTCGTAGATGAATTGCCACTGGTTGTAGCGGTTCTTGTGATTGAACTCGCGAATGGTTGTTGCCTTGCTGGTGCTGGCCACGCCCACGATGGGGCCGCCGCCGAAAACTGCGCTGGAGAGTTGAGCGCTGCCAATCCCGCCCGCCGCGCTGGAGTCGGACTTGGACGAATCCGGCGAATCCGGGTTGGCTGAGGCGGAATCCGCGCCCGCGTCGCCGGGTGGATTGGCGCCTGGAGTGGCTGCCGTGGCCGGCGCGGCCTGGGCAGCGGCTCCTCCGAGTACGGCGCTGGCTGCTCCCTGGAGCGCCGCTCCCCCCGCCTGGGCTGCGGGACTTCCGATGGGAGAGGCTCCGGCTATGCCGGGCGAACCGGTAAGCTGCACTTCTCCGACGTGCAGCAGCTTGAAATCCTTGCCGGTGATGGGATCTTTGTAGCGGCGGCGCAGGAAGCGAATGTTATTGGTATTTTCCAGGTCTTCGAGGCGAGACGGGTAACGCCCGGTTTTCTTCACATACCGTTGGATCGCCCGGGAATACTGCGTTCCCCGGTGGATCATTTCTTCCTCGCGATCGCGCCGCACCCTGAAGGCCATGGTGGGAGCGGCCACGCCGGCCGCAATCACCATCAAGGTCACGAACAGCATCAGCATGAGCAGGATGTAACCGCGCTCGGAGCGGCGGGGAGGGATGGTGGCGTGCGGCCGTTGGTCGTTGGCCGTTGGTCGTTGGCCGTCGGGCCTTGGCGCCTGGCGTTTCATCGTTAGCACTGTGTCCCGAGTCATTGATCTTCTGGAAGCAGTCGCCAGCAGTTTGTCCTGAGCCCTTGAGCAGGAGAGGCCGCAGGTAGCGCCCCTTTGCCAACGACCAGAGGCCCAAGCATGACGACTGAAGACTGACGACCGACGACTGCTTCACCCTTGCGTCAACGGAATACTCTGCCGATTATTGTTCAATACATCTTCCACTTCCACCGAGACCGGCGTGATGTGGAGAATCCGGTAGCGGCGATCGATGATGTCGCCCTCTCCGGCGATGAAAACGTCTTCACCCTGGGAAAGAAAAATCTTTTTGGGCTGGCCCGGCTTGCTGGCGAAGCCGAAAAACTTGAGGTTGATGGGCGGCGGCGGGGGCGGACCCTGCGGGACGACTGGAGCGGGATGTGTCTGTACCGGCACGATGGGCTTCGGAATCTCGACTTCGGCGCGGAAAATGTTTCGTCCCGTACCTTTGTATTGGGTGTCTTCGCTGGCCTTCAGCCAGTCGTAACGCAGAGTCGGATCAAGCGAACGCACAGGCGCAATACCAGTCTTGTGCCCCGGCTTGGGCCGTACCGCCGCCGTCCTCGGTGGCCCCGTTGGCGATGCCACCACTGGAATGGGAGTCTTTGCGGAAGCCGGGGAACTGGGAAAAAAACGCACTACGACCATTACCAGCGCTACGATCGCCAGGGCGACCGCCGCAATGGTCTTGTTCCGGTTTTCCGTCCCCAGCTGCATTTAGCCGCTCGCCTTCTGATAAGTTTCCAGTTTCAATTGCAGCTTGACCACGCCCGACTGCTCGCCCCCCAGATCCACGCTGTCAATGATAAAGAACAACGGGTCGCGCTCAAGCGAATTGATGAAGCGCACCAGTTGCAGATAGTCTCCCGAAAAATCCGCCTGGATCTCCACCGGACGCAGGCCTACCGCGTCGGTGTCCTTGGCCTTGGAGCGAATCTGTCCGATCTTGACCCCACTCTGCTTGGCTATTTTGCCGAGCTCCTCGTAAATCGCTGAATCCTGCGCCGGCAGCCGGGTCTTGTAAAACTCGTCGATCTGCTGGCTGGCTACCGCGATCTTCTTGTCCACATCTTTGAGCGGTTCGACCTCGTGCGTCTTTCGCTGCAGCTCCTGCCACAACTGGTCCAGCTGTTCACGCCGCGAACTCTCCGATCCCACCAGGGGAGAAAACAGCAGGACGGCGGCGGCGATGTCCACCACCAGCAGGGCGGCGATGGCGATCTTCGCCTTCTTCCGGAAATCGGGGGCTTCAGCCATCAGCGCGCGCCCCCTTTGTCACTCTCGATTTCAGGCACGTACAACGCGCTGAGCTCGAACTCAACGTTATCGCCGGGGGTCTGCCCCGTCCGGCTCGATTCCTGTTCGATCTGTGTCTGCCGGAAGTGTTGCGAACTCTCCATCTTGCGCACCAGTTCGAGGGCGCGGTCGCGCGATTCTCCCGCCACCACCAGCTTGATCTGCAACTGGTTGTCGCCGGCCTTTCCCGGCTGGATGGAAACCACATGCAGGCGCGGCGGCATCACCCGCTCCAGGTCAGCGAACACCTTGGTCCAGGAGAACGACTTGCGCTGAAACAGGTCGTTAAGAAACTGGGCGCGGTCGCGGGTACCGCGATTGGCGGGCAGGCTGAGGATGGCTTCAGCTTTGGCTTTTTGCTCATCGCGGGCCGCAATCTGTTGCCGGCGTTGTTCGATCAGGCTGCGGTCTTTGCCCGCCGCGATCCAGCCTGACACCGCGCTGTAAAGCAAAATCAGGGTAAAAAGGCTCAGCGCCGCCACGGCACCGCCCCAGCGCAGCCATAGAGGTCCGGAGTCTTCGTAGGGATGGGTGGCGAGATTGATGTCAACGCGCATATCAGGAAAGCAGGGCCCCCACGACGCCCGCCATTCTCCACTTGGGAATCGAACCTACGCTCCCGCCCAGTTGCGACGCGGAGACCAGGTCCGAAACCTGCGCGCTGGTCTGGGCCCGCAGCGCCGGCGCGGCGCCGCCCGATTCGGGCAGGCCAGCCACAAAGATATGGCCAATATTCAATTGGTAAGTATCCTGGAAGAATACCACCGAAGGATAGACTTCCTCAGCCAGTTGCTCGCCGGTGATGGTGACGCCTCGAGTATTTTCGAGCGTGCGAAACAGCAAAAGTTGCGGGCCATCCAGGATAGCGATGCTGGTGGTGCGGGCGTCCACCTTGATGACCAGCGAAGGCTGATCCGCGTGGGCGGCTCCCAGCGCCGCCAGCATGGAAGGCATCACCACGCCGGGCTGGTAACCTGCCTGGCGAAAGGCCGCTTCGTAATCCTCGACCACGTTGGCCAGCGCCACGGCCGCGATCACGCGGACGCCCACGTTGGAAGGCTGCACGTGATAGGAGACCTTGGCCTTGTCCACGTCGAAGGGCAGTGACTTCTTGAGCCGGAAGCGCACCACGCCTTCGGCTTCTTCGCGCTTGGAGGGCAACGTCTCGAAGTCAAGCAGCACCACGCGCACGGCGGCATCGGGCAGCACTGCGATGACGTCATGCGACCGGCCACCGATGCTGCCCAGGGTATCGCGAATGGCTTCGTACACCGCGTCGGGCTGCCGCAGGTTAGCCTCGATCAGGTCGGGGACGACGCAGCCGGGAGCCAGTTCGCCGGAAGCGCAGGCTTCCAGGCTGCGGCCGCCATTCTCGGAGACCCGGCCCACCAGTACCCGGTCAGCGGAAATTTCGCAGGCCAGCTTCGGCCTGGATCCGGACTTTGGAAAAGTGCTCATCTCTGGGGCTTATATCAATCTTACCAAGTAAACCGCGGCAGGGCGTGCCCTAACAATAGCCGGAAGGGCACTGCTGACCTGGACCTCGGACGTCGGACCTCAGCCCTCAGCGCCGAACCACGGCAGTGATCGAGTCCGGGGTTCAATGACGCCTGAGGGCCGACGTCCGACGCCTGACGTCTGCTTTACCGCATGTTTTCGATGAATGTGACTTTGTTGATTTCCTTCAGCGTGGTCATACCCAGCCTGACCTTGTCGAGCGCCGATTCGCGCAGGAAGCGCATGCCTTCTTCACGGGCAGCGCGGCGAATCTCCGACGTCGGTTTCTTGACCAGGATCATCTCCCGGATGCGGTCGCTGAGGTCGAGCAGTTCGTGGATCGCCGTACGGCCCTTGAATCCCGTGCCCGCACATTCAATGCAGCCCTGGCCTTCGTAGAACGGTACCTGCGACCACTGCCCGGGATCGAGGCCGCTGGCTTCCAGCACTTCGGAAGGGTAGTGCACCACAGTACGACAGGATTCGCAGATCAGCCGTACCAGCCGCTGCGCCAGGATGCAGTTCAAGGCGGAAACAAAGTTGTAGGGCTCGACGCCCATATTCAGAAAGCGGCCAATCACGTCCACCACGTTATTGGCGTGGACAGTGGTAAACACCAGGTGTCCTGTAAGGGCCGACTGGATGGCGATCTGCGCCGTTTCGGTGTCTCGGATTTCGCCCACCATGATCTTGTCAGGATCGTGGCGGAGGATGGAGCGCAGCCCGCGGGCAAAGGTCAGGCCTTTCTTTTCGTTGACCGGAATCTGAGTGATGCCGCGAATCTGGTATTCAACCGGATCTTCAATGGTGATGATCTTGTCTTCTTCGGTCTTGATTTCGCTTACCGCGGCGTACAGCGTCGTGGTTTTGCCGCTACCCGTGGGCCCGGTGACCAGGACCATGCCGTAAGGCTCGGCGATGTAGCGGCGGAACTTTCTCAAATCGTCAGCGTCAAAGCCCACGACGTCGAGCACCAGCTTGTGAAACTTCTCGCTCATCGACTCTTTGTCGAGCACGCGGAGCACGGCGTCCTCGCCGTGAATCGAAGGCATGATGGACACGCGGAAGTCGATGGGGCGCTCGGGATTGCCGTATTTCACCCGGAAGCGGCCGTCCTGCGGGACGCGCCGCTCGGAGATATCCAGTTCGCTCATCACCTTGATGCGCGAGATGATGGTGGAATGATGCTCTTTGCCGATGGGCGGCATGGCCTGGGTGAGCACGCCGTCAATGCGGAACTTGATGCACACCGAATCGTCGCGGGTCTCGATGTGAATGTCACTGGCGCGCCGCTGCAGAGCGGTAAAGATAGTGGTATCGACCAGGCGGATGATCGGGCTGATGTCGCCCTGCGCGGTCAGCCGGTCGATGGAGATGCTGTCCTCGCCGCCGGCCTCGTCTTCCGAAACCACCGCCAACGTAAAGCCTTCGCTGGCTTCTTCCAGCACGCGCTTCGACTGTTCCGTCTTCTTGAGGATTTCGCTGATCTGCGCCAGAGTGGAAACCTTGGTCAGGATGCGCTTGCCCAGCAGCAGGCTGATCTCGTCGATCATCATCAGCTGGCTGGGATCGGCGATGGCGATGGCCAGGCGTCCGTCTTCAGTCTCATCCAGAGGCACGAAGTTATAGCGGAACATCAGATCTACCGGGATCTTCTTGAACAGATCGTGGTGCAGCTGGAAGTTATGCAAGTCAATGAACTCGCAGCGATAGCGCCGGGCGATATCCTGGGCCTTGGCCAGATCGTCCACGTGGGGCGCGGGAGCCAGACGGGCCCCGCCATTTCCACCGTGCGCGACTATCGGTTTAGTTTCCGCTATTTTTGCCATACCAACTCTTCATTCCGCTTCGTGTGGTCGCGGGCGACTCGACCGCGGCCTTTGACTTTGACTCAAAATCTCCCGGGCGAGTCGCCCGCGACCACATCTCAGTGAATATTTGCCCCCAAGGAGAAGATCGGCAGGTAAAGCGAAATCAATACTCCGCCCACGAAGACCGCCATAATAATCAGGATGACCGGCTCGATCAGCGCCATGGTTGCTCCCAGCGCGGTCTGCACGTCCTCTTCATAAAACTCCGCCACCGAATTCAGCATAGCCGGCAAGGCCCCAGTAGATTCCCCGACCTCGATCATTTCTACCGACAGGTCGGGAAACATTTTCTGTGCCTCCAGGCTGCCGGAAAGGGTCTGGCCCTCGCGCACCCGGATGGCCGCATCCGCGACCCCATTCAGAATGCGCCGGCTGCTCATTGAAGCCCCGGCGGTTTCGAGCGCCGGCACCAGGGGCAGACCACCGGCCAGCAAGGTGGAGAGCATGCGCGAAAAATTTGCCACCTGATACTTCAGCCAGATGTCACCCATCAGGGGCAACTTCAGGATCGCCGCATCGATGCGCTCGGCTCCGCTGTCCGTATTCTTCCAGCGCCAGAACAGCACCCCCGCGACCACAACCGCAATGGCTGCGTACGGAGCATACTTCTGCGCTCGTGTCCCTATGGCCAGCATGATGACCGTGATGGTGGGCAACTGCGCATTAAGGTTCTCAAAGAGTTTGGCAAACTCGGGCACTACGTAGGTCACCAGAAATACCAGCATGACCAGCACCATCGTCACCAGCAGCGCGGGATACACCAGCGATACGGCCAGTTTCTTTTTGAACGTCAGGGCCAGCCGCTGAAACGCGATATACCGGCCGAGCACCTCTTCCATGTTGCCGCTCTTCTCGCCCGCCATCAGCGTGGTGGTGTAGATCCTGGGAAACACACCTTGCGCGGCGAATGAATCAGAGAGCAGCTCGCCGCTCTTTACCCGTTCCCGGACATTGCCCAGCCAGGACTTCAGGTTCGCGTCCTTCTGCCGCTTGATCAGCAGATCGAGAGAATTCAGAATGGGCAGGCCCGCCTTGATCAGTGTCAGAAACTGCTGGTTGAAGATCACGAACTGGCTTTGCCGGACCTTCCGTCCCCCGAACTGAATCTTGCCCCCGGAAAAAAGCCCGCGCGGTTTTACCCAATAGACCAGGTAACCCTGCTGCACAAAGCGTTCGCGGACCTCGGATTCCGAGTAACCATGCTCGACCTGCTGCGCCAGATGGCCGCGATCGTCAGCGACTTTTACCAGAAATTGGGCCATGCCCTGGTCGTATTACTCCTCTTCCCACCCAAGTCTAGCATTCAGCGGCATTAACCTGGCGTGAATATGCCCTATCGAGTGTCAGCGGCAGGTACCTCTGGTAACCCCCAGCTTCCAATGTGAAGTCGAACCTGCAAAGAGCTTGTTAACTATTTATAAATAAGCCGGTTGCACAATTACTGTCCAAAGCTGTCATCTACGATTTCAGCTCCGGGGGGTGGGGTGAAGCGAAAACGCTGATCGGAAATGTCGCTATTCTCCCGCTGTCCGCTAAACCGGTACTCAGTTACCGACTCGTCAGCCTCTTGAAATTGGATGCGGGCAATGCGGTAATCGGGCGTGATTTCGAGGACAACTTCGTTAATTCGATCGGCCATGCCCTTGGGCACACCTCGCAGAACGATATTACCCGGGGCCGTCGGCGGCACGTCGGGGGCTGCGGACAGGCCATCCAGTTCCTTCTCCAGCCGGGTCTTGCCCAGGAGCAGGGCCAAGGGCGATCGCAGATCATCCAGTTTCTTCACCGAGGTCCGCCGCACCTGGCGATCGCCAGGAATATAGAACCACGCATCCTTACCATCGCTCAGGAAGAGCTTTTCCTTGGGAGAACGGTACTCCCAGCGCATCTTGCCGGGTTTCTTCAGCCACACCGATCCCGACTCGGAGCGCTCGATTCCAGCTCCGCGGTAGCTTTCGCTGAATTCGGCCTGCAGAGTACGCAGGTGATTGTAGTGATTGTCCACGGCCTGGGCGATGGCGTGGATATCGGGGGCAGGGTTCGCGGCCAACGCCGGCAGCAGCGCAAGCAGGAGAGCGAGCAACCCGGGACCGATAGAGTTTACTTTCACAGATTTACTTTCACAGAAATGACCAGACTCGGAGCGCCGCTGTATTTCCTCTGTCCAGTTAACGATATTGTAAACGCCGTGCGGCAGAAAACGTAGCGCGCTGGCGACAGCCGCCGGGACGGCGACGCTACTCAAGTCTCGCCCAAAAAACGAAAACGTCCCAGACTCATAGAGTCATGGGACGCTCGTCGAACAGCCCTCCCCCGAAGTCTGCTCAACCCCAGCCTAACGTTTAGCCTGAAGTAAGGGAATGGCCCGAATGGGCTACTCATGTAGGCGCGAGCGCCCTCGCTCGTGCGGGGCCATACGTAGATTCCCAACCCGGAATGACCTAGCACGGGCAGGTCCGGCCTTGCACGAGCGAGGACGCTCGCGCCTACATTTAATCTGAGGGTAGAAACTTGGGTGCCAGCGGCGCTACGTATCCCGGGGGCGTGCCCTTCTGGATGAAGGGAAAGTCGTCCGGTGTGAGCAGTTCCACGTGCCCGTCGGGCGTCAGCCGGTAGGGATGGCCGAGCGGATCGCGAGGAGTGCCGCGCAGCAGACCAGCGGCCTCCAGTTCGCCGAAGCCGGCAGGGAAGCGTCCGGTTTGCTGCTGGTAACGCCCGGCCAGGGTTTCAAGGGTTGTGACATCTTCATCGACTTGCAAGGCCCGCAGGTGAGCAGCTGCGTTGGCGCGCACATTCTTATCTTTGCTCGTCTGGTAAGTCGTACTCCACATCATGCGAGCCATCTGTTGATCGCCGGCGTGTTCCGCCATTCTGGCGGCCAGAAGAGCCAGGAAAGGGTGAGCGTTGGGCACCCGGGAGCCGCGGGAAAACACTTCGGCGGCGCCCGCGTAGTCCTTCAATTCCATGTAGCGGATGAACCCCTCGTTGTAATAGAGGCGCCACTCATCGGGATTGTTGCGGATGCCGAACTCCTCCAGTTGGATGGCACGCTCGGGCATGCCCCCGCCGCCGGGGGGCTTGGGGGCCAGAAAATTGGTGCCGTACTCGTACGCCACCAGCAGGTGCGGATCGAGCCCGGTGGTGATCTCGAGCAGCGGCGCCAGCAGGTCGTAACGCTGGGCCCCGTCGTGATGCCTGTTGCCGAAGTACTGCACTGCCCGCGTCCAGTAAATATCGGCGAGCAGACCATCGTAGCCCAGACTCATCCGCTTAAGCGCTTTGGGCGAAGAGATGTAAAGCACCTCTTCCAGGGTGGCGCCTTTCCGGGCCTGGTCCAGACGGCGCAAGAGCAGCACCGATCCCCCGAGGCAGACCGCCAGAAGCACGCTGAATACAACCGTGACTTGCCGCGACCGGCTCATTTCAGGAACGAGTCTCCTGCACCATTCTAATCACATGATCAACAACTTGAGGAGTGGCCAAGCCAACCATGGGCGCACCTTGGTAATCGACGTAATCGATGGCGCGGCGTCGCCCCGGGCTACTCTTAGACGCCGCATGCCAGCCATGCTCTGGTTAGGTCATGTCGAATGGATCGTTGAATCTTCCCAGGGGCCGCAGCAAGTAATGGACGGTCCGCACCAGTTCGATGGGGGCGCATTTGTTCACTAATGTGCTCACTCCGAGAGCACGCAGTTGCTTGCGCTCGGCGCGAGACGGGAGTTGATGGTAGGTAACCACCACCATGGGCTTCAATCCGGCGCGGTGAAAATGGGTGAGAACCTGAATGCAGTGCCGATCGGAAAGATAATCATCCAGCACCAGCAAATCGAAAGCACCGGTGTTAAGGATCCGGAATGCTACCTCACCACTCACCGTCACGGCGGTGTCGTAGCCTTCGTTTTCCAGAGCCCGTTCCAATGCCAGGAGAACATCCTCATCGTTGTCCGCAATCAGAATCTTTCCCAACTCGTCTTGTCCCATCGCTGTTCTCCTATGATCTGGTTGTGTGGGATTGCAATTACCCCGGGGTCGCCGCGCAGCAGACGGAGACACCACCTGCGCGCGGCGACCGGGGTAGAGGGGTTGCGGCATCAGCTTCCTTCGGCTGAGGTCGTAACGTCGAGGTTCGAAAGGCGGCTCCGGGCATTTTCGTAATCCATGATCGTGTCCACCGTTTCGTATAGCGATTCGGCGTGGTCGTAGAGATTGCTCACCGTGTCTGTGTAGGGCGATCGGTACACGCTCTTGCGATCATCAGACAGCAGATTGAGGGCCTGGGTCAGTTCCTCTGCCATCGCTGCCAGGTGAGGCCGCGCGTTGTCAATCGCCATCCGCTGTCCTTCATTTGCCTGGGGCTTGAGTTCTTCCAGGGTGGTCAGCGTCTGGCCCAGCTGGTTGACCTGCTGTTTAAGGGTTTCGAGACTGTGAGCATGACTCCTCCAGTCCAGTTGCCGCGCAGGGGTCATCGAGTCCAGCGTGCCGGCGTGACGCCGCGCCTCATGAGCCTTCTGTTTGAACGAAGCCAGATGATTGCTCACATCCGGATGCCCGTTATCCACTTTTTGGGACACGTTGGCGCGCGCCGGCACTGAAGTTAGAACGCCCACCAGCATTGCGGTCATTAAAGACGATGCCATCCATGATTTGTTTTTCTTTACGGTCATTAGTCCTCCTCCTCCTCCTATTGGCTGCTCAATCCCCTTAGGGACCCGCGAACCTGGGGCAGCCGAATCATGAAAGGTGAGATGCGCCAGCCTGAGCTCGGAAAGGCTACAAAATATGTGCGTGATCGTTAGCTTTTGCTTCAGGAAGCGGAGCTCGATGGATGCCGGATCGAAGCACCAACGGCAGCGCGCTTCGGTGGCGCACTTGGAGACAGGGAAGCGGATACTTAATATAAATTGAGGAATCGACAAGCATTGCCAATATATTGTTAATCTTGAATCGACATGGAATGGCTAAACTACCATCACCTGCACTATTTCTGGACGGTGGCTTCGTCAGGCAGCATCAGCAAGGCCAGCGCGGAGCTGCATGTTTCGTCTTCCGCCATCAGCACTCAGTTGCGTAGCCTCGAAGAGAGTCTGGGGGAGAAGTTGTTTGTCCGCTCCGGCCGCAATCTGATCCTGACGGAAGTCGGGCGTGTGGTCTTCAGCTATAGCAGCGAGATTTTCGCGCTGGGCCGGGAGTTGACCCAGACGGTAAAGAACCGGCCCACGGGACGGCCCCTACGCCTCTTGGTCGGTGTAGTGGACGTACTCCCAAAAATGATTGCGCAATGGTTGATCGCGCCGGCCCTGAAGCTACGCGAGCCGGTGCGCATCGTCTGCCGGGAAGGGAATTCCGAGCAACTGACCGCGCACCTGGCGGAACATGAACTCGATGTGGTGTTGTCCGACGTGGCGTTCTCCCCTACTGCCGGGGCTCGAGTCTATAACCATCTTCTGGGCGAGTGCGGGGTGACTTTTGTGGCCACCCCGAAGCTCGCGAAAGGCCTCAAGTGCAACTTTCCGCGCTCGCTGGATGGCGCTCCCATGCTGCTGCCTGTGGAGAATACCGGAGCCCGCAGAAACCTAAACTATTGGTTTGATTCCCAGGGAATTCGGCCTCAGATTACAGGCGAGTTCCAGGACCATGCCCTGCTGCGGGCCTTCGGGCAGGCGGGTATCGGAGTATTCCCCATTCCTTCGGTCTTCGAAAAGCAGATCGAACAACAGGGCAGCCTGCAGCGGATCGGCCGCACCGAAGACGTGCGCAACCGGTTCTACGCGATTTCGGTGGAAAGGAAGCTCAAGCACCCAGCTGTGCTGGCAATTTGCGATACGGCTCGACAGCTGTTTGCCTGATCTGGAAAACCCGCCCCCCGTCAAACCGGCCACCAAATGTGGGGAGGCCCAGTCAGGGCACCATCGCTGTCGGATGGGGGCCCTTGAGTTGCCCGAATGCGGGCAAGTCATTTCAGGTTCCGATGTTCAAACACCAGCACCGCCCCGGAGATGGCCACGGTGGCGTAAACCAAAGCGTAGGCACTGTTGTAGAGGATTACTTGGCCGGGGACCGGGTTGGAGTGCGCCACTGAACTGATGACATTCAGGGCGGAGAAATTGGGGACGATATAAGCCGCTCCGGTGGCCAGCCAGCGGGTGACGCCCTGGCTGATGCCGGCGAATCCGCGCAGGTCCTCGGCAAAGCTGCCAATCACAAACAGGGCGAACGCAAACACCGCCGAGAGCAGCGGTGAAGAGAACGACGAAAAGAACAGGGTCAGGGCGGTGATGATCAGGAACTGCAGAATGATGAAATACAGCGCCACCAGCACCCATGCATCCGGTTTCTGAAAACGGTGGGAAACGTAAAGCAGGGCGGCAAAGACCCCGATCGCCATGAAAAACGTATTCACCAGCAGCGTGCCCGCCAGCCCGAAGAATTTACCAACAATAAATTCCCAGCGCCGCACCGGCCGCGAGAGCACGGTATAGAGAGTCCGTTTCTCAATTTCCTTGGAGACCAGCCCGATCCCGATGAAGATCGCAATGACCACCCCGAACAGCGAGACCGCCGTCAGGCCCAGGTTGATCACCACCAGGCGTTCGATATTGATGGAGATCTGGCCCACCAGAATCGACGCTCCGGACATGAGCAGAGCGAACACGATCAGGTTATAAAGCACCCGGTCGCGTACCGCCTCGCGGAAGGTGTTGGAAGCAATGTGAACGATGCGCGCGCTCATGCCCTCCCTCCAACTGTGGCGCCTGCCGGCTGCAGCTTCTGCATGAAGTAATCTTCGAGCGAAGTCCGGACCGGAGTCACCGAGATCAAGCGCAACCGCTCCCGGCGCAGGGCTTCGAGAGCAGTGTCCTGGTTGGCCTCGGAAAGGACCGCCCGCACTGTGCTCCCAATGATGTGACATTCCGCGCCCAGGGCCCGCAACGATGCCGGCACCGTCGTCCCGTGCCACACCAGTTCCACCCGGCCATGTACGCTGGAGGTAAGCTCAACCACCGCTCCCACGCCGCGCAGTTCGCCCTGATGGATAATCGCCACCCGGTCGCACAGCGCTTCCGCGTCCGACAGAATATGGGTGGAGAAGAAAATGGTTTTTCCTTCGTGCTTGAGCTGCTCCATGAGGTCGCGAACCTCACGGCGGCCCATGGGATCCAGGCCGGACATCGGTTCGTCAAAGAACAGGACTTTAGGGTCGTGAAGAATGGCCTGCGCGATTCCCACCCGTTGCAGCATGCCCTTGGAAAATTTGCGTAACTGCACTCCCCCAACGTCCGGCAACCCGACTCGTTGCAGGACCTCGTTGACTTTGCGCGATCGCTGCTTGGGATCAACCCCTGAAAGCTGTCCGTAGTACTCGAGTAATTCGCGGGCGGTGAGATAGTCGTAGAAGTAAGGCTGCTCGGGCAGGAATCCAATCTGCGCCTTCATCCTGGGATCGTCGAGTTCCATGCCCAGGATGCGGGCCGATCCGGCGGTTGGGAAGATCAGGCCCATGAGCAGCTTGAGCGTGGTGGTCTTGCCCGCGCCGTTAGGACCGAGGAAGCCGAAAACCTCACCTTCTTCGATAGCCAGGTGGAGCGGCCGCAAGCCGTATCGGGGCTTCTTGCGCCAGAAGCCGACGCTGTAGGTTTTCTCCAAACCGAGTATTTCGATGGCTGCCATAGCGGGAGCAGGGCCGTCTCTCGACGCCTTGCCTGGGTTTCAGACAAAGTATATTTCAATCGCGGTGCGGGCTGGAATGGCGGGCTGAATACGCGGCATTACGAAAGTAAAGAGCTGGACGCCGGTCGCGGAACCACAGTGGTGAAGCGGCACTCCAGGCACGCTGAAAGCGTTGCTCTATTGGGCGATCGCGTAGGCCACGCAGGTGGGTGCGTCGGGGGCCGGCAATCCGCCCGATACCCCGGGATTGCTGCGCAAAACTCCATCCGTAATTATGCAGAAGTTGCGGATACCCGTCTGGTTGAACGCGGACGGGGCAGCACCCACCACAAATGAGATGTTGACGGGGCTGCTGCCGGAAGGAAAACCCGTAGCCTTGAACGCGTAACCGCTCTTCACCCCAGTGGAAAGCACGCTGTCGATCAGACAGGCCGTGGCCGAACTCGGAGTGCATCCGGCGGGCAGGCCGCCCAGGTTGGATAAGGCAGCCGCGTAACCCAGCGTGGGATAAGCCGCGTTATAGGTGACCTCGGCGGTCGCAATACTGCGAACCGACGACGCCGCCGAAGACTCGTTGGCGGCGATGCGCGCCCGTAACAGGTTCGGAATCGCCACCGCCGCGATAATCAGTATGATCGCCACCACGATCAGGAGCTCGATCAAGGAGAACCCTGCGTTGGTTGCGGATTTCCGAATTGGGCAAGTTCGCACCATTTCGGGAATGATATGGCACTTTTCTCGCCAATCTCGACCGCAAGCGCAGTTGTTACTTAAACATATTAAATACAACGGTTTAGAATCAGTTTGTATCTGGGAGGAGATCTGGGGCTGAGATTTTGACACTATTTGTCGCAAACAGCGACACTATTTGGCGCCAATTTCTGCGCCGGTTATGCCAGGATGGGCGGAATGAAACTATCGCCGCTGCCGCCTTGATGGTTCCGCCTGATTGCGCCGCGCACACCCGGAAGCCTCTGCTGGCGCAGCCAGTCGCTACAGGACAGGATACCCAGCACCGGTGCAAACGGCTGCGCCGCCCGTAACCGGGGGGGCGCCGGCAGCACCCACGTTGAAGTGGATGACGCCGTCTTCGGCGGAGCAGAAGTTGCGCACTCCGGTCTGATTGAAAGAAGCCGGGGCCGCGCCCGCTCCGTAGCCCAGGTTCAAGGTCCCGCCAGCTCCTGCCACACCGACCTCGCCGTAATAGTAACCGCTCTTTGCCGCACCGGGAGCCGTGGCATTCGAGAAGGTGCTGTCAATCAGGCAAGCGTTGGCCTGAGTGGGTCCGCCCGCCGGACAGGTCGAGCCGGGTGCTCCAGGTCCCAATTGGCCCAGGTTGGCGGAATATCCTATCGTTGGATAGGCCGTCGAATAGGTAACCTCGGCGCTGTTGATGGTGCGGATCCCGCTCACTGCGGCCGACTCATTGGCTGCGATCCGGGCACGCAACAGGTTGGGAATGGCAATGGCGGCGAGGATGAGAATAATCGCCACCACGATCAACAGTTCAATAAGCGAAAAGCCCCGCTGCCTACTTTTCATCGTAAATCCCCCACAGGGTTCAATCCCAACCCAGGTCAATGAAACCGGTATCACCGACGCGGATCAAACGTACTGTCCGCCCGGCCTTGCGGCTGAATCGCGCCATGCAAGCCCGGTTCAAGCTGTCACCGCTATCCTACACCTATTTTTGATCCGGCGGCTTGCCGTCAAGACGGAATCTTGCCGGGACGGACCGGCTGACGCTCTGGCCCGATGATGAAGTCGCAGAATGAGGCAGGAATTGTCGGAAGCATGCTCCAGGGTTGGACGACTTTGAAAGAGGTGGCGGGCCTAAAAAGCAAAAAGAGCATCGGGTGTTGCCACCCGATGCTCTGGCTTCGTACCCTCCCCCGGGTACTTTGCCAACTCTTACTGCAGAACGAGGTAGGGGGTTGTGCAGGCCGCCGCACCACCCGTTTGCGGGGTAGTGATCGCGCCTCCGGTGTTGGGGTTGGCGCGAAGCACACCATCCTCAGCCGAGCAGAAAGCACGTACGCCGGTCTGGTTGTAGGCTGCCGGAGCCGCACCCACACCGTAGGTGATCAACAGTGGGCTAGCTCCAACCGCAGCGCCCAGCGCGTCCACCAGGTAGCCGCTCTTGCCGCCGGTACCCATGTTGTTGGCGAGCGCACCATCCACCAGGCAGGCCGTCGCCTGGACGGGTCCGCCCGCGGGGCACGTCTGCGCTCCACCGCCAGGTCCCAGGTTAGCCAGGGTCGCCGCGTAACCGACGGTCGGATACGCAGACTGATAGGTCACTTCGGCAGTGTTGATGGTACGAATCGAGCTGACCGCAGACGATTCATTGGCTGCGATACGTGCACGCAGCAGGTTAGGAATGGCGATCGCAGCGATGATCAGAATGATCGCAACCACGATCAGCAACTCAATCAGTGAAAAACCCTTCTGTTTCCGCATCTCGTTAGTCCCTCTCTCCGATTCAAAATTTTGGTCTTCAGCAGACCCAATTGGGGAATGTGTTCGCATTCGGGAGGCCACAGCCCGGGGCGATCCATCCCCGGTCTCTCTGGCTTGCATGTCGTTTAGTTTCAGTCTTTGGGCAATCTTTGGTTATTCGGTAACGCGGCCGGCGGGGCGGCGCGCGGTTTCATCGGTGTCAGATTTTGGCAGGAGCAGTGACAATCTGTGTCATTTTGGGACTCCTAGCGACAGCATTGCCCATTATTGGGAGACCGGTTCCAACCGGAAGGCAGCCACGATTCCAACCTCAGTTAACCAATTATAACGGGCAGCGTGAGACCTGCGAGGTCGCGGAAAAACTCAATTTGCCCAGACGGAGCGACCACGGGGGCTAAAGCCCGCACTCACTGCTAACCACTTACGCGGCCCTGAAGGGCCGCTCTT
>Ga0207657_10001604_pt1 | contig 24328 bp, 25 predicted proteins | sample KBSC33metaG_FD_184316 | JGI IMG/M metagenome (GOLD analysis project Ga0207657, IMG submission 184316) | Corn rhizosphere microbial communities from Kellogg Biological Station, Michigan, USA - KBS C3-3 metaG (SPAdes) (version 2) | ecosystem: Host-associated > Plants > Roots > Rhizosphere > Soil ... | reverse complement strand
CCCGCGCAGCAGCCGACGCGGAGCGGCGGCCTTGCCGGAGTACAGGGTGAATTTCAGGCTCGACGATCCCGCGTTCAGCACCAGGATCGCGCCGGTCGTCGCCATTATTGCCAGGGTCGCGGCTGAACCGCGACTAGCCGGTAGTCCGTGCGTTAACCACGGCCCCTGCGCAGCTTGCGAATCGCGGCGAGCTGCGCCAATGCGCCGGCGAGCTCGCCTTCGGCGCGCGCGATGTCTTCCTTCGATGCCTTGTTCTGAATTGCCTGCTCGGCGGCCTGCTTGGCCTGCAGCGCCTTCGCCTCGTCGAGGTCCTTGGCCCGGATCGCCGTGTCGGACAGCACCGTCACAACGTCGGGCTGAATCTCGAGGTAGCCGCCCTGGACGAAAACGATCTGCTCTTCGGCCTGTCCCGGGACCTTGATCCTCACCTCGCCCGGTTTGATCTGCGTGATCAGCGGCGTGTGTTTCGGGTACACGCCGAGCTCACCCATGACGCCGGGGAGGACGACGAACTCCGCTTCGCCCGAATAGATCGACTCTTCGGCGCTGACGACGTCGACGTGAATGGTATTGGCCATGGGGCGGCTACTGCAGCGTCTTGGCTTTTTCGACGGCTTCCTCGATGCCGCCGATCATGTAGAAGGCCTGCTCGGGCAGATGGTCGTATTCGCCGTCGACGATCGCCTTGAAGCCGCGGATCGTGTCCTTCAGCGAGACGAACTTGCCCGGCGAGCCGGTGAACACTTCGGCGACGAAGAACGGCTGCGACAGGAAGCGCTGGATCTTGCGCGCGCGCGCCACCGCGAGCTTGTCCTCGGGCGAGAGCTCATCCATGCCCAGGATCGCGATGATGTCGCGCAGCTCCTTGTACCGCTGCAAGGTCTGCTGCACGCGGCGTGCCGTCGTGTAGTGTTCCTCGCCGACGACGTTGGGATCGAGCTGGCGCGAGGTCGAGTCCAGCGGGTCGACGGCCGGGTAGATGCCGAGGGCGGCGATGTCGCGCGACAGCACGACCGTCGAGTCCAGGTGCCCGAATGTCGTCGCCGGCGACGGGTCGGTCAGATCGTCGGCCGGAACGTAGACGGCCTGGATCGACGTGATCGATCCGGTCTTGGTCGACGTGATGCGCTCCTGCAGCGCACCCATTTCGGCAGCCAGGGTCGGCTGGTAGCCGACCGCCGACGGCATGCGGCCGAGCAGCGCGGACACTTCGGTTCCTGCCAGCGTGTAGCGGTAGATGTTGTCGACGAAGAACAGGACGTCGCGGCCTTCGTCGCGAAAGTATTCCGCCATCGTCAGCCCGGTCAGCGCAACGCGCAAACGGTTGCCCGGCGGCTCGTTCATCTGGCCGTAGACCATCGCCACCTTGTCGAGGACGTTCGAGTCCTTCATCTCGTGGTAGAAGTCGTTGCCCTCGCGCGTGCGCTCGCCGACGCCGGCGAACACCGAGTAGCCCGAATGCTCGGTCGCGATATTGCGGATCAGCTCCAGCATGTTGACGGTCTTGCCGACGCCGGCGCCCCCGAAAAGACCGACCTTGCCGCCTTTGGCGAACGGGCACACCAGGTCGATGACCTTGATGCCGGTTTCCAACAGCTCGGTCGACGGCGACAACTCCTCGAACGTCGGCGCATCGCGATGGATCGACATCGTCTTTTCGGCTCCCACCGGGCCCGCTTCGTCGATCGGCCGGCCGAGGACGTCCATGATGCGTCCGAGCGTCTTCGGGCCGACCGGGACCATGATCGGCCCGCCGGTGTTGCGAATCTTCATCCCGCGCCGCAAGCCATCCGAGGATCCGAGGCAGATCGTGCGCACGACGCCGTCACCCATCTGCTGCTGCACTTCGAGCGTCAACTCGGTTCCTTCGAGCGTCAGCGCATCGTAGATCTTCGGCAGCTTGTCGCGCGGAAACTCCACGTCGATCACCGCGCCGATGCATTGAACGATGTTGCCCTCAGTCATGATGCTTCCTTTGGATCGAATTCATACCGCCGCCGCGCCTTGCGGCCCGTCATACCGCCGCCGCGCCGGCGACGATCTCCGACAGCTCTTTGGTGATCGCCGCCTGGCGCGTCTTGTTGTAGATGAGCTGCAGCTCGTCGATGATCGTCAGCGCGTTGTCCGACGCGGCCTTCATGGCCACCATCCGGGCGCTCTGCTCGGAGGCGATGTTCTCGTTCACCGCCTGGTAGATCACCGACTCGATGTAGCGCGTCAGCAGCCCGTCGAGCACGGTTTTCGCGTCCGGCTCATAGATGTAGTCCCACGGAAATGCGCGCTTCTCGTTGTCGTCGCCGAGCTCCGCGGTCGGCAGGACGAGGCTCGCCACCGGCGTCTGCTTCATCGTGTTGTCGAAGCGCGTCGCGACCAGATGCAGCTCGTCGATCTTGCCGTCGATGTAAGCATCGAGCTGCACCTTGACCGGCCCGATCAGCTTCTCGAGCTGCGGGCGATCGCCGACGTTGACGACCTGCGACACCACGTTGGCCTTGATCCGGTGCATGAAGCCCAGGCCCTTGTTGCCGATCGCGGTGACCTGCACGCCGATGCCCTTCGCCTGCCAGGCCTTGATGCTCGCCAGCGCCAGCCGCAACGCATTGGTGTTGAGGCCGCCGCACAATCCCTTGTCGGAGGTGACCACGATCAGGCCGACGTTGCGGATCTCCGGGCGCTTGATCAGGAACGCATGCCGGTACTCGGGATTCGCATGCGCGAGGTGGCGCGCGATCGCGAGCATCCGCGCGACATAGGGGCGCGACGCGCGCATGCGCTCCTGCGCCTTTTTCATTTTGGAGGCCGCAACCATCTCCATTGCCTTGGTGATCTTGCGCGTGTTCTGCACGCTCTTGATCTTGTTGCGGATCTCTTTCGAGCCGGCCATCGCGCGCGTCCTAGTAGCTGCCGTTCTTCTTGAAGTCCTCGATCGCAGCGGCGAACGCCTTTTCGGCCTCGCCGTCCATCTCCTTGCTCGACTCGAGCTTGTCCATCAGCGCCGTGTACTTGCTTTTCATGAAAGCGCGCAGGCTCGATTCGAAGGCGAGCGCCTTCTCGACGGGCACGTCGTCGAAATAGCCCTTGGTGACCGCGAACAGCGTCAGCGCCTCCTCGGCGACCGACAGCGGCGAGTACTGCGGCTGCTTCATCAGCTCGGTGACCAGCCGCCCGCGATCGAGCTGCTTGCGCGTCGCTTCATCGAGATCGGACGCGAATTGCGCGAATGCCGCCAGCTCGCGGTACTGCGCCAGCGCGAGCCGTACGCCGCCGCCGAGTTTCTTGATCACCTTGGTTTGCGCGGCGCCGCCGACCCGCGACACCGAAATGCCGGCGTTGATCGCCGGACGGATGCCCGCGTTGAACAGGTCGGTCTCGAGAAAGATCTGGCCGTCGGTGATCGATATCACGTTGGTCGGCACGAACGCGGTCACGTCGCCGGCCTGCGTCTCGATCACCGGCAGCGCCGTCAGCGAGCCGGTCTTGCCCTTGACCGCGCCCTTGGTGAACTTCTCGACGTATTCCTCGTTGACCCGCGCGCCGCGTTCCAGCAGGCGCGAGTGCAGATAGAACACGTCGCCGGGGTAGGCCTCGCGGCCCGGCGGCCGGCGCAGCAGCAGAGAAATCTGGCGGTACGCCCAGGCCTGCTTGGTCAGGTCGTCGTAGATGATCAGCGCATCCTCGCCGCGATCGCGGAAATATTCGCCCATCGTGCAGCCGGAGTAAGGCGCGATGTACTGCATCGCCGCCGAATCCGACGCCGACGCGGCGACGACGATCGTGTAGGCCAGCGCGCCATGCTCCTCGAGCTTTTTCACCACGTTCATGATCGACGAGGCTTTCTGGCCGATCGCGACGTAGATGCAGATAAGATCCTTGCCCTTCTGGTTGATGATCGTATCGATCGCCACCGCCGTCTTGCCGGTCTGGCGGTCGCCGATGATCAACTCGCGCTGGCCCCGGCCGATCGGCACCATCGCGTCGATCGATTTCAATCCGGTCTGCACCGGCTGCGATACGCTTTTGCGCCACATCACGCCGGGGGCGACCTTTTCGATGACGTCGGTCATCTTGGCGTTGACCGGACCCTTGCCGTCGATCGGCTGGCCGAGCGCGTCGACGACGCGCCCGATCAACTCACGTCCGATCGGCACTTCGAGGATCCTGCCGGTGCACTTGACGGTGTCGCCCTCGGAGATGTGTTCGTAGTCGCCCAGGATCACCGCGCCGACCGAGTCGCGTTCGAGATTCAGCGCCAGGCCGAACGTATTGCCGGGAAACTCCAGCATCTCGCCCTGCATGGCGTCGCTCAAGCCGTGGATGCGGCTGATGCCGTCGGACAGCGAAATCACCGTCCCCTGCGTGCGAACCTCGGCGCCGGTGTCCAGATTCTTGATCTTGCCCTTGATCAGCTCGCTGATTTCCGATGGATTCAACTGCATGTTTTTTCCTCGCGCTTTTGCCGCATTCCGCGTCGCGGGCGGCGTCGCGTCAGTTTCGAAATTAGACCCGCAACGCGTTCGCCATCGTCTGCAATTCACTTTGCACCGAAGCGTCGATCACCGTGTCGCCGACGATGATCTTCGCCCCGCCGATCAGCGCAGGATCGACGCTGACCGTCGCCTCGATCTTTTTGCCGAAGCGGCGCTCCAGTCCCTTGCGCAGCGCCGCGAGCTGCGCGTCGTCGACCGGAAACGCACTGATGATCTGCGCCCGCGCCACGCCGTCGGCCTCGTCCTTCAGCGCATCGAACAGCGTGCGGATTTCCGGCAGCAGGCCGATGCGATCGGCTTCGATCAGCACGCGGATGAAGTTCCGCCCGCCCGGATCGAGCTTGTCGCCGCAGATCGACAGGAACAGCGACTCTTTCTCGGCGGCGGCCAGCTTCGGATTGTCGAGCGCGGCGCGCACCTGGGGATCGGACCCGACCGCGGTGGCCACCCGCAGCATCTCGGCCCACACCGGCAGCGCGTTTGCCTCGCGCGCCAGCGCGTACGCGGCCTCGGCATACGGTCGTGCGACGGTGATCGGTTCGGCCATGAGTTTCGCCTACAGCTGCTTTTCGATCGCGGCCAGAAGATCGGCGTGCGCGCTGGCGTCGACTTCGCGCTTGAGTATCTGCTCGGCGCCGGCGATGGCCAGCTGCGCCACCTGGCCGCGCAGCGCTTCCCTGGCGTGATAGACCTCCTGCTCGATCTCGGCCTTGGCCGCAGCGAGCAGACGGTCGCCTTCGGTCTTGGCCAGCGACTTCGACTGCTCGATCGTCTCGGTCTTCAGCTTCTCGCCCTGCGCGACGATCTCCTGCGCGCGGGTCTTGGCTTCGGTCATCATCTCGGCGATCTTCTTTTCGGCGTTGGCCAGCGCGTGCCGGCCCTCCTCGCCCGCGGCAAGACCGTCGGCAATCTGTGTCTGGCGCGTCTCGATGGCGCGCATGAGCACCGGCCAGATGTACTTCGCGCAAGCCCAGATGAAGACGGCGAAGATCACCGCCTGCATCAGCAGCGTCAGATTGATGTTCATGACTGTCCCTAAAGTCCGGGCCGCCGATCGACTACTTGAGTCCGGCAGGTATCAGCGGATTGGCGTAGGCGAACAGCATCGCGATACCCAGTCCGATGATGAACGAGGCATCGATCAGGCCGAGCAGCAGGAACACCTTCGCCTGCAGCGCCGGGATCATTTCCGGCTGGCGGGCCGCGCCCTCGAGAAAGCGCGAGCACATGATGCCGATGCCGACGCACGCGCCCAGGGCGCCGAGGCCGATCATCAGCCCGATGCCGATTCCGGTGGAAGCCTGAATCTGGGCGATCAGTTGCAGCTTGTCCATTTTGCTTTTCCTTTCTGAACGGGATGTGAGGACGCGTTGGCAGTGACGAATGACTAGTGATGCTCGTGGGCCATCGCGATATACGCGACGGTCAGCATCATGAATATGTAGGCCTGCAGGATCGCAATGAATCCGTCGAAGCCTATCCAGGCGACTTGCGCGAGCGCCCCGCCGAACATGCCCAGGTATCCGCTCGATGCGAGGAGGGCGATCAGCAGGAACATTATTTCCCCGGCGTACATGTTGCCGAACAGCCGCAGCGAATGCGACAAGGGCTTGGAGACGTATTCGATCACATTGAACAGCAGATTGAACGCAATCAGCAGCGGCGCCGCCCACAAGGGGCGCACGCCGAAGGGGACGGCATAGAGCTCGTGCACCCAGCCGCCGAGACCCTTGTTCTTGATGTTGTAGAAGATCATCAGGCCGAGCACCGACAACGAGAGGGCGAACGTCGTGTTGACGTCGGCGGTCGGCACGCTGCGCCATACGTGCAGATGGAAAACGTTGGCATAGATCCACGCCATGATGTCGGCCGGCAGCAGGTCCATCAGATTCATGAACAGCACCCACAGCCCGACCGTCAGCGCGATCGGCGCGACGATCCTGTAGTCGTGGTGGAACATGCTCCGGACCTGGTCGTTGACGAAGCCGACGGTCAGCTCGACGAAGGCCTGTTTCTTCGACGGCACGCCCGCGGTCGCCCGGCGGGTGACCAGCCAGATGAACCCGAGCACGAGCACGCCGAGGACCAGCGAGGTGATGACCGTATCGTAGTGGATCGTCCAGAAGCCGCCGTCGGAGTCGCCGACCGGCCTGGCGAAGAACGTCAGGTGGTGCTGAATGTAGCTCGACGCGTCGTGCTGTTCGGCGAGCTTTTCACCGACCTGTTCCGTTGCTGCGGCCATCGCCATCCCTGCGGTTCCATCAGTCGCGAATCACGATCGCCGCTGTCCATACCACCACGGTGACGACGAACGCGGCCAGCAAGGCCGCGGGAACGACGTCGCGGTAGGTCGTCAGCACCAGCCAGAGCTGGAGCACGATCAACGTAATCTTGGCTGCTTCGGCGCGAATCATCGTTCGCACCGTATCCCCTGCCGACGGCGCCCTGCGAAGGCCGACGACCACTGCATAGACGACGCCCGCGGTGATGTTCACCAGCCCGCCCAGCAACGCCGACAACGCCCCGTGCAGTCCTGCCCACCATCCGGCGATCGCGGCGATCGCGACCGTGGCTAGAAGCTGCCAGCCGGCGATGCGGCCGACAGGAAAACCCGGTGGGGAGCGTGCCGAATCCGGCGTAGCCACGGAGCGAAGCAAACCTTTGGATTATAGAGTTTTGGACGGCGCGGCGTCAACGAAAGCCGCCGCCGATGCGCAGGCGTCCGGCGCTAACGTTCAGCCGCCCGACAGCGCGCACACGATCATGACTTCGTCGTCGCGATCGAGGCGAGGCGAGAGGTCGCGCACCTGCAGGCCGTTGACAAAAAACTTGATGTGCTGGCGAATGCGTCCGTGCTCGTCGACGATGCGAAAGCGAATGCCCGGATAACGCCGGTCGAGGTCGCCGACCACGTCGGCCAGCGTGCCGCCCTCGGCGCTGACGGTCGCCACGTCACGCGTATATGAGCGCAGCGGATTCGGAACGAGGACGCGCACCGGCGTCATGCGGGCGCCATGATCGCGTTCAGCGCGGCCGCGCCGCGGCTACATCGTCTCGACCGCATAGATTTCGGGCAGATGCGCGGCCAGACACTTCCAGGTGCGGCCTTCGTCGCGACTGCCCCAGACGGCTCCGCTGGTCGTGCCGAAATAAATGCCGGCCGGCGCGCCGGCGTCGGCAGTCATCGCCTGTCGCTTGACGGTCCACCATCCCTGCGACTTGGGCAGCCCGGTCGCCTGCCGCTGCCAGGTCTTGCCGCCGTTGACCGAACGATAGACGGCGGGCTTCCCGCCCGGCGAAACCCGCGGCCACACGCTGGTGCCGTCCATTGGAAACACCCAGATCGTATCGGGCTCGCGCGGGTGCACGACCATCGGGAAGCCGATCGGACCGACGCTCTTCGGCATGCCGACGCCGATATCTTCCCAGCGGTCGGCGGGTCGATCGAGGCGATAGATGCCGCAGTGATTCTGCTGATACAGGCGGTCGGGCAGCAACGGGTGCAGACGCACGCAATGCGGATCATGGCCGTATTCGGGGTCGGGCTGCGGCAGGAAATCGGCCTTGACGCCATGGTTCAGCGGCCGCCAGTCGGCGCCGGCATCGGTCGATTCGAACACGCCGCCGCTCGACATGCCGATGTACATGTGCTTGGGATCGCGCGGGTCGATCAGGATCGAATGCAGTTTTGCGCCGTCCGGCGTCCCGTCCTGATCGCCGCCGCACCACGCCTTGCGCTGCGGGTGCTCGTTGAATCCGGCCACACCTCGCCAGGTGGCGCCGCCGTCTTCGGAGCGGAACAGGCCTTGCGGCGAGGTCCCGGCGTACCACACACCCGGCTCGCTCGCGTGTCCGGGCGTCAGCCAGAATGTGTGGTCGACGGTCCGGTTGCTGCCTTCGCCGAACGCGGGAGGCTGCTTGGCTTCGTGCCAGCTGCGGCCGCGGTCCGCGGAGCGAAAAATCGTCGGCCCCAGATGGCCGGTGCGCGCCGCGGCAAGCATCGTCTTGCCGTCGCGAGGGTCGGCGATGCAGTGGTGCACGATATGGCCAAGGAACTGTGGCCCGGCGACGCGCCAGCTGCGGCGCGTGGCGTCGCCGTGCAATTGCCACAGGCCCTTGCGCGTCGCGAGCAACAAGCTCACGCGACGCGCAGGCATCTTCGCAGCCTGCGCCATGACGTTCTCCTTCACCGGGTGGTCGCGATCGGGACTGCCGAAGTTACGCTTTCGCGCACGCGCCGACAAGTACTCGGCTTCGTTCGACGCCGCAACGATTTCCGGTACAATTTACGATCTGTCGCTCGCGGGCTCACGCTGCGCGCGGCCGCGGCAGCCGTCGCCACACAACACCGGAAGGAAAGACATCATGACGATCAAAGTCGGCGACCGGCTGCCTGCCGGCACGCTGAGCGAATACATCGAGGTCGCGACCGAGGCATGCCCGATCGGACCGAACCAGTTTCAGATCGACGCGCTGACCAAGGGCAAGAAGGTCGTGTTGTTCGGCTTGCCCGGCGCATTTACGCCGACCTGCTCCGCCAAGCATGTGCCCGGCTACGTCGCGCATTTCGGCGAGCTCAAAGCCAAGGGCGTCGACGAAATCATCTGCATGTCGGTCAACGACGCGTTCGTGATGGGCGCGTGGGCGAAGGATCAGAAGACCGAGGGCAAGGTCCGGATGATGGGCGATGGCAGCGCCGCGTATACGAAGGCGCTCGGCCTGGAGCTCGACCTGACTGCGCGCGGCATGGGCGTTCGTTGCCAGCGCTTTTCGGCGCTGGTCGATGATGGCGTCGTCAAGTCGCTCAACGTCGAGGCGCCGGGCAAGTTCGAGGTCTCCGACGCGCAGACGATGCTGAATCAGCTCGGCTGAATTGCGACGCCGCGTGCAAAAAGGCGCCTGCGGGCGCCTTTTTATTTGCGCTGCGCTGAAACACCGGCGCAACGCCCGGCAAAATCAGCGGAGCTTGGCGATAATCCCGTCGAGCTGATCGAGACTCGAGTAAGCGACGACGACACGCCCGGCGCCGTCGCGCGCGGCTTCGATGCGCACGCTGGTGCCGAGCGCGTCGGACAGCTCGTTTTCCAGCCGCGCCAGGTCGGGGTCGACGCTTTGTCCGCGCAGCCGCCGTTTTTTCTTCGGCGCCGGATGCTGCGCCGCCTGCATCATGCGCTCGGTGTCGCGCACCGACATCCCGAGGGCGACGACTTTCGCCGCAGCGGCGACCTGCTGCGCCGCCGGCAAGCCCAACAGCGCGCGGGCGTGCCCCATGTCGAGCTCGCCCGATAGCAGATAATCCTGTACCGGCTTGGCGAGCTGCGTCAGGCGCAGAAGATTCGTCACCGCGCTGCGCGAGCGGCCGACAGCCTGCGCGGCCGCCTCGTGCGTCAAGCCGAATTCGTCGATCAGCCGCTTGATGCCCTGCGCCTCCTCGAGCGGATTCAAATCCTCGCGCTGGATGTTCTCGATCAGCGCCAGCGCAAGCGCCGCCTGGTCGGGCACTTCGCGCACCAGCGCGGGCACCTCGGCCAGTCCTGCGCGCCGCGCCGCCAGCCAGCGCCGTTCGCCGGCGATGATCTCGAAGCGGTTGGCATCGACCGGGCGCACCAGTATCGGCTGCATGACACCCTGCGCCCTGATCGACTGCGCCAGCTCGTCGAGCGAGGCTTCGTCCATGCGCGATCGCGGCTGGTATTTGCCCGGACGGATGCGATCGAGGGCGATCGTCTGCAGTGACTCGCGGCCCGGCGTCTCGGCCGTGCCCGACAACAGCGCATCGAGCCCGCGCCCGAGCCCCTTGAGCTTAGCCATGGACGACTCCCGGTTGCGGCGAGACGGCTTCGTCGCGGCGGAGCATTTCGCCGGCGAGGGCAAGATACGCTACCGCGCCCTTCGATGCCCGGTCCAGGCTGAGGGCGGGCACGCCGAAGCTCGGCGCCTCGGCCAGCCGGATGTTGCGCGGGATCACCGTCCGATAGAGCTTGTCGCCGAAATGCTTCTGCAAGTCGGCCGACACGTTCAAAGCCAGCGTATTGCGCGGATCGAACATCGTGCGCAGCAGCCCTTCGATCTCGAGCCGCGGATTCAGGTGCGCGCGAACTTTGCGGATCGTCTGCACCAGGTCGGACAGGCCTTCGAGCGCGTAGTACTCGCATTGCATCGGGATCAACACGCTGTCGGCCGCGCACAATCCGTTCAGCGTCAGCAACGACAGCGACGGCGGACAGTCGAGCAGGATGAAATCGTATTCGCCGACGACTTCCGAGATCGCCGTACGCATCTGCGACAGCGCTTCGGCAAGCGCGTCCTTGAGCCGCATTTCGCGCTCGGGCAAATCGACCAGCTCGACTTCGGCGCCGGCGAGCTCGCGGTTGGCCGGCACCAGGTCGAACCCGCCGGAGGGCGAAGCGAGCCTCACGTCGGTGATTTTCTTTTCCCCAAGCAGCACTTGGTAAACGGTGTGAGTGAGCGCCCGCTTATCGACGCCGGCCCCCATCGTCGCGTTGCCTTGAGGATCGAGATCGACCAACAGGACCCGGCGCTTCATCGCGACCAGACTTGCCGCGAGATTGACACTGGTCGTCGTCTTGCCGACGCCGCCTTTCTGATTGGCCACGGCGATGATCTTGGTCACGCGGCGCGCTCCATGATCACCAGATGCCGGTCGCCTTCCACGCCCGGAATCTTGAGCGAAGGTGTGCTGGTCACCCCGATGCCGGCGGGCAGTTGCGCGATCTCCTCGTGCGGATAGACGCCCTTCATCGCGACCAGGCGTCCGCCTGGCGCGAGCAGCATGCCGCCGGCGCCGGCGAACACCGCGAGATCGGAGAACGCGCGCGAGATGGCGATATCGAATTCGGCGGGTCGCGCGCATTCTTCGACTCGCTCCGCGACGACCTCGACGTTGGGCAGCGGCAATTCGATCGCGGCCTGGCGAAGAAAGGTCGCCTTCTTGAAGTTGCTGTCGAGCAGAGTCAGCCGCCAGTCCGGGCGAACGATCGCCAGCGGTATCCCGGGAAGGCCGCCGCCGCTGCCGATGTCGATCAAGCGCAGCCCGGGCCGCGACGGCAGGTGCGGCAGCACCGCCAGCGAGTCCAGCAAATGATGCGTGATCATCCGCTCGGGTTCGCGGATCGCGGTCAGATTGTGGGTGCGGTTCCACTTATCCAGCAGCGCAAGATACGCCAGCAGTCTGGCCTGGGCGTCAGCGCCGACCAGCGCGGCCAGTCCCAGCGTCGCAATGCCGTCAGCCAGCCGCTCGGCCGACGTCATGCCGAAAGCTTGCGCGCGACCGGCGCATCGAAGCCGCGTTTCAGGTGGACGAGCAGCAGGGAGATCGCTGCCGGTGTCATGCCCGGAAGGCGCGCAGCCTGCCCTATCGTTTCCGGACGATGCTGGTTGAGCCTTTGCTGCACCTCGACCGAGAGTCCCCGGACCTTGCGATAGTCGACATCGGCCGGGAGCCGCAACGCCTCCTGCCCGGCGTGGCGTGCGATCTCCTCGTTCTGCCGCTCGATATACCCCGCGTACTTGGTCGTGACCTCCACCTGTGCGGCGACCTCCGCGTCGGCCACGGGCGAGCCTGCGCCGGGCAGGCTCATCAAGCTCGCGTATCCGACGCCGGGCCGCCGCAACAGTTCGACCAGTGCGTAGTCGCGGTCGAGCCCCTGCCCCAGCACCCGCTCGGCGCTGGCCGGATCGACGATGCGCGGATTGACCCAAGTCGACTTCAGCCGTTCGATCTCCGCGGCGACGGCGTCGCGCTTGCGGCAAAACGCCGCCCAGCGCGCGTCGTCGACGACGCCGATGCTGCGCCCGATCTCGGTCAGGCGCAGATCCGCGTTGTCTTCGCGCAATTGCAGGCGATATTCGGCGCGGCTGGTGAACATCCGATAGGGCTCGCTGACCCCGCGTGTGATCAGGTCGTCGACCAGCACGCCGAGGTAGGCCTGATCGCGGCGCGGGCTCCAGCCTTCACGGTCGTCGGCGAGCAGCGCGGCGTTGATGCCTGCGAGGAGCCCCTGGGCCGCCGCTTCCTCGTAGCCGGTCGTCCCATTGATCTGCCCCGCGAAAAACAGTCCGGCGATCGCTTTGGTTTCCAGCGTCGACTTCAGCGCCCGCGGATCGAAATAGTCGTATTCGATCGCATAACCGGGCCGCAGGAGATGCGCGTTCTCGAGCCCCTGCATCGACCGGACCAGCGCCAGCTGCACGTCGAACGGCAGACTCGTCGAAATGCCATTCGGATAGACCTCGTGCGTCGTCAGGCCCTCGGGCTCGAGGAACACCTGATGGCTGTCACGCCCGGCAAAGCGCGTGATCTTGTCCTCGATCGACGGACAGTAGCGCGGGCCGATGCCTTCGATGACGCCGGTGAACATCGGCGAGCGGTCGAGCCCGGCACGGATGATGTCGTGGGTGCGGGCGTTGGTGTGCGTGATCCAGCAAGGCAGTTGCCGCGGATGCATCTCCCGGCTTCCGACGAAGGAAAAAACCGGCGGCGGGTCGTCGCCGGGCTGCACGACCAAGCGCGTGTAATCGATCGTGCGGCCGTCGATGCGCGGTGGCGTGCCGGTCTTCAGGCGGCCGGCCGGAAGCTTGAGCTCGCGAAGACGCGCGCCGAGCGTAGCCGCCGGCGGATCGCCGGCGCGCCCCGCCGCATAATGCTCGAGGCCGACATGGATCCGGCCGGACAGAAACGTACCGGCTGTGAGCACCACCGCCGTAGCGTCGAAGCGAATGCCGAGCTGGGTCACGACGCCGACCACCCGATCGCCTTCGAGCACCAGATCGTCGACCGCCTGCTGGAACAGCGTCAGGTTTGGCTGATTTTCCAGCCGTGTTCGTATCGCCTGCCGGTAGAGGACGCGGTCGGCCTGGGCGCGGGTCGCGCGCACTGCCGGCCCCTTGCTCGCGTTCAAAATGCGGAACTGGATGCCGGCTTCGTCGGTGGCGAGCGCCATCGCGCCACCGAGCGCATCGACCTCTTTGACCAGGTGGCCCTTGCCGATGCCGCCGATCGAGGGATTGCACGACATCTGGCCCAGGGTCTCGATGCTGTGCGTCAACAGCAGCGTGCGCCGGCCGATGCGGGCCGAGGCCAGCGCGGCTTCGGTGCCGGCATGGCCGCCGCCGACGACGATCACGTCGAAATGTTCTGGGAAGACCATGTTTTATAAGGGAAACTGCTTGAGCGGGCTACCCTGCATATCATACGTCAAAGCCCATTGCCGGAAAAGGCCTGTGTTTCACGTGAAGCAGTGAAAGCAAGCCGGGCTGTTTCACGTGGAACGTTGGGCGGCTTCACCAGCGATGGGTCCGGTCGATTCGCGAATGACCAGCTTCAGCGGCAAATCGGGCCAAGTGAAAGGGCGCCCCGAGAGCGTCGCGACCAGGTATTCGGCGGCGGCTTGGCCGCTTGCGCTCGCAGGGATGCGAACCGACGTCAGCTGCGGATCGATGCAGCGCGCCAGCGCGGTATCGCCCCACCCTATCACTGACAGCTGCTCCGGCACGGCGATGCCCACGGCGCGGCATTCGCGCAGCGCAGCCGCTGCCGCAACGTCGGACAGGGTCACGACGGCCGTGACCCCGCTTGCGATCAGCCGGCGAACCCCGGCGCGGACGGCATCCGCGTCGTCGAGGCGATCCACTTGCTCGGCTGCGATGGTCGCATCCTGCGACACGGTGCGCTGATCGGCGTCGTCCACCCGCCGCGGCGCGACGATCCCTACATGGACGTGGCCAAGCTGCTGCAGATAGGCACGCGCCAATGCCAGGGACCGCTGCTCGATGGTCTCGCTCGATGGCATGCCCGACCCAGGCGTTTGGCCGCACCCGATAAAAGGCAGCAGGCCGCCCGGCTTCCAGGTTTCTCGGCCCGGTGTCCGCCCGCTGCCGGCGAAGAGCAAGGCGTCGACGCCCCGCCCCACCAGCGTCTGCGCGCAAACGGCCACGGGCGACGCCGCGCTAGCCACTCGGACCAGCATTCCCAGGTTGTGCGCGGATAGGCACTGCTCCGCCGCGGCCAGCATTTGCCAGGCAAGCGTGTCGGCGGGATCTGCGAGCACCGCGCCCACCAGTCCCGATCGCCGCGTGGACAGCGAGCGGGCGGCGGCATTGGCGACATAGCCTAGGCGCGAGGCCGCCTCGGCGACGCGGATCCGAAGGTTTTCGCTCACCAATTCGGGGCGCGCCAAAGCCCGCGATGCGCTTGCGGTGGACACCCCTGCCGCGCGGGCGACATCGAGAAGGCTGATCGCCCCGTCGCCTTTCTGCCTCTTGCGTCGGACGGTCGCAGGTTTGGGCGCCTCTCCGGAAGAGGTTATCGTTAGGCTTTCCTTGGGCATGGGGTATATTCGAAAGCGGTTACAGCAAAGGCTTTCCGAAATCGATATCGGTAAGCGATTGCAATCCGTAACCCAAGGATAGTCCGGAGGCAGGGTTTGCGCAACGCCGGCGCCGGCAAAAGAAAAGGGCGCGAATCCCGCGCCCTTTGGTCAACGCTCGAAGCGCTTTTTGTCAGCGATGAAATCGCGCCCCAAGCGCGCGACGCTGCGCGGACAAGGCCTTCGGCTGCTTGGCGCCCAGTTTGGCGAACAACTCGTCGTGCGCGTCCAGTTCGCGCGTCCAGCGCGCGCGATCGAAGCGCATCACCTGCGCAAACCGCTCCGGACCGAACTCCAGCCCGTGCCAGTCGAGATCGTTATATTCCGGCTGCAGCCCCAACTCGGTCTCGACCGCATGCGCGCGCCCCTGGCAACGCTCGATGATCCACTTCAACACGCGCATGTTCTGACCGAAACCCGGCCAGGCGAACTTGCCCTGCTCGTCGGTGCGAAACCAGTTGACGTTGAACACGCGGGGCGGCCTCGCTACCGCGCGCCCCATCGCCAGCCAGTGGGCGAAATAATCGCCGATGTGATAGCCGCAGAAAGGCAGCATCGCGAACGGATCCCGCCGCACTTCGCCGACCTTGCCGGCCGCCGCCGCAGTCGTCTCCGATCCCATCGTCGCCGCCTTGTATACGCCGTCGTCCCAGTTGGTCGCCTCGACGACCAGCGGCACGGTGTCGCTGCGGCGCGCACCGAAGATGAATGCCGATATCGGCACTCCGGCGGGGTTGTCCCACTCGGGGTCGAGCGACGGACACTGGGTCGCCGCGACGGTGAACCGCGCGTTCGGATGCGCGGCCTTGCGCCCGCAGCCGGGCACCCACGACTGGCCGCGCCAGTCGGTCAGATGCGCCGGCGGCTCCTTGGTCATGCCTTCCCACCAGACGTCGCCGTCGTCGGTCAACGCGACATTGGTGAAGATGACGTTCTCGCGCAAGGTCTCCATCGCATTCGGATTCGACGCGTACGACGTGCCGGGCGCCACGCCGAAATAGCCGGCTTCCGGATTGATCGCGTGAAAGCTGCCGTCGGCGTGTGGCTTGATCCAGGCGATGTCATCGCCGATCGTCGTCACTTTCCACTGGTCGAGTCCTTGCGGCGGAATCATCATCGCAAAGTTGGTCTTGCCGCAGGCGCTGGGAAATGCCGCCGCGACATAGCTCTTTTTGCCCTCGGGCGAAGTGACGCCGAGAATCAGCATGTGCTCGGCGAGCCATCCTTCGTCGCGGCCCATCACCGAGGCGATGCGCAACGCAAAGCACTTTTTGCCGAGCAGCGCGTTGCCGCCGTAGCCCGAGCCATAACTCCAGATTTCGCGCGTCTCGGGAAAATGGACGATGTATTTCTGGCTGGGGTTGCACGGCCACGGCACGTCACTCGCGCCGGGCGCGAGTGGCGCCCCGACCGAGTGCACACAGGGAACGAAGCTGCCATCGGTGCCGAGCACGTCGAGCGCCGCGAAACCCATGCGCGTCATGATGCGCATGCTGGCCACGACATAAGGACTGTCGGTCAGCTGCACCCCGATGTGCGCGATCGGGCTGCCGAGCGGGCCCATGGAGAACGGGACGACGTACATCGTGCGGCCGCGCATCGAGCCTTCGAACAGAGCGTCGATCTTGCGGCGCATGTCGGCCGGCGCAACCCAGTTGTTGGTCGGGCCGGCATCGGCCTCGCGCTCGCTGCAGATGAACGTGCGGTCTTCGACCCGGGCGACGTCGGACGGATCCGACCAGGCTAGATAGCTGTTCGGCCGCTTGGCGGGATTGAGCCGCCGCAGCATCCCCGATTCGACCATCGCCGCGCAGAGCCGGTCGTACTCCTGCTGCGAGCCGTCGCACCATACGATGCTGTCCGGCCGGGTGCGGGAGGCAATCTCTCGTACCCAGGCGACGAGCTTCGGATGGCGTGCCTGCGGAGGCGGTCGAAAGGATGGGGCAAGCGATGATGCAGGATCGGAAGCGTTCATGCGGCTGGGAGTGGGCGCCACCGTCGGAATCGGCGCGCAGGACAAAAGGGAAAGATAACTCTAGCACCTCGCCGCGCCCGGCGTAAGCGCGGTTCGCACGGCGAAATCGGTCAGGCCACTGGGCCGCCTGTCCTCGTCGCGCGACGAGGAAGGACGTGATCGCGCAGCCGCCCGATCATCCCCCGCGGCGGCGCGAGAACCGTTTCCGTCTGGGAACGGGACCAGCCCGTATCGTCGCTTACCACCGGCACGTCATTTGCCGATGCAGAACCGGCTGAAGATCACCCCGAGCAGATCGTCGGCGCTCACGTCGCCGGTGATCGCCGCAAGCGCCTGCTGCGCGCAGCGGAGCTCCTCGGCGAAGAGCTCCAGCGGTGGCGGCGAGGCTTGCAGGTGGCCCGCCGCCTCGTCGAGATGCGTGCCCGCGATGCGCAGCGCATGCAGGTGGCGCTCGCGTGCCAGAAATGTGCCCTCCATGTCCTCGTGTACGCCGGCTGCCGCGAGCATGGCGTCGCGGAGCAACTCGACGCCTGCACCGGTCTTGGCCGACAGCCACACTTCTTCCGCGCCCGCCGGTGCCGCACGTTTCGGTTCGATACCCGCGAGATCGATCTTGTTGCGGACCGCGATCCGGCGGAGCGACGGCGGCAGTCGCGCCACGATCGCGGCGTCGGCGTCAGCGCCGGGGTCGCGGGCATCGGTGACGATCAGCGCCAGGTCGGCGCGGGCGATCGTCGCCCAGGTTCTCTCGATGCCGATGCGCTCGACCGGGTCGGCGCTTTCGCGTAAGCCCGCGGTGTCGATGATGTGCAGTGGAATGCCGCGGATTTCGACGCTGCTGCGAATCGCATCGCGCGTCGTGCCGGCGTGCGGAGTCACGATCGCGACGTCGTCACCGGCGAGTTGGTTTAAGAGGCTCGACTTGCCGACGTTGGGCTGGCCGATCAGCACGACGTCGAGTCCCTCGCGCAGGAGGCTGCCCTGGCGCGCGCGCGCCGCGATCGAATCCAGGCGCTCGCGCAGCTTGGCGAGCTTGCCTGACGCGTCGGACCGCTGCATGAACTCGATGTCCTCGTCGGGAAAATCCAGCGTCGCTTCGGTGAACATCCGAAGCTCGGTCAAGCCCTCGACGAGTGCGCGTACTTCAGCCGAAAACGCCCCGCTCAGGCTGCGCGCGGCAGCGCGCGCGGCCGTCGCCGTCGCCGCGTCGATCAGGTCGGCGACACCCTCGGCCTGCGCCAGGTCGATCTTGCCGTTGAGGAATGCCCGCTTGGTGAATTCGCCGGGCTGCGCAAGGCGGGCTCCGAGCTCGAGGCAACGGCGCAGAATTTGCGCGAGCACCGCGGGGCCGCCGTGGCCGTGGAGCTCGAGCACCGTCTCGCCGGTGTACGAGGCGGGCGCCGGAAAATAAAGCGCCAGTCCCTGGTCGAGCGTTTCGCCGTGCGCGCCGACAAAATCGGTGCTCGTCGCGACACGGGGCGTAAGCGGGCGGCCGACGATGCCCTCGACGACGCGCGACAGGTCGGGGCCCGAGAGGCGGACGATGCCGATGCCACCGCGACCGGCGGGTGTCGCGATCGCGGCGATGAGCTCGTTAGCCGCCATGCGCTGCCCCCGCGGGGGGCTTCGGGTCGTGTCAGCGACGCTTCGCCGCCGCAGCGGCCGTCTCGCGTCCGATGACGCGGTTCATGTGCCACTGCTGGAAGATCTGCAGCGAATTGTTGATCAGCCAGTACAGCACCAGGCCCGCCGGGAAGAAGATGAACATCACCGAAAACGCGATCGGCATGATCTGCATCACTTTCGCCTGCACCGGATCCTGGATCGGCGTCGGCGACAGCTTCACCTGCAGGTAGGCCGTGATCGCGTAGATGACCGGCAGCACGTAGAACGGGTCCGGCGCCGACAGATCGTGAATCCAGCCGATCCATGGCGCGTGGCGCAGCTCGACCGCGGACAGAAGAACCCAGTAGAGCGCGATGAACACGGGGATCTGCACCAGGATCGGCAGGCAGCCGCCGAGCGGATTGATCTTCTCCGTCTTGTACATCTCCATCATCTTGATCTGCAGCTGCTGCTTGTCCTTCGAATACTGCTCCTGCAGCGCCTTGAGCTTGGGCGCGATCACTTTCATCTTGGCCATCGACCGCGCGCTGGCGTGGTTCAGCGGGTAGAAAACGCTCTTGATGATGATCGTCAGCAGCACGATCGCCCAGCCCCAGTTGTGCACCAGCGCGTGCAGCCACTTGAGCAGCACGAACAGCGGGGCCGCGATGACGGTGAAAATCCCGTAGTCGACGACCAGATCGAGTCCCTTGGCCAGCGACTTCAGCGTGTCCTGGATCTGCGGCCCGGCATACAGCTTGACCTTGATGTCGCCGGTCGCCCCGGGTGCGATCGGCGGGGCCGCGACGATCACGCCTGCGGCGTAGAGGCCGTTGTCGAGCTTGCGCGCATAGAACTCGCGCGGCGTCTTCGGTTCCTCGGGCGGAAGCCACGCGGCGACGAAGTAATGCTCGACCATCCCGACCCAGCCGTTGTCGGCATTCTTGGTGAACGGCAACTTGCGGCTTGAATCAGCGGCCAGCTTGTCGAGCTCGCCGAATTCGACCTTCTTGAATTTATCCGCCTCGTTGTAGACGACCGGTCCGATGTACGAAGAGGGCGCCATCGAGTTCTGCTGGCTTTGCGACTTGGTGTCGCGGGTGAACTGGAAATAGGCGTGCGGCGCGATCGGCGCGGCGCCGGCGTTGGTGACCGCATAATCGACATCGATCACATAACTGCCGCGATGGAAGGTCAGCGTCTGCACGACCTTGTCGCCGTTGGCGGCGCTCGCCTGCAGCTTGACTTCCAGCGTGTCCGCACCGGGAGCGAGCTCGCGCGGCCCAGGCAGGGCCTGCCAGAGCGTGCGGTGGTTGGGCAGCCCATCGCCGAGCAGGCCCGATTGAGCGACGAACGTGCGGTCGGCATTTTTCTGCAGCAGCAGATACGGCCGGGATTTGTCTTCGGTGTCGCGATGCTCGTTCAGCGCCACCTGCGTGATGACCGCGCCGGCGGTATCGATGTCGGCGCTGTACAGGTCGGTCCGGATGGCGATTTTTTCGCCGGCCGGCGCTGCGGCGGGCGCGGCATTCGGGTTCGCGGTGACGGCGGCCCCAGGTGCCGGCGTGGCCGTCGGTACCGGAGATTCGGCGGAAGGGGCGGGCGCCGTCTGCGTCGCGGGCGGTGGCGGCGGCCGGTGTTCGCGCTGCCACGCCTCCCAGAGAAACAGCGCGGAGAACGAAAAGATGACAAAAAGAATCAGGCGTTGGGTGTCCATGACTGCCGAAATCGAATCGTGATGGTGCTAGGGAACCGGATCGTACCCGCCGGCATGATAGGGATGGCAGCGCCCCAGGCGGCGCGCGGCGAGCCAGACGCCGCGAGCCGCGCCGTGACGCTCGATCGCCTCGCGCGCGTAGTCCGAGCAGCTGGGGTAAAAGCGGCAGTTCGCGCCGAGCAGGGGGCGCAGCGCGTATTGATAGAGCCGCAGCAGGCCCAGCAGCAGCGTTTTCATTGCGTCTTTGCCGTCGTCAGCGCGTCCAACAGCTGCGCCGCCTCGGCACCCACCGCCGCAATGCCGGCCGGCGCGCAGCCGCGCCGCAGGCGCAAGACGATGTCGTAGCGATCCAGCGCCGGGCGCCGCCGGCGCACCGCTTCGCGCAACATGCGCTTGAGCCGGTTGCGGTCGACCGCGAGCTTCAGTTGTTGCTTGCCGATCACGTATCCTACCTGGCCGATCGCGCCGCCGGCCGGCACCGCCAGCAGTTGCAGATGGTCGGCCTCGATGCGGCGGCCCTGGCGAAACAGCCTGGCGAAAGCCGCCGCGCCGCGCAACCGGTGCCGTTGATTCGAGCCTATTGCGGATTCGCGGCGGCTCTAAACCGCGAGCCGGGCGCGGCCCTTGGCGCGCCGCGCGCGCAGGACCTTGCGGCCGCCGATGCTTTTCATCCGGGCGCGAAAGCCGTGCGTCCGCTTGCGCCGGATGACCGACGGCTGGTAGGTGCGCTTCATGATCTGTTTCCGTTCGAAAAAAGCCTTACATTAGAACGTTTTGCACATCGCCCTGTCAAGATAATCCGCGCCGATCGCTGTGGATAACTTTGCGGCGAGCGAGTACAATGCTTTTCGTCACGGGCTCCGTTCGGCGCCCGCTATTTTTTGGTCTTGCCGTCCCGCACGCACTATCCGCCATGTCCACGCCCGTATTCTGGCAGGCCTGTCTGGAATCGTTCCAGCAGGAGCTGACGCAGCAGCAATTCAATACGTGGATTCGTCCGCTGCGGCTGGAAATCGCCGGTGACGAGCTGCGGCTGATCGCCCCCAACCGTTTTGTGCTGCAGTGGGTCAAGGAGCGCTTCGCCGGCCGCATCGAGGAGCTTGCCGCGGTCGCGGTCGGACGCCCGCTGCGACTGGGGCTCGTTGTCGCCGAGGGGGCCGAGCGCGCGCCGGCGCCGGCGGTCACCGCGATTTCGCCGGATCCGGGCGCGGCGACGACCCGCCGCGGCGAGCAAGCCAGCGTCAATCCCGCGTTCACCTTCGCGACTTTCGTCGCGGGCAAGGCCAACCAGCTGGCGCGCGCCGCGGGCATGCAGGTGGCCGACAATCCGACCTCGTACAACCCGCTGTTCGTCTACGGCGGCGTCGGGCTCGGCAAGACGCATCTTATCCAGGCGATCGGCAACCAGATCCTCGCCAACGATCCGGCCGCGAAGATCCGCTACATCCATGCCGAGACCTACGTGTCCGATGTCGTTCGCGCCTACCAGCACAAGGCGTTCGACGATTTCAAGCGCTATTACCGGACGCTCGATCTTCTGCTGATCGACGACATCCAGTTTTTCAACGGCAAGAGCCGCACGCAGGAGGAGTTCTTCTACCTGTTCAACACGCTGATCGAAGCGCGCAAGCAGGTGGTGATTACCTGCGACACCTACCCGAAGGAGATCTCGGGCATCGAGGAACGGTTGATTTCGCGTTTCGGCTGGGGACTGACGGTCGCGCTGGAGCCGCCGGAGCTCGAGATGCGCGTCGCGATCCTGCTGTCGAAAGCCGCGCAGACCGGCATGAAGCTCGACGAGCAGGTCGCTTTCTTCATCGCCAAGCACATCCGCTCGAACGTGCGGGAGCTCGAGGGCGCGCTGAAGCGGGTGCTCGCGTACTCGAGCTTCCATCGGCAGGAAATCTCGCTGTCGGTGGCCAAGGACGCGCTTCGCGACCTGCTCGCCGTCCAGAACCGCCAGATCTCGATCGAGAACATCCAGAAGACGGTCGCCGACTACTACAAGATCCGGATTTCGGACATGCACTCGAAGAAGCGCTCGCGCGCGATCGCGCGGCCGCGGCAGGTCGCGATGGCTCTGGCCAAGGAGCTGACGCAGCTGTCTCTGCCCGAGATCGGCAGCAATTTCGGCGGCCGGGATCATACGACGGTACTGCACGCCTGCCGCCAGATAGCGAAGCTCCGCGAGTCGGTCCCCGAGATGACCCACGACGTCAATTTTCTGCTTCAGGTATTGCGGAATTAGCCATGCGCCCGGGGCTTCCGGACGGTATGAATCGGCAGTGAACGGGTTTATAATTTGTTGATTAACCGACCCTGGCCGGCGCGCGAGAATTTGCCCCCAAACCATCCACAAGCCGAACAGAACTTATACCGTGGCGCGGTGGCGCCGAAGCCGCGGAATCGGTTGCTTTTTTCGTTGTTGTACCGGAAGTCGACGAACTCCTATTAGCTGTTATTGGGTTTAAAACAATGCAACTAAAACAGACACCCAGAGACGCGCTGCTCAAACCGCTGCAAGCCGTATCCGGAATCGTCGAACGCCGACATACGCTGCCGATACTCGCCAACGTTCTGCTCGAACAGAAGGACGGCCGACTGTTCGTCACGGCCACCGATCTGGAAATGCAGATCACCGCGCACAGCGAGCTCGCAGGAAAACAGGACCAGGCGGTCACCGTCGCGGCGCGGAAGCTGCAGGATCTGCTGCGCGCGCTGCCCGACGATGCGACGGTCAACATCGAGACTTCGGCCAGCAAGATGACTGTCCGCGCCGCACGGTCCCGCTTCAACCTGCAGACGCTGCCCGCCGCCGACTATCCGCGCATCAGCATCGCGCAGGAGCAGCAGCAGGCGATCACGCTGCCGCAGCGCCAGTTCCGCGGCTTGCTCAAGCTGGCCGAATTCGCGATGGCGCAGCAGGACATCCGCTACTACCTGAACGGCATGCTGCTGGTGGTCGACAAGGGCTCGCTGCAGGCTGTTGCGACCGACGGTCATCGCCTGTCGTACGCGAGCATCGCCATTCCCGGCGACTACACACGGCAGGAAGTCATCCTGCCGCGCAAGACGGTGCTCGAGCTCGGGAAGCTCCTCGAGGAGAGCGATGACGAAGTCAAGATCGATCTGCTCGCCAACCAGGTCCGTTTCCGTTTCGGCAGCATCGAGCTGGTCAGCAAGGTGGTCGATGGCAAGTTTCCCGACTACAACCGCGTGATCCCGGTCGGGCACGCCAAGCAGATCGAGCTGACGCGCGCCGAGCTGCTGCAGGCGCTGCAGCGCGCCGCGATCCTGTCCAACGAAAAGTTCCGCGGCGTCAGGCTGGTCCTGGGCAGCGGCCAGTTGAAGATCATTTGCACGAACAGCGAGCAGGAGGAAGCCGAGGAAGAGCTCGAAGTCGGATACCAGGGCGAGGCACTGGATATCGGCTTCAACATCACTTATCTGCTCGACGTCTTGCACAACCTCGGCACCGACAAGGTCGTGCTGGCATTCGGCGATGCCAATTCCAGCGCGCTGGTCACGATGCCCGAGAGAAACGATTACAAATATGTCGTGATGCCGATGCGCATCTGACCGCCGCACCAGTCACCATGGCCACCCGCGGCGCCGACATCAGTCGGCGTCGGCGTTTTCAAGGGAGGTCCGAAACGAGAAACCGCGAATGACCCAAGCCAATCCCAAGCCCACAGACAACGGCAGCGACTACGATTCGACCAGCATCCAGGTCCTCAAAGGCCTCGACGCCGTGCGCAAGCGTCCCGGAATGTACATCGGCGACACGTCCGACGGCACCGGGCTGCATCACATGGTGTTCGAAGTGCTCGACAATGCGATCGACGAGGCGCTTGCCGGCTATTGCGACGACATCAAGGTCGTCATCCACGCCGACAATTCGGTCTCGGTCGTCGACAACGGCCGCGGCATTCCGACCGACATCAAGGAAGACGACGAGCTGAAGCGCTCCGCCGCCGAGATCGTGATGACCGAGCTCCATGCCGGCGGCAAGTTCGATCAGAACTCGTACAAGGTCTCCGGCGGCCTGCATGGTGTCGGCGTCTCGGTCGTCAACGCGTTGTCGGTTTGGCTGAAGCTGCGCATCTGGCGCGACGGCAAGGCGCACCAGATCGAGTTCCACGACGGCGTTCCCGTC
>Ga0207657_10001603_pt1 | contig 24341 bp, 19 predicted proteins | sample KBSC33metaG_FD_184316 | JGI IMG/M metagenome (GOLD analysis project Ga0207657, IMG submission 184316) | Corn rhizosphere microbial communities from Kellogg Biological Station, Michigan, USA - KBS C3-3 metaG (SPAdes) (version 2) | ecosystem: Host-associated > Plants > Roots > Rhizosphere > Soil ... | reverse complement strand
CGTGAAGAACGAGCCGAAGAGCATGATCTCCGACGCGATGAAGAGGAACATGCCGAGCACGCTCGGCGACACGCGCGAGCTGTAGTGGATCGGCGGCGGCCCGTGATGCTCTTCGACGGCAGCGCTCATACCCGCTCCCGGCGCCGGCAAAGCCGGCACCTCCGCTCTTTGCTGAGCTCCGTCAAGCCTACGCTCATGCCGGCACCGGGGTGTTGGCGGAGACGACGTGGTCGACGGGCAGGCCCGTGTCCTTCTTCAGGCGCTCGACGAGATCCCTCCGCAGCCAGCCGGAGCGCTCGCCCGGGAACGTCGAGACGATGATCTCGTCGACGCGCTCGTCGTGGACGGCCTGACGCGCGGCGGTGTACGGGTCCGGGTGCACGACCTGCCCGTGCGCGTCGATGCCTTGGCTCCGGAGCTCGCTGAGCGCGCGCCGAAGGCGGCGGTCGGCCTCGTCGTGCTGCTCGCCGTCGCCCTGTGGCGCGACGATCAGGAAGCTCGCCTCCCCCTGAGCGGCCCGCGCGCGGATGCGATCGAGAAGCTCGGGCGATACGACCGTCTGGTTCGCGATCACGAGCACGTTGCGGCCGGTCTCTTCCTGGCCGGCGACGACGTGCGACACAGGGATCTCGCCTGCGGCGCGCTGGATGTCCTCGACGACGTTCCGCCGCATCCAGCCCGACCGCTCGGCCGGGTGCGTGGAGACGACGATCTCGTCGACATTCGGCTCGAGCTGCGCGAGCGCGTCCTTCGCCGCCTGCACCGGGCCCGTCTCGACGACGAATCCCTGCGCGGCGAACCCTGCCTCTCGGAGCGCCGTCAGGGTCTTCTCGAGCCGCCGGCCCGCAGACGCGCGGCGCGTGTCCTCGTACACGACGTACCCGCGCGCCGGCTCGCTGACGGGCGCGATCACGGTAAAGCGGTCCTCAGCCGTGTTCTTGTCGCGCAGCGCGTCGAGCAGCGCCTGCGACGCCGCCGTCTCGTTCGCGATCACCAGCACGTGGCTCATCAGTCGGCCCCCACCGGCTCGGGATGCGGCGCGCCGAAGATCGCGTGGCGCGCGCCGGGGACGCCGTACTCGTACGGGTTGCCGACGACCTGTGGAATCTCGTCGAAGTTGAAGATGGGCGGCGGCGAGCTGACCTGCCACTCGAGCGTGAGCGCCCGCCACGGGTTCCCTTCGGCGACCTCTCCGTGGCGCCACGAGTAGACCATGTTGTAGAGGAACACGAGCGTCGATGCGCCCAGCCCGAACGACGCGATCGAGATGAACAAGTTGATGTCGGCGAACCGGTCGGCGTAGTCGGCGACGCGCCGCGGCATTCCCTGCAACCCGATGTAGTGCATCGGGAAGAACGTCAGGTTGAAGCCGGTGAACGTCAGCCAGAAGTGCAGCTTTCCGAGCCGCTCGTTGTACATACGGCCGGTCATCTTCGGGAACCAGTAGTAGATACCCGCGAAGATCGTGAACACGGAACCGCCGAAGAGCACGTAGTGGATGTGCGCGACGATGAAGTAGGTGTCCGAGGCGTGGATGTCGATCGGCACCGAGGCGAGGTAGATGCCGGAGAGGCCGCCGATCACGAACATCGACAGGAACCCGAGGGCGAACAACATGGGCGTCGTGAAATGCAGTCGCCCTTCCCACATCGTCGCTAACCACGAGAAGATCTTGATCCCGGTCGGGACCGCGATCACCATCGACGTCACCATCATCGGGACGCGCAGCCAGCCCGCCATACCGGCGACAAACATGTGGTGCGCCCAGACCGAGAAGCCGAGCACGAGGATCGCCATGAGCGACAGGGCCATCAGCCGGTAGCCGAAGATCGGCTTGCGGCTCATCACCGAGATCACCTCGCTGATGATCCCGAAGCCGGGCAGCATCATGATGTACACCGCCGGGTGCGAGTAGAACCAGAAGATGTGCTGGTAGCCGAGGACGTACCCGCCGCCGTTCGCCTCGAAGAAATTCGTGTGCATCACGCGGTCGAACATCACGAAGAACTGTGACCCGGCGATGAACGGCGTTGCGATCACCACGAGCATCGACGTCGTGAAGTTCGCCCACACGAGCAGCGGCATGCGCCAGAACGTCATGCCCGGCGCGCGCATCGTGATGATCGTGACGAGGAAGTTGAGCGCGGTCATGATCGAGCTCGCGCCGGCCCACTGCACGCCCATGTTGAAGAAGACCTGCCCGAGCGGCTGGTGCGAGCAGAGCGGCGCGTAACACGTCCAGCCCGCTGACGGGCCGCCGCCCGGTGTGACCATCCCGGCGACGAGAATGACTCCGGCGATCGGGAGCAGCCAGAACGAGAGCGCGTTCAGGCGCGGGAACGCCATGTCGGCGGCGCCGATCATCAGCGGGATCACGTAGTTGCCGAGGCCGGCGAACGCCGGGATGACGAACAGGAAGATCATCAGCGCCGCATGGTTCGAGACGAGCACGTTGAACGTCTGCGGGTTGAAGAACTGGTCGCCCGGTTGCGCGAGCTCGGCGCGGAAGAGCATGGCGAGCAGACCGCCGATGCAGAAGAAGATGATCGTCGTGACGACGTACTGGATCCCGATCACCTTGTGGTCGGTGTTGATCCGGAAGTAGTCGCGCCACGAATGCGCGCCGTGGCCCGAGTGGTCCTCGGGCCGCGTCGGACGTCCCGAGGCGTAGTGCGCCCAGTAGTCGAAGCCGCCGAGACCGACCAGGAAGAAGAGCGGCGTCGTGACGAGCTCCACGGTGACGAGCACCGCGCCGTCCCAGAGCGGATGCCAGCCGGCGGCCCAGCGAAGCAGGACGGGCAGGCCGATGCCGATGCCGAAGCCGATCGGCGTCACCCACAGGACGCGCAGCCAGCCGGGCGCGGTCAGCCGTCGCCAGCCGGCCGGCGGCGCGGGAGCGGCGTGATGCGCGTGGACGTGGGCGGCTTCGGTCATCGGTCTACTTCGCTCCCTGGCTCAGATACTGCACGAGCTGCTGCAACTGATCCGGCGGGATCTGCTGCTTGAAGATATGCGGCATCAGGTCCGAGTACCCCGGCGCAATGTAGGCGGCCGGGTCGACAATCGACTCCTCGATGAACTTGGCCAGCGGGCCACGGTTCGCCTTCGCCGCGGACGCCGCGAGGTCGTCGAGATCGGGGCCGATCTTCCCGGTCGCATTGGCCGGCTTGAACGTATGGCAACTGCCGCAGCCGTTCCCCTGGAAGACGGCGAGGCCGGGCGGCCCGGCGCTCGCGCCGTTCTTCATGAAGTCGGCGAACTTGGCGGCGGTGACCACGTCGGCGTGGCTGCGCATGAGGGCGTGCCCGAGGCCGCAGAGCTCGGTGCAGATCACCGGGAACGTGCCGAGGTGGGTCGGCGTGATGACGAGCGTGTTGTGCTGGCCGGGCACCGCGTCCTGCTTCTGCGAGAACTCGGGCACCCAGAACGAGTGGATGACGTCCTTGGCGGTGATGTCGAGCTTCACGTGCCGGCCTTTCGGCACCGTCAGGTAGCCGTAGGTCTTCCCGTTCGGGTACGTGAACTCCCACGCGAACTGCTGCGCGGTCACCTTCACGACGAGTGGGTCGGAGCCTGCGCGCCCGTTCTGCGCGAGCACGACGGCGCTCACGATCGAGATCGCGGTCACGAGCACGGCCGGGATCGCAGTCCAGACGATCTCGAGCGTCGTGTGGCCGTGGGTCGGCGGCCCGTCGGAGTCGTCGTCGGGGCGTGCGCGGAAGTGGATGACGGAGTACGCCATCACCGCCGCAACGGCGGCGAAGACGACGATCGCGATCACCGTCGTGAACCAGTAGACGAAGTGGATCCTGGTCGATTCCTTGCTCGCCGACTCCGGCAGCCATGGGATCAGGACGGCAACCGCAGTCGTGATCGCAGCCGCGACCGCGCCGAGACCGAGCAGCTGCAAGACAGAGCCCCTACGCACCCGCGCGAAGCCTAGTGGATGCGCAGGAGAGCCGAGCCGTAACCGTTTTCGCGGTTCGCGCGTTCACCCCGTGTCCCACATACGGGCAAACCCTCGTCAGGGAGAGAAACCAAGGAGGTCCATTTCAATGGGCGTTGGAGTCAGTCTCATTCTGATCGCAGCTGGTGCGATCCTTACCTGGGCGGTCAACGCGACCGTCTCGGGTCTCGATATCAACACGGTCGGCGTGATCCTGCTGGTCGTCGGCGCGATCGGCCTCGTCTTGTCCCTCATGTTCTGGTCGAGCTGGGGCGGCGTCGGCGCCGGTACACGCCGCCGCACGACGTACGTCGAAGACGGGCCTGGCCCGGTCTAGGTCGACGCAACGGTTCTGATCGCGAAACGGGCGGCCGAAAGGCCGCCCGTTTCGCTAGTAGGAGGGTGCTGCGGGCAGCTCGACGACGAAGGTCGAGCCACGGCCGAGCCCGGGCGACTCGACCCAGATGCGGCCGTCCATGCGGCGAACGAGCTCACGGCAGATGTAGAGGCCGAGCCCGGTACCGCCGACGCCGCGGGTCATGTTCGGATCGAGGCGATAGAACTTCTCGAAGACGCGGCGCTGCTCGGCAGGTGGGATGCCGAGGCCCTCGTCGGCGACGGCGAACCGCACGTGTGACCCCGCGCCTTCGACCCGCACCGTGACGCTGCCGCCGTCCGGCGAGTACTTCACCGCGTTGTCGACGAGGTTGATCAGCACTCGGCCGACCTGGTCCGGGTCACCGGCGACGAGCGGGACGTCGCTCGCCGAGTCGACGAGCAGCCGGTGCGACCGGTCGAGGTGCACCTCCTGCGCCGTCACCACCTCGTCGACGAGAGCGCGGGGATCGCAGTTCTGGATCGTGACGTTCAGCGTGTCGGTGTCGAGCCGGCTCGCCCAGAGGATGTCGTTGACGGTCCGCGCGAGCCGGTCGGCCTCGCCCGACACGATGTCGAGCAGCCGCAGCCGCTGCTCGTTGTCGATCGAGACGTCGCTTCGACGGAGTGTCATCGCGGCGCCGTAGATCGCCGCGAGCGGTGTACGCAGCTCGTGCGACACGGTCGAGACGAACTCGGTGCGCATGCGCTCGAGCGCGCGCTCCTCGGTGAGGTCGCGGAAGGCATAGACGACGCCGTCGGGAACGGCCACGCCGTGGATCGAGAGCCAGAGCTCTCGGCCGCCGAGGTCCAGCGGCAGCGACTCGGGACGCGGCGCGGCACTGCCGGCAGTCGCGACTTCGATGCGCGACGCGATCGCCGCCCACCCGGGAATCGCCTCGACGGCGAGACGATCCACGACAGCCGATGCAGGCAGGCTCGTCGCAATCGCGGCGGCTCTGTTCCAGGTGCGGATCACGCCTGCGCGGTCGACGAGGAACACGCCGTCGCCGACCGATGCGAGAACGCGTGCCGCCTGTGCCCGTTCGGCCGCCGCGCCGTACAGCTGTGCGTTGTCGATCGCGATCGCGGCGCGGCGCGCGATGTCGAGCGCGAACGCGACCTCGCCTTCGTCGTCGTGGCGCTCACCGGTGTCCCAGCCGAGGCTCATCGCGCCGAACGTCCTGCCGCGGGCGTTCAGCGGAACGACGAGCGTGCGCGCGTCGCTCGCCGGCTCGCCGCTGCGAACGACACCGCCGATGCGAGCGTCGCTCGCCGCCTCCGAGAGCGCCGTTCGAACGGCGGAGGTGCGCTCTGCGTCGCGGTGCGCGATCGACACGAGCCGCACGCCCGTAGCCTCGGCGACGAGGTGGATGCTGCACCAGTCCGCGATCCTCCCCGCGACGAGCTCACCGAGCTGCTCGAGCGTCTTCTCGACGTCGAGCGACGACCCCAGCAGCGCACCCGCTTCGCTGAGGAAGCGAAGCCGCTGCTGCGCCACCTGCTCCGCCTCGTAGAGGGACGCCTGGTTGATCGCGAGGGCGATCCGGTCGGCGATCAGCTCGAGCAGCCGCGCGTCGTCCTCGACGAACTGCGCGTATGCCTCCGAGCCCGCATGCACGACGCCGATCACGCGGTCCTCGACCACCAGCGGGATGGCGACGATCGAGTTGATGCCGCGGTCGCGCAGCGTCGAGCGGTAGAGATCGATCTTCGAGAGGTCGGGCACGAGCAACGGCGCCCGGCCCGCAGCGACGCTGCCCGCCATGCCTTCCCCGATCGGGATCCCGATCGTGCTGTCGCCGCCGAGGCCGCCTGCGGTCGCGCGCACGTGCAGCTTGCCGTCGGCCTCGACGAGGAGGATCGCAGCCGTGTCGGCCTCGAGCACTTCGACGATCCGCTCGAGCAGCGCATCGAGCAAGTCCTGCAGTGAGAGGTGCTCGAGCGCCGCCTGCGAGACGCGCTCCAGCTTCCGAAGCGTTGCGGCACCCGCCTCCGCCTCGGCGCGTGCCGCGCGTTCCCGGTGCTCCGCGAGACGCCGCTCGGTCGTCTCCTCGACGACGGCGCCGACCCCGATCGGCTCGCCGTCCGGGCCGAGCACCGGGTAGTAGCTCGCCGACCAGTGCCGGAGCACGTCGGGGCTCTTCGGTGTCCCCGCCGCGATCTCGAGCCCGATCACCGGCTCGCCCGTCTCGAGCACGCCGCGGGCGATCGCTTCGAGATCATCTGCCAGCTGGGGCACGACCTCGCGGAATGTGCGGCCGACGTGATCCTCTGCCGCACGCTCGTTGATCCGAGCCAGCGCCTCGTTGACGCGGACGTAGCGGAGGTCGCGATCCCAGAAACCGAGCCCGACCGGTGCGCTCCCGTAGAGCGCGTCGAGCAGCGCCGTCGTCTGCTGCGCATGGACATACAACCCCTCGACCCGGTCCGATTCGATCACCTGATCGGTCACCTCGCGGAAGAACGTGATCACGTGCGTCCGCCCGCCGTCCGCGTCCCGGATCGTGGCACTTCGCACTTCCGAGACGCGCTGAGGCCCATCGCCGGCCCGGAACCGGATGAGCATCGGCTGCGGGTCCTCCCCGGCGATCGCCCGTCGGCCGGGCAGCTCGGCGGCATCGAGCCGCCGGCCAGAGCGGTCCCGGATCTCGAAGCGGGCGGCGGCCTCCTCCGGCGGGGCGTCGAGCAGGGCCTCGACCGACGGGTAGCCGGTCAGCCGGGCCGCCTCCTCGTTCGCATAGACACGCCGTCCCGCGGCGTCGACCACGAGGACCCCCTCGTGGAGCGCCCCGAGCACGTGCTCGAGCACCTCGATCGGCACGGCTGGCCCCCTCAACAGACCGCAGCGTACTCCCGAAAACCGCCGCAGTTGGGGCGATGTCAACACCGACAGCCGGTTAGTGCTTGACAGACACCACTTTTGATGTCATAGTGATGTCACGATGAACTTGACGATCGTCCTCGAGGGGCTTCAGCAGGATCTGCAGCGGCTCTCGGAGCTGGGGGACGAGCGGTCGGTCCAGATAGCACAACGGCTCAGTGACGCGCTCGCCTCGAACCTGCGGCTGAAGCTGTTCGACCTGCTCTCACAGGCGGCGGTGGAGCTCTCCTCGAAGTTGCCCTCCGGCCACATCGAGGTGCGCCTCGCCGGCCAGGAGCCCGAGCTCGTCTTCGTCGACGCCCCCGGCGAGGCAGCCGGCGTCGCCGGCGAGGAGCTCTCGGCGCGGATCAGCCTCCGCCTTCCCGAATCGCTGAAGGCCTCCGTCGAAAAGGCTGCCGAGCGCGAGGGGATCTCCGCGAACACCTGGCTCGTGCGTGCGATCGCGCGGGCCGCCGAATCCCGACCTGTCCACATTTCCGGCAAACGCCTGTCCGGATACGCACAGAGCTAAAGGAGCCGCAGATGCAGAAGACATTCGAAGTCCAAGGCCCGGTCGAGCTCGATGTGCGGCTCACGAGCGGCGACATCGAGGTCGACCCGGCCGCGGAAGGGCGCGTCGAGGTCGAGCTGATCGCGCACGACGAGGAGTCTCAGCGGCTCGTCGACAACGCACGGATCGAGATCAATCAACACGGCCACCGGCCGACGGTCCTCGTCGACGTGCCGCAGAAGCGCGGCTTCTCCATCTCGATCTTCGGCCGTAGCGGAATCGAGTGCCGCATCCGCTGCCCGCACGACTCCGGCCTGTCGGTCCGCACGAAGTCGGCCGACATCTCGACCCGCGGCACGATCGGCGGCCTGAACGTCGCCACCGCGTCGGGCGATCTCGATATCGACCGGGTCTCCGGCGGCGTGAACATCAAGAGCGCGAGCTCCGACTTCAGCGCCCGCGAGGTCAGAGGCGGCGTGAACATCCAGACCGCCTCCGGCGACATCGACCTGTCGATCGCGCACGGCCCGGTCAACGTCACGTCCGTCTCGGGCGACATCTCGATCGGCGAGGCCTACGACAACGTGAACGCCAACTCGGTGAGCGGCGACCAGGACCACGGCGCCGTGATGCAGGGCATCGTCGCCGCCCACTCCGTGTCGGGCGACGTGACGATCGCCGTCCGCCGCGGCTCGAAGGCGTTCCTCGACTGCACGACGGTCAGCGGCGACACGACATCCGAGCTCGAGTTGACCAGTGACGCACCCGCAGGTGACGGCCCCCTCGTCGAGATCCGCGCGAAGACCGTTTCCGGCGACATCAGGATCACCAGGGCGCCCGCGCCCGCAGACACCCAGGAGGTGCACGCATGAACCGTCTTTCATGGGATACGACCGCGCCGCGCCGCCCCGGCGGCAAGCGCGCGCCGCAGCCCCGCCCTGAAGAGATGGGGCTCGTCGAGGCCGAGGCGGAGCTGATCCGCGTCGCGTGGTCGAGGCCGCAGCGGCCGCTCTACTAATGCTCGCCGCCGCACTCTTCCCGCTCGCGCCACGCGCCAAAGAGGTGTCTGACACCACCGGGTGTCAGACACCGGTGCGGCGGAAGCCGCCTCGGCGCCAAGCCCGCCAATCCTGACCAGCACGTAGGCTCAGCGGCGTGGCGCACGCGCGTCGGCGGCGAGCAACGCGAGACTCTCTTCAGGCCCTGAGCACCGCGCGCGTCGCATGGGCGGCCGCCATCATGTTGGTCGCTATCGGGCTCGTCGTCCGGCTGCCGACGCTGCGCCAGCCGCTCGTCGAGGCCCACGGGTTCCGCCAGACGCAGACGGCATATACCGCGCTCGTCTTCCACCAGCACGGGATCGACCTCCTCCATCCGCAGATCCCTGTTCTGGGCGAACCGTGGGCGCTGCCGTTCGAGTTCCCGCTCTTCCAGGCGATTGCGGCGATCGTCATGGACCTCGGAATCGGTCCGGACCTGGCCATGCGCAGCACTGGGCTCGCGTTCTTCGCGCTCACCGCGCTGCTCGTGTTCGGCTTCGTTCGCTCGCACGCCGGCGAGGTCGAAGCCCTTGCCTCGGTGTGCTTCTTCACCTTCAGCCCCTTCTCGCTCATCTGGAGCCGCACGTCGCTCATGGAATACATGGCGACCGCGGCAGCAATCGCGTGGTGCTGGGCGGCGCTTTCCTACCGGCGCGAGCCGCGCCGGCTCGTCGTTGCACTCGCGATCGCGGCCGGAACGGTGGCGTGTCTCGTCAAGATCACGTCGGCCGCCTTCTGGGTCGTCCCGATCCTGCTCGCACCCGCAGCCCGAGGCGACGGGGGTCGAAGGATCAGGAGTTGGGCGCGCGCACGGCTCGATCCGGGCCTGGCGGCAATCGTCGTCGTCCCGCTCGCGGTGACGGCGTGGTGGGTGCGGTACTCGGATCACATCAAGGCCGAAAACCTGCAGGGCAAGCACCTCACGTCGAGCGCGCTCGAGACCTGGAACTACGGCACCCTCGCCCAGCGGCTCGACCAGGGTTCGTACACGACGATCTTCGACCGCATCGACCCGTACATCACCGGCGGCGTGATCTGGGGTGGCCTGATGCTCGTGGCACTGGTGCTCGCCCGCCGTCGAGCTCTTTGGATCGGCATTGCAGTCACGGTCGTGGCTCCGATCGCAACCTTCTTCAACCTGTATGTCGTCCACGAGTACTACCTGTGCGCCGTCACGCCGGGGATCGCGATGCTCCTCGGCGTCGGCCTGGTCTCGCTCGTCAGCAGGGCGGGAGCGACCGGCGCGCACCTCGTAGCTGCGACGGCAGGGACGCTGATCGTCTGGGGCTTGACCACGCTGTGGCTCACCCACCCCTACTGGGGCCTCGCCTACTCCCATCTCACCCCGGCGAACAACGAGACGCTCGCCACGGCGGCCAGCCTGGCCGAGCGCTCAGCGCCGAGCGACCTGGTCGTGATGGACGGCTACGACTGGAGCCCCGAGATCCTCTACTACGCACGGCGTCGCGGGACAATGCTGCGGTGGCCGGATCCCGCGGTCCTCCAGAGCGTGGCGCCGTCCTACCGCGTCATGGTTGCGGCCGACCCGCTTCACGGGAACCTCCAGCTGCTCCGCGAGTTCTACTGGCTGGAGCCGCTCACCCCGAACATCCTCCGGATGAGCATCACCCGGCGGGGCCTGCCGCACGCCGACGTCCAAGCGACGACTTCGGCGGCTGCGGCACGGGAGGCCGAGACCGGCGGCCGCACGCTGCTCGGGAGCAGCTCCCTTTCGTGCACGTCGGGATCGTCATTGACGATCCCCGGCGGACACGGAACGGCCTGGATCACCTTTGCCGACAACCTCCCCGATGCGACGAGGATCGCCGTCGGCACTGGGTTGGCGCCGCTACCCGCCGTCGCCGCGATCGCGCTGCAGCCCGGAGGCGCCGACGATCTCCGACGGGCGGAGACGGTGACGTGCTCGGGCACCGCGACGATCAAGGTCACGAGCGTGAGCGTCGTCGGCTGACCGGTCCGAGATCCCGACTCGGTAGTCCCCCTTGCTCAGGTGGTGCTCGAGCCAGACGTAGAGAACGATGAACAGGTACCGGCTGCCCATCTCCTGAATGCTCAGCTTGGAGACGCCCTGCCGTCGGTTTCGCCACGAGACGGGGCAGATCGCGTAGCTGTGGCCTCTGACGATCGCCTTGAGTGGTAACTCGACGGTCAGGTTGAAGTGGTTCGAGAGAAGCGGCTGGACAGACTCGATCACCTCGCGGCGGTACGCCTTGAACGCGTTCGTCGTGTCGTTGTAGCCGTGCCGGAAGAAGAAGCGAATGAAGAGGTTCGCGGCGCGGTTCAGCGCGAGCTTCAGTGCCGGATAGTCCTCGGTGTGGGCCCCCGGCACGAAACGCGACCCGAACGCACAGTCATAGCCTGCTGCGAGCAGTCGGTAGTACGTCACCAGGTCCTCCGGCGCGTCGGATGCATCGGCCATCACGATCGCGACCACATCGCCGTCGAAGACGTCGAGGCCCGCCCGGACCGTGTGGCCGAACCCCCGCGGCAGATGTGATCTGACTCCGCGGATCCGCTGGTTCCGGGCCGTCAACGCCGCGACGACGTCCAGCGTGCTGTCGCTGCTGGCATCGTCGACGACGAGGAGCTCGTAGTCGATCGACTCGCGCTCGAGGGTCTCAGCGAGCTCCGCGAGTGTCTCGGCGATCGACGCGGCCTCGTCGTGCGCAGGGATGACCACCGAGAGCTTCATGCGAAGCCCAGCGCCCGGCCGAGGGCATCTTCGTTCGCGCGCGTCCAGTCGAGCGTGTCCTGAAGGATCTCCTCAGGCCCTTTGCGGGGACGCCAAGACGTGCGGTCGAACAGCCGCCGACAATCCGAGATGTACAGCGGAATGTCTCCGGGGCGCTCAGACGCGGACGAGGTGACCTGGACGCGATTCCCGGTCAGCTCGGCGCACAACTCCGTGGCCTCGCGAAGCGACAAGCTCGAGTCGCGTCCCCCACCGACGTTGAGCGTCGCGCCCGCCCAATGATCGGGGCGCGTCAGCTGATCGTCGATGAGATCGGTGAGGTCGTCCACGTGCATGAGATCTCGCACCTGCTTCCCACTCCCGCCAAAACCGATGTAGCGCAACGGACGGCGAAAGTAGTGCGCGAGCAGCCAGTACGTGAACACTCCTTGATCGACTTTCCCGAGCTGCCATGGACCTGCGATCACGCCGCAGCGGTTCACGACGGCGCGGAGGCCAAAGGCGTCGACGTACTCGGCGATCAAGAGCTCTGCCGCGAGCTTCGTTGCCCCGTACGGAGTGCGTGCACCATCGAGCGGGAACGCCTCGGCGATCCCGTCGGGCCCGATCCCAGCGGTTGCCTGCGTCGACGCGATCTCGAATCGGGAGTCGGTCTCGTCAAGTGCGATCGCCGACAAAGACCGCACCGGATAGACGCGACTCGTCGACAAGAAGACGAGCGCGGCATCGTGCCGCCGCGCAAGCGCGAGGCAGTTGTACGCGCCGATCAGGTTCGTCCGCACGAGATAGTCGAGGCCCTCGTCACCCAGGCCCGCGAGGACGGACGCCTCGGCGGAGCACTCCACCAGCGCGTCGATCTCCCCGACCGCTTCGAGATCGGCGGGCTCGCGAACATCACCGTGCACGAACGTGACGCCCTCGCGCCGTAGCCGCGCCGGCGAGAGCTCCGACCCGGCGCGACGGAGATTGTCGAACGCGACGATGGTCCAGTCGGCATGCCTTCGCGCGATGGAGACGGCGACGTTGGCGCCGACGAACCCGGCGCCGCCGGTGACGAGAACGCGCACCGGTCGATCGTAGTGCGTACCGGGTCGATCAGAGGCGGCGCCGGCCGCGCACATCGGCGCACCGGATTCTGACGGGAGGGCGGCGAAAGCCGCCCTCCCGTTGTGGCCGTCCGGCTAGCTCGGCCGGCCGTAGACCTCGATCTCGGTCATGTCCATGAACTGGCAGCCACCGAACCCATTGTCCTTGCCGGGGCCGCAGTGGGCCGCGACACCGGAGTCGTCGTTCGGGTCGCTGCCGCAGGTGGCCGCGTCATTGCAGGATCCGCTGGTGGCGTTCGGCACCTGCGGGTTCAGCATCGTCAACTTGACGAACTTGATCCCGGTCAGGTTCCCACCGACCGTCAGCGGGTTCAGCTTGTCGCGGTTGCCGGCGTACATCACACCGGTCGACGCCAGGCTCCACGTGGTGCCGTCCGTCGACACCTCGACCTTGAATCCACGCATCGACGAGCTGCCCGGATCGCCGCAACTGTGGTTCGGGTTGATCGAGATGCCGCTGATCGTGACCGCCGTCGGGAGCTCGAACACGAGCTCCTTCGGGGTGACGTTGCCGGTGGCGACGCCGTCGTCGCCGTCGGTGGTCGAGCCCCAGCCGATGCCGTCCGTCTGGTCGATCGCTCCCTCGGGCGGGCACGCGGGCGCGAAGTCCGGCCCGGTGAACGAGACGACGCTCGCTCCGCCGCCCAGCGACGCCCAGTCGCGCCTCAACTGCCAATCGAGCTGGTTGGCGTTGCCGTTGATCGTGACCGTCTTGACCAACCGGTCGTAGCCCGGGACCGCGACCCACGCGTCGGGATACGTGCCGACGAGGATCTTCTTCAGGTCGTACCGGCCCTTGCCGTCCGCCTGGCCGACGATGTCGTCGGAGAAGCCGGAGGCGTGGCCGCCGAAGACGATCGGCGCGCCCGCGAGCGGCAGGCCGGTCGCGTCGTCGGAGATCGTGCCCTTCAGCTTGCCGAACGTCTTCGCCGTCGGCGGCAGCTGGAAGTCCTCGACGGGCTTGGAGTCGTCACCGTTGATCGCACCGGCGAAGAAGCCCATGCCGCGGTGCGCGAAGACGCCCCAGATCGTGTTGTGGTTCGCACCGCCGTTGTCGACGAGATCGGCCTGCAGGATCGCGTTCCGCTCGTCGAGCATCGACGGGTTCGACGGCGACAGCTCCATCGCCCGCGTGACCAGGTTCTCGGTCGTCGCGGAGCCGAGCGCCGTGCGGAGATCCCAGAGCGTCTCGCCCCAGATCTCACCGTCGGCGTGCACCTCGACGCCCTGCGGGATGATGTGGCCGTAGTCGCCGTACGTGTAGCCGCCCGTGTGGGGGGTATTGCCACCGGTGCAGGCCGACGCGCTCGAGCCGACCGGGCAGTCCATCGGCTGCGTGCGGATCAGGTCCCGGCCTGTCCCGACGTACTCGCCGACACGCAGCTCCCCAGGTGCGGCGGTGTCGGTCAGCTGGCCGGTGTTGACCAGATAGTCCATCGCGTACCAGTCGCTCCACGCCTCGCCCATCGCGCCTGCCTGGATGCCGCCGAGCGTCGAGTTGCCGTCGGCGTCGACGACAAGCCGGTTCGAGAGGCCGTGCGTGAACTCGTGGTAGACGACGTCGGCTTCGTCGCCGCCGTTCCCCTGAATGAACGGATCGGCGCGCGGCGTGCCGCCGAAGAGCGGGTCGTCGGCGACCGGATCGTTGAACAGGTACATCTGCATCCGCGGCGAGGTGCCGTCGGGAGGCGTCGACATGTTCGCGTTGTCGGTGTGGAACGGATCCGGGAAGATCCCCGAGATCGTGCCCGCGCCGTCGTCCGGCTCCGCGTTCAGGGCATCGTTCCCGTCGAACGCACCGGCGGCGTCGGTGAAGCCGATCGGCGCCGCAGCCAGGTGGTCGTGGAAGTTGTTCGTGAAGAAGAACACCTGCACCGCGTTCTGCGCGCGGTTCACGCGCCACGAGCCGCGGGCGGTCTGCCCGGGGAGGGTCGCGGCGCCCGACGGGAACGAGCTGTCCCACGAGCACGGGAACAGTGCGCTGCAGTCGGAGTTGATCGTGTTGCCGAACGGCGGCGTTCCGAACGCCTGGAACGGATAGACGAAGTTGCCGGACGCGTCGCTCGGCGCGACTTCTTCCGTCGCGTCGGCTGTGTTGTTGTCGTTGACGTCCGAGTAGACGTGGACGTTCGGCCCCGTCAGGGTCGTCGCTCCCGAGGTGAGCCACGGCGAGAGGTTGACCGTCTGCTGAGTGCCGCCGACGGCTGCGCCCGGATAGTTCGTCCAGACCGATCCGTTGGCGTCGGAGCTGATCGTCTGCCGGTAGAGGAGCTTGCCGTTCGCGGCGTCGATCACGGTCTGCCACGCGTCGTTGCGTCCCCAGATGAGGGTCTGCCAGGCAAGCGTGAGCCCGTTCAGGTCGGCGAAGTAGACGAGGTGCGCCTGGTCCCCGTTCGAGAACGAGGTGGTCTGCGCGGCGTCGCCTTCGGTCTTCGCGGATACCGGTACGACGGCCTCCTGGACGCCTGCCCTGGAGGTCGAGACGGCTTGGCCCGCGGAGATCCCCGGCGTGACTGCGGGCGCGCCCGCGGCCGACGCGATCGGCGAGCCGAGGACGTTGATGATCCTGCCGTCCTTCGCGACGTTGACCTTCACGCCGTTGCCGAAGACGTTGAGCCCGTTCATCTGCTGCACGAAGCTCAGGTGGTGGGTCCCGTCGACCGACACGTAGTCGGTCCGCAAGTGCAGGGCGGCGAGCCCTGACGAGTCGAGACCGAACGCCGCCGCATGCGCGGTCACGTACGACGAGGCGATCGACGACGCCGAAGCCGAGCTTGTGCCGGTCAGGAAGCTCGATGTGCTTCCGGCAAAGCGCACGGTCTTCGTCAATGGATCGAGGTTGACGATGCCCTCTGCGTCGAGTGAGTCCTTGAGCGCGTCGGCAGCCGCCGACGGCGTTGCGCTCAGCGCGGCCGCGCGCTGCGCGAGTGCGAGTTGCGCCGCGGGGCTCTCACGGACGTCCGCGTGTGCGAACCGGTTGTGCAGCCCGTTGGCGTCGCCGGCGGCGGCTGACGCCACCACGGCAAGCGAGATCGTCATGGCGGTGACGGCCGCCCAGACGAGTCGTTTCATAGTCCCTCCCCCTCTCGAGTCACCTGCACGGGAGTCCACGTGCGCCGCGGAAGTGTTCAAAATCTGGATCCGACATGCGCCGATCGCCCGTACGTGAACTGAGAGCGATCGGTTTTCGGTTCAGAGACGGCCGATCGGCGGGCCGCAGTCGTTCGCGACTTCCCGCCAGAGCGCAACCCGGCCGCTGATGCCGCGCGCGATGATCGTGATCGAGTGACAGCCGCCGGCGATCGAGCCGTTCCACACGGCGGCGATTCGCCCGGTGGGGGTCGCTGCGACCGCCTTGCTCAGCTTTGTCTTCCCGGCGGTCACCGTGACCCGCACACGCTCACCCGGCGCGAACCCGCTGCCGTTCACTCGAACGGGGGACGTCTTGACGAGCCAGACGCGGGCCTTCAGGGCGGATGCAGACGGCGCTGCCGAAACGAGCGCCGCGAGGATGAGGAGAATCGCCAGACGCTTCATGGGCTCGAACCCCACTGATGATGCCCTGGGGCGGGGAGATCCAAACGGCTGGGCCGGGTCAGCCGTTCGGCCGATAGGCAGCGGGGTCCGGGTCGCCCACGATCAGATCGTGATCTTCGCCGGTCGCCAGTCTGCGCAGCCGCTTGCCAACTGCAGCGCCTGCGGGCGCGTCAGTGGGCCGTACTGGTGGCGCTGGCGCGCATACCGGCTCGACGATCCCGAGTTCGGCGACCTGCCACGCGTCGCGATCTACTGCCAGAGCTGTGCGGATCGCAAGTTCGGCCCCCCGCGCCGCCGGCCGCTGGTCGAGCGCCGGAAGGAACCGCGCCCGCAAACGACAGAGTGAGTCGCCCCGGGTTGCCCGCCGCTGAGTAGGGCAGCAAGCTGACGAAAGCGTGGTCCACGAGGAACGTGGAGTTCACGAATGGGCCGTGGAGGGATCGAACCTCCGACCTTGGGATTAAGAGTCCCCTGCTCTACCAGCTGAGCTAACGGCCCGAGCGACGGCCTATCGTAGCGTCGATGCGCGTTCTTTCCGTGGTCGGGAACCGGCCGCAGTTCATCAAGTCGGCGCCGCTCACAATCGCGCTCCGCAACGCCGGAATCGAGGAGACGGTGGTGCATACCGGGCAGCACTGGGACCCCGAGATGTCGCAGATCTTCTTCGACGAGCTCGGCATCCCCGAGCCGGCCCACCGGCTCGACCTCCGCACCGCCGACGCGGCTGCGATGGAGGCCGCGACCGCCGCGATCGTGCAGGCCGAACGGCCCGACTGGGTGCTCGTCTTCGGCGACACGAACTCGACGGTCGCCGGCGCGCGCGCCGCAGTCGACGTGCCCGTCGCGCATGTCGAAGCCGGCCTGCGGAGCTTCGACCTCTCGATGCCGGAAGAGCGGAACCGGATCGAAGTCGATCGGCTCGCGGCGCTTCTCTTCTGCCCCGACGAGCGGTCGGCTGCGCAGCTCGCGTCCGAAGGCGTCGAGGGCAGGGTCGATGTCGTCGGCGACGTGATGGCGGACGCGACACGGATCTTCACGCCGATTGCGCGCAAGCTCACCGGCGCGCGCGACGGCGCCTACACCGCGCTGACGATCCACCGGCAGGCGAACACGGAGCCCGACCGCCTGCGCAAGATCGCCGCGGCCCTCGCGGACGCCGGCCGGCGATTCGTCTTTCCCATGCATCCGCGAACGCGGCTCGCGCTCGAGGCAAACGGCATCGCACTGCCCCCGAACGTCGAAACGAGCGAGCCGCTCGGCTACCTGGAGATGCTCGCGCTCGTCGGGGGCGCAGAGCTCGTCGTCACCGACTCCGGCGGTCTCCAAAAGGAGGCGTACTGGCTGCACGTGCCGTGCGTCACGCTCCGCCCGAACACCGAGTGGGTGGACACCGTCGCTGCAGGTGCAAACACCCTGACGGAGCCGGAAGGGCTCGCAGCAACGCTCGACGCAGCTCGATTCCCCGAGGACGCGCCGCCGCTCTACGGCGATGGGCACGCCGCTGAGCGCATCGCGGCAGCCCTGTACTCTTGAGCGCGCTTTGAGCGCCACCCCCCTCTACGACGTCGCCGTCATCGGCGCGGGGTACGTCGGTGTGCCGCTCGCGGCCACGTTCGGCGAAGCAGGACAGCGCGTCCTGCTGATCGACGTCCAGACGGACGTCGTCGACGCGCTGAACCGCGGCGAGAGCCACATCGAGGACGTCAGCAACGAGCGGCTCGAGAAGCTCGTCAAAGGCGGGAGCATCGTCGCCTCGACCGACTACGAGCTCGTCAGGCAGGCGCGCGCCGTCTTGATCGCGCTGCCGACGCCGCTCTCACGCCAGCGTGAGCCGGACCTCTCGTACATCGAGCGCGCCGCGGCGAGCCTCGCGCCGGTGCTGCAGCGCGGCCAGATCGTCGTGCTCGAGTCGACCACCTGGCCCGGCACGACACGCGAGATCCTCCAGCCGATCCTCGAAGAGGGCTCCGGGCTGAAGGCCGGTGAGGACTTCCACCTCGCGATGTCGCCCGAGCGCGTCGATCCGGGCCGCGACGACTGGACGACGAAGACGACCCCCAAGGTCGTCGGCGGCATCGACCCTGCATCGACCAAAGCCGCGGCCGAGGTGTACCGCGCCGCGATCGACACGGTGCACGAAGTCTCGACACCCGATGCGGCCGAGCTGACGAAGCTGCTCGAGAACATCTACCGCGCCGTCAACATCGCGCTCGTCAACGAGCTCGCGCAGCTGTGCGATCGGATGGAGATCGACGTCTGGGAAGTGGTCGAAGCGGCTGCGACGAAGCCGTTCGGTTTCGCGTCGTTCAAGCCCGGGCCTGGGCTCGGCGGACACTGCATCCCGATCGACCCCTTCTACCTCACGTGGAAAGCGCGCGAGTACGACTTCTCGACCCGCTTCATCGAGCTCGCCGGCGAGGTCAACAACAACATGCCGTACTTCTGCCGGTCGATGATCTCGCAGGCTCTCAACCACGGAGCACGCAAGTCGGTCTCGGGCGCGAAGATCCTGATCCTCGGCGTCGCCTACAAGCCCGACATCGGCGACCACCGTGAGACACCGGCCGAGAAGCTGATCGACCTGCTGCAGACCGCGGGCGCGGACGTCGCCTACCACGACCCGTTCGTGCCGGATTTCCACGGCATGACGTCGTCGCCGCTCGAGCCCGAGAAGTACGACTGCATCGCGATTGTGACCAACCACTCCTCGATCGACTACGCCGACCTCGTACAGCGCGGCAAGGTGATCGTCGACTTCCGCAACGCCACGAAGGGGCACGAGGTCGACGGCAAGGTCTGGAAGCTTTGACCACGATCGGCGTCGTCGGCCTCAACTACTGGGGGCCGAACCTCGTCCGCAACTTCGACGGGCTCGCCGAGCTCACCTGGCTCTGCGACCTCGATGACACGCACCTACAGCCGCTCGCGGAACGGTATCCGCACGCACGAGCGACGAACGCGATCGAAGACATGCTCGCGGACGACGCCCTCGACGCCGTCGTGATCGCGACGCCGGTGCCGACGCACTACGCGCTCGCCAAGCAGGCACTCGAAGCCGGCAAGCACGTCTTCGTCGAGAAGCCGCCGGCGATGCGCGCCGTCGAGATGGACGAGCTCGTCCAGATCGCCGCGGATCGCGACCGCGTGCTGATGCCCGGCCACCTGCTCCTCTACCACCCTGCCGTCCTGAAGCTGAAGGAGCTTGTCGCGTCGGGCGAGCTCGGCGACGTGCTCTGCGTCTACGGCAACCGCGTGAATCTCGGGATCGTCCGCTCGAACGAGAACGCCCTGTGGTCGCTCGGCGTGCACGACCTCTCGGTGATCCTCTACCTGCTCGACGAGGATCCCGATCTCGCCACCGCGCAGGGCAGCTGGTCGATCCACGAAGGCGTCGAGGACGTCGTCTTCTGCTTCCTCCGCTTCCCGAGCGGGAAGATCGCGCACATGCACCTTTCGTGGCTCGACCCGCACAAGATGCGGAAGATGACCGTCGTCGGCCGCGAGAAGATGGCGGTCTTCGACGACATGGAGCCGGACCGGAAGGTGACGGTCTACGAGAAGAAGGCGGAGAGCTCGGGCGCGATCGCCTCCGGCGACATCCACATCCCGAAGATCGCGACCACGGAGCCGCTTCGGCTCGAGTGCGAGTACTTCCTCGAGCTGATCGACGGCAAGCACGACCGGGACAAGGTGGCGCGTGACGGCGGCCGGGTCGTGCGCGCGCTCGAGATGCTCACCAATTCGCTTGATGCCTGAGATCCATCCGACGGCGATCGTCTACGAGGGCACGGTGCTCGGCGAGGGCGTGCGCGTGCTCGAGCACGCCGTCGTCGGCAAGCAACCCTCGCTGGGCGCGAGGTCGACTGCAAAGCGCGAGCCGTTGCCGCCGACGGTGATCGGCGACGGGACGGTCGTGTCCACCGGTGCGATCGTGTTCGCCGGTTCCCAGATCGGGGCTCGGTGCATCGTCGGCGACCAGGCGTGCATCCGCGAGCGCGTGACGATGGCCGACGACTGCATCCTCGGCCGTGGCTCATTGATCGAGAACGACACCACCGTCGGTGCAGGCACACGGATCCAGGCCGACGCCTACGTGACCGCGTACTCGACGCTCGAGGAGGACGTGTTCATCGCGCCGTGTGTCGTCACCACGAACGACAACTTCATGGGTCGCACCGAGAAGCGCAAGGAGCTGATGAAGGGGCCGACGATCCGCCGTGGCGCCCGCATCGGCGGCGGCGCGATCCTCTGCCCGGGCATCGAGATCGGCGAGGAGGCGTTCGTCGGCGCCGGGGCCGTCGTCACGAAAGACGTGCCGCCGCGTGTCATCGTCGTCGGCTCTCCGGCGCATGTCTTGCGCGACGTCGATCCCGCCGAGCTCAGGGAGAACGGCGGATAGTCGCGAGCGCGAGGTGGTACTGCACCGGCTCGGGGGTGCGCGACACCACTTTCGCCGACAAGTAGTAGACGCCTCGGGCGCGGACGCGGAATGAGAGCCGCACCTGGCGGCCGATCTGATGTGAGTCGGCGAGGAGCACCGACTGCAGGTCGAGACCGTCCACATGCTCGGTGCCGGGCGCCCAGAGCTGCAGCCGGACCTTCGCCGTCGTCCCGGGCGTGAGACGCGCGAACAGCCGCTGGCCGGCGAACAGCCGCAGGCGGTAGACGTCCACGTTGTCGTCCCAGTAGTCGAGGGACGCGTCGACCGCGTGCTGGGTCGCGGGCAGCGTGTGCGCCCAGACGCCGGCGTCGTCGTTGGGCTCGTACCGATCTGGTCGCGGCAGCGGCGAGGTGAGGCGCGCGAGCGCGCTTGCGACGTCGAGCGTCCCCCACCCCGTCAGTGCATCGCGTCCGCTCGCGCACGCGCCGCAACCGGAGATCGTCGACGAGTCGTCGGCGCTTCGCTCGATGATGTACCCGACCTGGTCGGGCGTCAGAGCAGGATCGGCGCCGAGGAGAAGCGCGGCTGCGGCGCTCACCTGCGGCGCCGCGAACGACGTGCCGATCGCGTTGCGGAGCTCGAACGGGCCGCAGTCCGAATAGGCATCGGTGCAACCCGAGTCATCGGCGACGAGGTTCGACGGAATCGTCGAGAACATGTCATCGCCCGGTGCGGCGACGTCGACGTACACCGCGTCGCGGTTCGAGTAATCCGGAACGGAGCCGTCGCGCCGCACCGCAGCCACGCCGATCACATGCGGGAGTGCGGCGGGATACGAGGCGTAGCGCCAGGGCGTCGACGGTGACTGTGTCCCGTTCCCGACGGCCGCGACGACGACGGCCCCTTTCGAGTACGCGTATTCCACGGCTGCGCGCTCGAGCGGCGAGTACGTGTCGAGAGACGGGTTGAGCGGATCGCGGACGCCGCCGAGGCTGAGGTTGATGACGCGCGCGCCCTGGTCGACGGCCCAGCGGATTCCCGCCACTTCTGCAGGGAGCGAGACCTCACCGTCGGCGGCGACGACCTTCGCGACGATCAGTCGCGCGTTGAATGCGAGGCCGGCCATGCCGATCCCGTTCACGGGATTGGCAGCGATCTCACCGGCGACGAACGTGCCGTGTCCCTGCTCGTCGTGGTACGGCGAGCCGCCGACGAACGACTTCGCCGCAACCACGCGGCCGGCGAGATCGGGATGCGACCCATCGATGCCGGAGTCGATGATCGCGACCTTGATCGGCGCGAGACTCGGCATGCTCGACCAGAACGACCACGCCTGGTCCTGATCGAGGTACCACTCCTTCGCCGCGTCGGGCTCCGTGTTCGCGAACGCGGCGGCGACCGCCGGAGCCGCGAGCGCCGCGAGCGCCGCGAGGAGCGCGAGCTTTCTCACTGCACGGTGAACGGCGCCGAAAGGCCGGCGACGACACCGTGGCCGGGCGCCGCGCGGACGCGGTAGGTGCCGGCGGCAAGCTGGGCCGTGAACGTCCAGGCCGACGACGTGTCGGCGGTCGTCGACTCGAGTGTCGTCCACGTTCCGTCGTCCTGCTTCTGCTGCAACTGAACAGGCGCGCCAGGTGCAATTGGGCGAAGCGTTCCCTGAACGCCTTGCGGGGTCACAACAGGCGACACGCGCGCCGCGACGGCGATCTTCGCGAGACACGCGCGAGCGTCACCCCAGGCGAGCCGGTACTGCGTCGCGACCTGCGGCCTGACGATGAGCGCAAACGTCCCGTCAGGGTCGACCGGCAGCGGCCCGGTGTCGGCCCATCCGCCTCCTGCGGACCTCGCCTCGAGCGACAGTCCGGTCGCGCCCCGGACGACGCCGCGCAGCGAGAGGGCCCCGCCGTAGGTGATCGTGCGCGCGGCCGGGGAGAGCTGCAGCAGCGCAGGCGTGAACCACGTCGATCGAAGCCCGAGTGCGTTTCGGACCTGGTTTCCGGTCACCGTCACCTGTGTGTCATCGGCCGACGACGCGACGAAGCTCTTCACGCGCCCGGACGCGCCGGTCACGATCGACATGCCCGCGATCGGCTCGGACAGCTTCAGCTGCTTCGCCACCGCCTTCGCGTCGTAGAGCACGGGCCCCCAGTCGTGATAGGGCGAGAGCGTGTCATACGGGTCCGCCACCGAGACGAGGTACGGCACGTCGACTCCGGTCGCTTCGAGCGCCGACACGGTGCGCCCGCCGGAGGTCGAGAAGAACAGCGCGTTCGCGACCTTGCCGTTGTAGAGCACGACCTGCCCCTTCGTTGCGTCGACCGCAGCACTCGCGGCGTTCGACTCGGCAGCGATCCCGCCGTACACCTGGCTGCGCGCATCGCCGTAGAGGTCGTACGAACGGCCCTTCGTCAGGTTCGCAAGCGCGTACGAGCGTGCCGCGACCGCTTGGGCCTCGAGCGCGGCGGCCGGCCACTTCGACGGCATCTCGGACGGGACGACACCCTTCAGATACTGCTCGAGGCCGACCGCGTCGATCACGTCGACCAGCTTCCCGTCGAGCGTCACCGTGAGCTTGCCGCGGTACACGCTGCCGGCGACGGACACCGGCTCCGTCGCGATGAGCTTCAACGGCGGCACGAGTGCGGTGCCGCCGACCGTGAACGTCGAATCGAGGGTGAGCGCACCGGCGTCCAGAGCCGTCTTCCCCCCCGCCGCGTCGACGATCGTCCACGGCGTCGTCGAGGTGAGCGTCACTTTCTGCCTCGACGCGACGAGCACCTTCACCGTTGTGACCCGCGACTGACCCAGCGTCGTCCCCGGGTAGTAGTGGCCGAGGATCTTGTCGTACGCGAGACCGTGCAGCGCGTAGCCGTACGCACCCCATTGAGCGAGGCCGAGCCCGTGACCCCAGCCGTGCCCGGTGAAAGCCACGACCGATGGAGCGGTGCTCACACCCGAGGCCGGGGGCGGCGGCGTGACCGGCGTCGTCGTGGTCGTGCTCGAGGTCGTGGCGGCCGCGTCGGAACCGGGCGCGAGCAGCGCGGCAGCGGCTCCGCTGCCCAGGAGCAACGCAGCCGCGCAGGCCAGAAGGGCGAGCCGACCCACGCGGCTCACGGTAGCCGAGGCGTCACCGAGCCTCGGAAAGGCTTTACCGAACGTTTCCATAGGACGGGCCGCGGCTACACCATGCTTTCGTTGCCCGTCTAGGCATGCCTCCCACAGACACGCACCTCCCCCCGCGGTACCGCGACCCCGAGCTGCTCGCGCGCGGCGGCATGGCCGAGGTCTACCGGGCAACCGACGAGGAGCTCGGCCGGGAGGTGGCGGTCAAAGTCCTTTCCGACCGCTTTGCAGAGGACGAGTCCCTCCGCCTCCGCTTCAGCCGTGAGGCGCTCGCGGCGGCGCGTCTCTCCGGCGACCCCCACATCGTGACCATCTTCGACGTCGTCGAGCACGGCGGCCGTCCGATGATCGTGATGGAGCTCCTCCCCGGCGGCTCGCTCGAACAGCGGCTGACGCGGGGCGTGCCGTGCGCACCCCGACAGGTGCTCGACTGGCTCGACGACGCGGCCGCAGCCATCGACTCGGCGCACGCCGCGGGGATCGTCCACCGCGACGTCAAGCCCGGCAACCTGCTCCTGGACGAGCGCGGCCGCGTGAAGGTCGCGGACTTCGGCATTGCGAGCGCAGCCGGGCTCGACTCGTTCACGCAGACCGGGACGATCCTCGGCACCGCGGGTTACCTCTCACCCGAGCAAGCGCGCGGTGAGCGCTCGACCCCGGCAAGCGACCGGTACGGACTCGCGATCGTCGCCTGGGAGCTGTTCACCGGCCGCCGTCCGTTCGAGGCGCAAACGCCAGCGGCCGAA